>Ga0209340_1001652_pt1 | contig 15023 bp, 13 predicted proteins | sample EPASupsiteSAE323_FD_187266 | JGI IMG/M metagenome (GOLD analysis project Ga0209340, IMG submission 187266) | Bioremediated contaminated groundwater from EPA Superfund site, New Mexico - Sample SAE3-23 (SPAdes) (version 2) | ecosystem: Environmental > Aquatic > Deep subsurface > Groundwater >... | reverse complement strand
GTCACATATATTGTGACCTTTTTTCTTTTCTAAAGCTTCTTTTCTAATTCCCTTATCTTATCTCTTAGCTCAGCGGCCCGTTCGAATTGCAGATTTGACGCAGCATCCTTCATTTCAGATGTAAGCTCACTAATAATCTTCATTATTTCTTCTGGATTTGCACCTTTGGTATGCGTAATTTTGTATTCTGCTTCATCTTCAGCAACCTTTGTAGCCTGAATAATATCACGCACTCCTTTTTGTACACTTTTTGGTATAATATTATTCTCTTTATTGTATTGAATCTGAAGACTCCTTCTTCGATTGGTCTCTCCTATTGCTTTCTCCATAGCTGCTGTAAGCTCATCAGCATACATAATTACTTTGCCTTCGACATTACGGGCTGCACGCCCTATTGTCTGAATCAATGAAGTCTCAGAACGTAAAAATCCAGGTTTATCAGCATCAAGAATTGCCACAAGAGAAACCTCAGGAAGATCAAGCCCTTCTCTAAGGAGATTAATACCTACCAATACATCAAATTCTCCAAGCCTTAAACCTCGCAGTATCTGCATTCTTTCTATCGTATCAATATCTGAATGGAGGTACCTTACACGAATATTTATTTCTTTCATATAATCAGTCAAATCCTCAGACATTTTTTTTGTAAGCGTAGTTACAAGAACTCTATGACCCATCTCTACTCTTTCTCTAATCTGTCCAATTAAATGGTCAATCTGCCCGGTAACAGGATGAACCTCAATTTCAGGATCTATAAGTCCAGTAGGTCTTATTATCTGCTCAACGATTTTTGAATGGCTTTTCTCATAGTTTCCAGGGGTTGCACTTACAAATATAACCTGATTAATCTTTTTTTCAAATTCTTCAAAACATAGCGGTCTATTATCATATGCCGACGGAAGTCTAAAACCATAATCAATCAATGCATCCTTCCTCGAACGGTCGCCGTAATACATAGCACCAATTTGCGGAGTAGTAACATGAGATTCGTCAATTACAAGCAAAAAATCCTTTGGGAAATAGTCTATAAGGGTAAAGGGGCAACTTCCTGCTTCTCTTCCACTTATATGCCTTGAATAATTCTCTATTCCTTGGCAGAATCCAATCTCCTGCATCATTTCCAAATCAAAGTTTGTTCTCTGCAATATTCTTTGCGCTTCAACAAGTTTTTCTTGGGATTTAAGTTCTCTTACCCTTTCATCAAGTTCCTGTTCAATTGAATGAATTGCCCTTTGCATTTTTTCAGGAGTTGTTACATAATGCGATGCAGGGAAAACTACGCAGTGGCTTCTTATCCCTAATATTTTGCCTGTTAATACATCTATCTCAGTGATTTTTTCCACTTCATCGCCAAAAAACTCTATTCTTAATGCTTTTTCTGATTCATCCGCAGGAAATACTTCTAAAATATCTCCCCTAACTCTGAACTTGCCTCTAACAAAGGCAATATCATTTCTTTCATACTGCATATGAACAAGACGCTTTACAACTTCGTCTCTATCTTTATGCATTCCAGGTCTCAATGATAATACCAAGCTGTTATAATCTATAGGGTCACCTAACCCATAAATACAAGAAACACTGGCAACGATTATTACGTCATTTCTCTCTGAAAGTGCTGCTGTTGCTGAATGTCTAAGCTTATCTATATCATCATTTATTGAAGAATCTTTTTCAATATATGTATCAGTTCTTGGAATATATGCTTCCGGCTGATAATAATCATAATAGCTCACAAAATATTCGACTGCATTGTTCGGAAAAAATTCCTTGAATTCACTACAAAGCTGTGCCGCAAGGGTTTTATTATGTGCAATAATAAGTGTTGGCTTTTGAACCTCTTGAATTACATTTGCAATAGTAAATGTTTTACCCGAACCGGTTATGCCTAAAAGGGTTTGTGCTTTTTCTTTCCTCTTGAGCCCCTCTGAAAGCTCTTTTATTGCTTCCGGCTGATCGCCAAGAGGTTTGTATTCAGATACAACCTTGAATTCTCCCATATGACCTGCACCTTTCCTTAAATGTTTAAATCATTATAGCATATCACTAAATTTTTGTCCTTTTGTGGTAATATGTTTGTTTTATTTTTTTAATATTTTTGGACATAAATCGGATAATAATGTATAATATTTATGGGTAAGTTGTTAACATTTATTTTATTGTATTAACAACCCTGCCCCAATTCATTTTTACTCATTTTGCTCCCATTCAAAATGCTGTAAGTGATATTTAGGGTTTTCCTTTTAATATAGAAATTTTATGAAAGGGTGGTGAAAATGAAGGCTATTATAATGGCTGGTGGCGAAGGCTCACGCCTTAGACCTCTTACATGTGACCTACCTAAACCAATGGTTCCGATTATGAACAAACCGATAATGGAACATATTATCGAACTCCTTAGCAAACATGGAATTACAGAAATTGGTGTCACTTTAATGTATTTGCCTCAAAAAATCAAGGAATACTTTGGCAATGGTTCAAATTTCGGCGTTAATATTCATTATTTCACCGAAGATACTCCCCTTGGAACGGCAGGAAGTGTACACAATGCAGTTGACTTTCTTGATGACACCTTCATTGTTATTAGCGGTGACGGTCTTACAAATATGAACCTAACTGAAGCAATTGAATTTCACCAAAAGAAAAAAGCTGTTGCAACCCTTGTACTTTCAAAGGTTGCTGTACCTCTCGAATATGGAGTTGTAATAACAGATGAAAATTCTGCTATTACTGGTTTTCTTGAAAAACCAAGCTGGGGAGAAGTATTCAGTGATACAGTAAACACCGGCACATATATACTTGAACCTGAAATGTTTAAGTATTTTCCAAAGGGAAAAAATTACGATTTTAGCCAGGATTTATTTCCCTTACTTCTTAGAGAAAAAAGACCTTTATTTGGCTTTATAACACAAGATTATTGGTGTGATATTGGAGATTTAAAAGCATACCTTCAATCACATATAGATATCTTTGAAGGAAAAATAGATATTAAATTTGATGGAACTAAACTTAAGGAAAATGTTTGGGTTGGTACAGGAACCATAATTGAACCGGGAGCTGAAATTATTGGTCCAGCTTGCATTGGTAATAGCTGTAAAATAAGCAGTAAAGCTTCTATTGAGAATTATTCAGTCTTAGGTAACAATAATGTTATTGAAGATGAGGTTTCAATAAAAAGAAGTATTCTTTGGAATAACAACTTTATCGAATTCGGTTCAGAAGTTAGGGGCGCAATACTTTGTAATAAAGTAAATACAAAAAATTATGTCTCAATTTTTGAAAATGCTGTAATTGGAGATGATTGTACTTTAAATGAAAGAGCTATAGTAAAGCCTAATGTTAAAATCTGGCCTCAGAAGGCAATTGATACCTTAGCTATTGTTGATAGAAACTTAATATGGGGTTCTAAATATATAAAAACAATCTTCGGAGAAAACGGTCTTTCCGGTATAATTAATGTTGATATTTCTCCCGAATTTGCTACAAGATTAGGTGCCGCATATGGTTCATTATATAAGAAAGGCTCTAAAGTTGTTGTAAGCTCAACAAATTCAAACGCTGCAAGGATGTTCAAACATGCTTTTGTTTCTGGAATTCTTTCTGTAGGAGTTGAGGTATTTAATCTTAGCAGCATATTAACTCCTGTTTCTAGATATGCAATTAGTTTCCTCTCTGTTGAAGGAGGAATACACATAAAGATTGCTGAAGGAAATCCAAATAGAATCTGTGCTGATTTCATGGATTCAAAAGGTGCTACTATAAGCCGTGCTTTTGAGAGAAAGATTGAGAATTCTTTTGTAAGAGAAGATTTCAAACGCTGTAGTGCCGAAGAAATAAGTAGGCTTAACAATATAACAGACTTTAGAAATTATTATTTACGTGCAATAATAAACGAAATTGATATTCCAACAATTAGACAGAAACAACTCAAGATTGTTTTCTATACACCTTCAGATCTTGTTAATTCACTAATTGCACAGATGCTACCTGATATAGGAGTAAAAGTTGTCAGTTCAATTACAGACCCATTTGATACTTCTAACAGTGAAGAAATATTTGAAGAAATCAAAAAGAACAATGCCGACTTTGGTGCATATATCGACAGCAATGGTGAAAACTTAATTCTCTTTGATAGAAAAAAGAGAACGATTTCCGAGGACTTATATACTGCTATGATCTCAATAATAACATTTGAAATGAATACAGATGCAAATGTTATTATACCAATAACAACCTCAACAGTAATTGAGAAAATTGCAGAAAAATATAGTGGAAAAGTAACAAGAACAAAAACATCTTCAAGAGCTGTTATGGAAGAAATGCTAAAGCAAGGTCCTCATAAAAGCAGAGAAAATCTTGACCAGTTTATGCTCAATTTTGATTCTTTTGCAGGTCTGCTGAAAATAATAGAATTTATTTCTTCAAAGCAAACAACACTTGAAGAAATTATTGACCAAGCACCTGAATTCTTCATCAGCAAGAAGAAAATCTTCTGTCCTTGGGAACAAAAAGGGAAGGTTATGCGTACCTTGATACAAGAAAAAACAAAAAACAAGATAGAGCTGCTTGATGGCGTAAAATTCATAACATCTAAAGGATGGGTATTAGTAATACCTGATGTGGATAAACCTCTTTGCAGGGTTTACGCTGAAGGAACATCCAAGAAAAGTTCTGAAAAGCTTGCAGATGAATACATAGAAAAGATTAAAAGTATAATAGAAATTTAAGAAGCAGCCTCTCGGCTGCTTCTTTCTTTTAATATTTATCTCTTAAATTCTAGAATATTAGCTGTCGCATCTCCTGCAACCATTCTCTTCATAATCACTTCTTCACATTTACTACTTACTTCGTCTTTCCTAGTTGTATTCTTAATATATTTATCCAATATTTTAAATGCACTATCATCATCCACTTCAGCAAGCTTTTCAATAATATTTAATCTCTTGTTCTTTTCAAGTCTGTAGATGAAGTATTCCACAACTATCTTTACAAAATCGTTACCTTCCCACGTCCTATTAAACTCTTTTTGTTCTAATTTAATTAACATTTCGATAAGTTCTTCTATTCTCACCATATAATCTGAAAACATTTTAATATCATACTCTAAAATACTAAATCTTACTGGCTTTTCAATTACTTTCTTAGCTTCTAAAACAAAGCAATCAGTAAAAATTGTCATATGCGGAAGCTTCTTTTTAATTCCATTCCAAATATCAATAGCTTTTTCTATACTACCTGTATTATGACAAGAAATAGCGAGAAAATGTAATAATATTACCTCATCATGATTCTTGGTCTGCTTCTCAAGCACACTTCTTATTACATAATCTTCTCCAAGCTTATAAAGAATATCTACCGCATTTAATATTTCCTCAATCGTTTTGAATTTCAAATTTTGAATAACATTAATCTGATTTTCATAGAAATCTAGGCAATTGAAGGTTTTATAGTAAAGAGCTAAATTGCAGTTGGCATATGAATTGTACTTGTCTATTCTGATAACCTGTCTTGAAACATCAATAGCTTTTTCTACTTCATCATTCAAGTAATATGCAAGTGACAAATTATTTCTTGGTATGGTAAGGTTTTCATCCATCAGAATAACCTTTTCCAATAACCTTATTGACTTATCAAATTTATATTCCTCAAGAAGTTGCTTACCCTTATTAGCCAACCTCTGAATCTTTTCCTCACGTGTTCTATTTTTGCTTAATATGTTTCTATCAATAAATCTAACCGCTTCAACCGCTTCTAACGAAAAATTACCATTAGGTTCTATTTCACAATAATTTTCAAATTTTTCTCTTGACTTGACATATTCCCCAAGATCGAAGTAATTGCATCCCAAGGCAAAATAACAATCAGGCATGATATTTTTAAGGTTCTTCAAGGCATTTTCTAAAATACCTATAGATTCCTTAATATTGCCCATTTCTGATAAAACTCCGGCCAAATTAAAATAATGCTCGCAGTTATCATCTTCAAGTGTAATAGCTTTTTGAAAATTTTTAGCAGCTTCCGGAAATCTATGCTCGGCAAGTAACTTCATACCCATTTTTGAGTAGAAACATGGAGTTCTCTCAAATGGTACAATTTTTGTTTCATTTGTCATTTGTAGAATTTTTCCTTTCTTTCGTAAAATATCAATGGTCACACTTAAAAGTATCACTGAAGCAAGAACATTCATAAAATTAAATTTAAATTTCAAGGAAAAACTAACGAGAATTTGGTGAATAAATGACATTTTTTTTGATGTACGATATTTAAAGTACCAATCTGAGTGTATTTTACATTTATTATTAAATTTTTTCAATAGTTTTTGCAAAAATGACAAAATCTTTTAATAAATAAAAAGCTATTGTCATATATTGGCAACAGCTTTTTATTTATTAATTTTTACATGTACTGAGTATTGAATGTAACATTTATTGTAGCAACAAAATCTGCATTTGTTTTTGTCGCCATTAATCTATTTATCAGAAGTTCTGTTACTTCAGCCGTTCCAGAGTTACTTAAAGCTTTTCGTATTGTCCATATAGCTTCAAGCTCTTTCTGATTTAGAAGCAGCTCTTCCCTTCTAGTGCCTGATTTATTAATATCAATAGCAGGGAATATTCTCTTTTCAGATAATCTTCTATCCAGATGAAGCTCCATATTTCCAGTACCTTTGAATTCTTCAAATATAACGTCATCCATTCTGCTTCCGGTTTCAATAAGTGCTGTTGCCAAAATTGTCAAGCTTCCTCCAAACTCAATATTTCTTGCCGCCCCAAAAAATCTTTTAGGTTTATGCAAAGCTCCTGGATCTAATCCACCTGAGAGTGTACGGCCTGTTGGTGGTATAGTAAGATTGTATGCTCTTGCAAGCCTTGTTATACTATCAAGCAGTATTACGACATCCTTTTTCTGTTCAACCAGCCTCTGTGCTCTTTCTAGAACCATTTCAGCAACCTTTATATGATGATCTGGAACTTCGTCAAACGTTGAATATATTACATCACCTTTGATTGACCTTTGCATATCTGTAACTTCTTCAGGTCTTTCATCTATTAATAAAACTATTAACTCAATATCTGGATAATTTGTCGTTATACTATTTGCAATCTTTTTTAACAAGATTGTTTTTCCTGCCTTTGGCGGTGCAACAATCATACCTCTCTGACCTTTTCCAATTGGTGCAATAAGATCTATAAGCCTTGTTGAAAGTTCTCGAGAATTTGTTTCCAGAGTTATTCTCTGTTCTGGATAAATTGGAGTAAGATTTTCAAAAGGAATTCTCTTAGAAGCTACTTCTGGAGGATCTCCATTAACACTTTGAACATACAAAAGTGCTTGGAATTTTTCTCCTTCTTTAGGAATCCTTCCTTTACCTCTTACAAGATCTCCAGTTTTCAAGCTAAATCTTCTAATCTGAGATGGAGAAACATATACATCCTTAGGTCCCGAAAGATAATTGTCACATCTTAAGAAGCCATAGCCATCCGGCAGTACTTCAAGAACACCTTCAACAGGATCATCACTAGTAATCTTCTCAATTCCGTTAAGATAATCATCTTTTTTGGCTTCATCTTTAATTTCTTCAGGCTTTTCGATTTCAGAATGTTTTGGTTTATGTATAACCTCATGAGTCTTTTCTCTTATCTTCTCAACGACAGCTACAGAACTATTATCTTCATCCTGTTTCTTCTCAATCACTTCAGATACAGCATTCAAAACAGCTTTACTGGGTCTGCCCCGTTTTTTCTTAGCTTGTTCAGAATCTTGCACAGTTTCGTTCTCCTCTTGTTTATGAATCTGTTCATCCGATTTTGTAGGCTCGGTATTTGAATTATTCTTGGCTTCGGAATTACCCTTTTCAGAATTCATTAATTGTTCTATCAGCTCACTCTTTTTAAACTTTAAATAGTTATTCAAGCCAACAATTTTGGCTATATATCTTAGCTCCTCTAAAGTCTTGCTTTTCAAATCAACAGTATTCATAAAACACCACCCTTAAAATAACTACCTACTTTTGGAAAACATAGGAACAAAAACTTGAAAAATTTAGAATTCAAAGGTTTGAAGGTTTTTGGAAAAGAAGAAAAGAATAATTTACTATAATAATTTTAGCATTGATTATCTTAATTGTCAAATATTACACTCTTCATTCTTCTCATATAGTGCTAAAAAATACAAACCCTTTATTTATATATTTTGCCACCAAAGGAATACTTTATACGTAAGAAAAAAACTAAACCCCTCTCATAATGAGATGGGTTTAGGGTGAGCTATATTTAAAACGGAATTGATTTTCTATATCCACCGCTTCCTCTTTTTGACTCAAAACTTCTTTTCAAATCTGATAGCTTTTCTTCGCTATCTTTCTTATATTTGGATAGACGTTCCTCAAATGATAAGTTTTCACTTTTGCTTGATGACCAATCAAAATCATCAGGTGGTGAACCAAAGGTTTTATTTTTTGGATTGATAGCTTTTTTAATTGAAAGACTTAGCTTTCCCTTGCTGTCAATAGAAATAACCTTAACCCTTACTATTTGATTCTCTTTTAAATACTCATTAACATCAGTTACATAGCTATCTGCAATTTCGGATATGTGTACCAATCCCATAGTACCATCCTGTAACTGAATGAAGGCTCCAAATTTTGTTATACCGGTAACTTTGCCTTCTACCACGTTGCCTACTTCAAATGGCATACTTTAAGTACTCCTCCTTAAATCTTTGGTTCAACCTATTGTTAGTTTCTTATAATCAGCCTCATCATTAAGTTAAGTACAATCTCTTACAAGAAATTAATTTTAGTTTATATCAAATAATATATATAGTCAACCTAAAAGTTAATTTTTAAGCGATTTGCAATTTCTGCTCTTAATTTTAACTATAAGATGCAATCTTCATATACTGTCCTTCATCTTGATATATCTTTAAATACTTTTTCTCCTGGATAAACCATACCAAGTTTTTCTCTAGCCATTTTTTCAATAAAAAAATCAGAGTTATAAAGCACTTGTTTCTGCTTCAACTCTTCAGAAACGTTTTGATTCTTTTTTATCTCACTTAAATATAAGTTCTGCTGTTTTTGACAATCAAATAAAACTGCCTGCTGTCTTAATACAACAAAACCAATATAAACAACTATAATAGAATATACTACCCTCTTCAAATTGCTTTTTCTTTTGTTTTTCATCCAATCTTCTCCGAATTGTGTTTGTATAATGGAAGGAATCTTTTGTAAACAACATCATATTATATATTCGATACTCTTATTCAAACTCCTGCTTAATCATACTTTTTCTTTAATAATTTTTTTTGATCTTTTTATGTTATTAAAAATCTTTTTACACATCGAGTTGTTTTTATGACCAATTCTTTTTAATAATTTCCACATGAACTTGCTTGGAATAATTATGCCTCTAATTGCTATTCTTATCGGTTTTTCCAAAATTTTCATTACTGCTTTAATAATTTTTTGCAAGAAATTAGAAAGAATGATAATACATCGCATAAGTAAATTGCTAAAAATCAAAAAATAAAATACTGTGCCAAGAAACATTCCCAGAAATACAAAGCCCCTAAGCTGCCCTTGATTGCACTTAAAAACAGTAACAAGTACAACTACTCCAACCATCAACCAAAATATTACATCTTCAATATAGGTTATCAAATCGCTTGTCGGAATAATCTTTCTTGACAGTCTAAAGACATCAAAGAGTAGTCCGATTATGATCCCACCAAATATACACCAAAAGAAAACAACAACTTGACTGGAAATAGAAGCAGTCAATTTAATCATCACCACCTTATCTGAACATTCTACCCAAGAAGCCCAAACCTTTTGTCTTAAAATCATCACTGTAAACGCAGCTTAAAATATCACCTTCAACAATCATCTCAGCATTTTCAAGATTAAGCCTACTGATCCTCAGTTCTTCACCTTTGATTGAAAGCATGCCCATTTCAGTTTCAAGTACAACATTCTCTGTATTAAAACTATCAACATCTATTACTCCTGAAATGCTAAGCTTTTGCCTGTTTTCCATAATAATGTTGTGAACCTTTGGTTTTGTAATTTTTTTATCTTCAAAAGTCATAATAACCTCCTCATACTGACAGTAATAATAAGCAACTATTAAATATTATGTGTACAACTCCGATTATATTCTTGAAATTGTAATTCTAAAGTTGTTTGCACACAAAAAGTAAGTATGGTATGATATTATTAGGTGATAGACATGCCCATTAGTGTAAATGAAATATTCCGCCAGAAAATCGAAGAAATTCAAGGTCGTATTCCTATAAAACTTGATATACCAGAAAATAATTCTTTCGGAAACGTACTTGAAGATGTTCAGAACAGCAAATCCAATAATATCGCTGATAATTTGCGCTATAAATCTGTTTCTTCTAATTTTGCTTTAAACAAGGGACAAATTCTTCAAACAATAGAACAAAATATAGCTTCTTCTGCAAAAAAGTATGATATTAATCCTAATCTTATTCGCGCTGTTATTAGGCAAGAGTCTGGTTTTAATCCATATTCTTTATCAAGTGCAGGAGCACAAGGCTTGATGCAACTAATGCCTGGGACAGCTGAAGGCTTAGGAGTAAGTAACCCTTGGGATATTTCTCAGAACATAGCTGGTGGAACCCAATATCTACAATATCAACTCAACCAATTTGGCAGTGTCGATCTTGCACTTGCTGCATATAATGCCGGTCCAGGTGCTGTTAAAAAATATAACGGAATTCCACCTTATGATGAAACTCAGAATTACGTTAAAAAGGTTATGAGTTATTTTAATGAATACGAAGGAACCAAATAACAAAAAAGGTACAAATATATTTGTACCTTTTTTGTTATTTGGTTAAATTTCATAACTCTTATTTTGTTGTGCAATTTCTGTCTGTGGGAAAATTGCCAATGCTTCTTTAAGATTGTCTTCTTTATTTGCCTCGGGCCAAAAATGCGTTATCAGAAGCCTTTTTACTCGTGCATCTTTTGCTATTTTTCCAACTTCAGCTGATGTTAAGTGAGGCACATCCGGACTTTTCTTTTCACTTGCAAGCAACGCCGAATCACAGAGGAATATATCACAATCTTTTACGAAACTAAAAGGAAAGTTTGAATATGATGCATCACCTGAATATACAAAAACCTTTTCTCCTTTTTGAATTCTTACACCATAAGATGGGATAGGATGACTCATTTTTGCAAAGCTTGCATTCAAATTACTAATATTGACTTTTAGGTTATTCTTTATCTCTATAACATCAAACAAATCTTTTGATATTATTTTTTTAAATTCTTCAGCTGGTTCATTGGGTAAAAATATTTTTATTGTTCTGAGATTCTCACCTCTTTTCCTCTTTCCCTCAATTGCATACTTAAGAACCATAATATCTCCCATATGGTCATAGTGCAGATGTGAAAGAATTATATGTGTAATATCTTCTATAGCACAGTAGTTTTGTAATCTGCTTAAAACACCGCTGCCACATTCAATCAATATTTTGGCATCCTCTGTTTCAAGAAGATATCCCGAACATGCACCATCCTTTGGTGGATAAGGACCACAATTACCAATTACCGTTAGTTTCATCTTACTCCTCCATTTTTTCCCTCAGTTATTTTAGACTTAAACAAAAAGTGTAAAGAAAACAGTTTTTGTTTTATAACTGTCAACTTTACACTGTCCGCTTCTATTTTTCTATTTACATGTTTTTGTTTATGTATTTTGAATTTCATCAAGTTTAAATTTACTGTGAATAGCATTAACTGCTTTTTCAGTATCTTTTGCATCTACTAGAACAGATACCTTTATTTCAGATGTGCTTATCATGTGAATATTAGTATCAGAATCATATAATGCTTCAAACATTTTAGCAGCGACACCTGGATTGTTTACCATACCTGCTCCAACTATTGATACCTTCGCATACTGTTCTGAGTACTTTATCTCTTTGGCTTCAAGTACAGCAAGATTTGCATTTAATACATCAAGTGCCTTACTAAGATTTTTCTTGGAAATAGTAAATGAGATATTTTTTACATCCTCCTTACCAATCGACTGTATAATCAAATCTACATTTATATCTTCTTTTGATAGTAATGAAAATAGCTGGAATGCCTTCCCCGGCTTATCTTCTAAACCCATAACAGATATTCTTGCAACATCGTCATCTCTGGTAACTCCTCTAACAAACATCTTTTCCACGAGATCAACCTCCTTCACAATTGTACCTTCATTATTATTAAAACTCGATCTGACAACAAGCTTAATACCATATTTCTTTGCCATTTCAACAGAACGATTATGCAAAACATTTGCTCCCAGACTTGCAAGTTCAAGCATTTCATCATATGAAATATCTTTTAGTTTCACCGCATTTTTAACTATTCTTGGATCAGATGTGTATACTCCGTCAACATCAGTATAAATTTCGCATAAATCTGCATTCAACGCAGCTGCCAATGCCACAGCAGTAGTATCCGAGCCACCTCTTCCCAATGTAGTAATATCATCATATTTATTAAATCCTTGAAAACCTGCTACTATTACAATATTTCTTTTATCAAGCTCACGAAAAATTCTTTCTGTATTTATATTTTTTATTCTTGCACTTCCGTACATACTATTCGTAAAAATACCCGCTTGATAACCTGTCATAGAAGCAGCCGGACATCCAAAGCTCTCTATTGCCATTGCCATAAGTGCAATCGATATTTGTTCCCCTGTTGAAAGAAGCACATCCATTTCTCTCCTAGATGGATTTTTGTTTATTTCCATTGCTTTCTCTATTAGTTCATCTGTTGTATGTCCCTGTGCTGAAACAACAACCACCACTGATTTCCCTTCTTTATATGTATCGGTAACTCTTTTGGCAACATTCATAACCCTTTCGGCATTTGCAACTGATGTCCCTCCAAATTTTTGTACAATTAGTTCCACAATCATCCCTCCCGATTAAACGAATTGGAGTTTATTCTTATCAATATTTATAAAAAATAAACTATCCACTTAATAAGCATATTATAATTTTCTGATGATTTTGTTACAAGTTACTTTAGTTTAAATAAACTTCTGCACCTTTTTTATTTACACTCAATAAAACAATTGTCCAGCTGGTTTTAAGGTTATTCACAATATATTTTCCCATCTCGTCACAGAATTTATTGTGCTCCGAATCCACCAAAGCCATCAGACTTGGGCCAGCACCACTTATATAGCAGCCTCTTGCTCCAAATTCAATACTCTTGGTAAATATCTTATCAATGTCAGGTATGAACCTTTTTCTATATGGCTGATGCATTTTGTCTTCCAAACCATAAACAAGGTTCTCAAATTTACCTAGAGATAATGAAGATACAAGCAAAGCAAGTCTTCCAAGATTAAAAACCATATCCTCACGAGAAACAAGATGTGGAAGTATCATTCTAGCTTTTGCTGTTGAAAGAGTAAAATCCGGCACAAATGCAATAAATTTTAGATTATCAGGAATTTCAATTTCAACATGATACAACTTGTCTTCTCTAAGAACCGAAGCTCTCAATCCACCAAACACAGCAGGAGTAGTGTTATCTGGATGACCATCAAGGCTTCCTGCCATAAATGCAATTTCTTCAGTTGAGAATCTTTGTCCAGTCATAGCATTTCCTGCCAACAATCCTGCAACAATACAAGCAGCACTGCTTCCCAATCCTCTTGTTCCAGGAATATTATCAGTTTGAACAAGCCTGATTCCCTTCGGATTATACCCGACTTTATCAAAAATGTGTTTCATAGATTTATAAATAAGATTATTCTCATTATTATAATAATTATTGCCAGAACTGGATTCAATTTTTAATCCAGCTTCTATCTCTTCTACTTCAACCGAATTATACATTTCCAGTGCAACACCAAGACAGTCAAAACCGGGTCCTAGATTTGCCGAAGTTGCCGGAACTACAACTTTATACATCTAACTTCCTCCCTAACTTCTTGTTTTAATCTCTTAATATTACTAATTGCTGTTAGTTACTACCTCTTAATTTATTTATATAGGTTTGATTATTAATAAAAGCCATTTTTTATCCAATAAATTTCAGTTAAATATTTCTTCTTTAAAAGCATTAATCTCTGATGAATTTTCAAGCAGTTTTCCCTCATATAGCTTTATTAGAAGAGGCAGAACTCCACATTGATTGCATTTACCCCAATTGCATTCTGCATTCATTTTATTTAAATTTTTACACATTTGAATTTCTTTGTTAAAAACATCTTTAGATATCATAGGCACAAAACTTGAATTATCCATAAGAAACTCCTTAATTAATTATTCTGAATATAGGTTGGGTGAGTTACTCAAGAATTCTCAAACTAGTAAGTACTCTCTTTACAGAACCAATTTCCTGCAAACATTGAATTTTCTTAATTATTTCGCCTTCATTTTCTATTAAAGTCTTGAACATGAGCTGATTAGAATATCCAGCAATTTCAAAAACATCTACCTTGCCGAAACGTTCGATAATATACTTCTTTGCCTCTTCCTTACTCCTTACCATTATTCTAACAAAATACTTAGCATCTGATTCTTCAGGCTTTATGAAATTACTTTCAGAACTCACATCCCAAACTTGCACATCATCCCAATCAGAGTACTTTATTACATCGATTACATCATTGACCACTGCACTTGCAGTAGGAAACTTACCTGCACCCCTGCCATAAAACATTACCTCCCCAATTGAATCTCCGCTGACAAGAATAGCATTAAATACATCTTCAACATTTGCAAGCGCATTTGATTTGTTAACCACACATGGGCAAACCTTTGCAAGTATCTTTCCTTTTTCGCGTTTACTAAATCCAATCAGTTTTATTTTTGAATTTAATGATTCTATAAGTTTTAAATCTTCAACCGTAATTTTTGTTATTCCTTCAGTAGGTATTTCTCTATAATCAACATATTCTCCAAATGCTATAGAAGACAATATTGCAATTTTTCTACATGAATCCTTCCCTTCAATATCATCAGATGGG
>Ga0209340_1001649_pt1 | contig 15066 bp, 11 predicted proteins | sample EPASupsiteSAE323_FD_187266 | JGI IMG/M metagenome (GOLD analysis project Ga0209340, IMG submission 187266) | Bioremediated contaminated groundwater from EPA Superfund site, New Mexico - Sample SAE3-23 (SPAdes) (version 2) | ecosystem: Environmental > Aquatic > Deep subsurface > Groundwater >... | reverse complement strand
GAAGGGCAAGGGCGCAAAGCTCAACGGCAAGGCAATCAAGGTCGCGCCGAAAGCCACTGCCCACCAGGCACTCATCGCAACTGACTGGCCGCACGAGCCCGACTTGCGAACTGCAACAGTTGACCGGTTCCTGCGAAAATACGAGAACTCCTTCCGCTACTCGCATATGCTCGGCACAGCTGCAATCTCGCTTGCCTACGTGTCCTGCGGCAGGCTTCACGCATACTGCCACACCGGGCTCAAGCTCTGGGACGTTGCTGCCGGAGCGTGCCTGATTGAGGAGGCCGGCGGAAAGCTCTACAAATGGGACAAGAAGGACTGGACTCTTTCTGCGGGCGAAGTCGTGGCAACGAACGGGCAGTTCCCTCTCTGAACACAAAGCAAAAACTCGCCCACTAATTATTCCAACGCCGATTGACGAACTGCGATTGGATTAAAAACGAAGAATCTCTCTTTTGTCTAACCATCTATTCATAGCGGTGATTGCGTATAGCTGACAAGCTCGAACAACACAAGACAAAATCAGGAGTGCCACAGGAAGTCGTAAAGCGCGACCTTTCGGGACTCAGCGTCGAGCCTTTTGTCAAGGACTACGAGCAGACCAGGCACAACTTTTCCTGGAAGCACATCGAGGAGCAATTCAGCTGGCACAAGACCGGCAAAGTCAACGCCGCTTTCGAGTGCGTTGACAGGCATGCGCTAACTGCAAAAAAGAACAAGGTCGCACTCTACTACGTCGATGACTCCCGCAAGGAGGAATACACTTTCCAGCAGATGTCCACCCTTTCAAACAAGTTTGCAAACGTCCTGCGCAAGTTCGAAGTGCAGAAAGGAGACCGCGTCTTTTTGTTTTTGCCGCGCGCGCCTGAATTGTACGTCTCTTTTCTAGGAATCATCAAGACCGGCGCAATAGTCGGCCCGCTTTTCGAGGCGTTCATGGAAGATGCGGTTCGCGACAGGATGCAGGACAGCTCGGCAACGGTCCTCGTGACCAATCCCGAACTCCTCAAGCGTGTGCCAGTAAAGGAACTACCTGCGCTCAAGCACATCATATTGGTTGGCGACCTTTCCAAGAACAAACTCGGCCCAAACGAGCACGCATATTCAGAGGAGATGGCAAAGGCGCCTGAAAAATTTGATATTGAATGGGTTGACCGCGAGGATGGCCTGATTCTGCACTACACCAGCGGCTCAACCGGCAAGCCCAAGGGTGCTTTGCACGTTCACAACGCAATGATTGGCCACTACGCAACTGGAAAATACACTCTTGACCTGCACGACTCGGACACCTACTGGTGCACTGCAGACCCAGGCTGGGTAACTGGCACAAGCTACGGGATTTTTGCTCCGTGGCTGAACGGAATTTCGATGGTAATCCGCGGCGGACGCTTTGACGTAGACAAGTGGTACCAGACGCTGCAGGAATACAAGGTAACGATTTGGTACAGCGCACCAACTGCATTCCGGCTGCTTATGGCAGCTGGCGATGAGAAGGTCGCACAATACGACTTCTCCTCGATAAGGCACATCTATTCAGTTGGCGAGCCGCTCAACCCCGAAGTGGTCAAGTGGGGGCTCAAGGTGTTCGGAAAGACCATAATGGAGAACTGGTGGATGACCGAGACCGGGATGCACCTGATTTGCAATTTTGCAGGGATGCCCTTAAAGCTCAGCTCGATGGGAAAATCATTCCCAGGGACCGAAGCTGCGATTGTCGACCCGGATGGCAACAAGATGAAGCCCTACGAAATCGGAGACCTTGCGGTAAAGGTAGGATGGCCTTCGATGATGCGCCAAATCTGGAACAACCCCGAAAAATTCGACGCATACTTTCGAGGAAAAAACAAGGAGTGGTACGTCTCAGGCGACTCCGCCTACATGGACGAGGAGGGCTACTTCTTCTTTGAAGGCAGGATTGACGACGTCATCAAGACAAGCGGCGAACGCGTCGGGCCTTTCGAGGTCGAAAGCGCTTTGCTTGAGCACAAGGCCGTTGCCGAGGCCGGCGTGATTGGAAAGCCGGACTTGATTCGCGGCGCAATCATCAAGGCGTTCGTCGTTTTGAAGAAGCACCACGCGCCTAGCGAGGAGCTCAAGACCGAGCTGATGGAATTCGTCAAAATCAAGCTCGCTGCGCACGCAAAGCCGCGCGAGATTGAGTTTATCGACAAGCTACCCAAGACGCGCTCAGGCAAAATCATGCGCCGCGTGCTGAGGGCAAAGGAGCTTGGGCTACCGATGGGCGACTTGTCAACTATGGAAGACTAATCGACCAGTACCACTCCTCGTACTGCTTGTGGTCGCCTACAAACTCGATTTTCTTTACCCTGCGTTCCGCGTCAAGCTTGTAGGCAATACGGTAGCCACCTACTTCTTCAACGTGGTAGTGTGAAGAATGCAACCCGCGTCCAAGCAGGGGCTGCTTCATGTGCCCAAACTTCGTGAGAATCCGTGCACGTGTTGACTTGTCCAATTGTTGAAAATGCTTGTCCCAACCGGGCCAGAACTCAAGAGAATATGGCCGCAAGTCAAAAAGCGTCATCGATATTTTGAGAGGGCTTCGTCCTCAGTAAGGTAGCGTTGTTTTTTCTTCAACATTTCGTTTTCTTGGGACTCGATTTTTCTCGCCACAAGCTCGGCTTCCAAGTCCTTGACTATGGAATACTCCTTGTTCAGGGCGAAGATACCCATGCGAAGCGCATCGGTCTTTGAACGGGCTATACCGAGGTCAACCGCTTTTTGGAGAATAAGCTCAGGCGCGCCACTGAATGAAAGGGTAGTTCGCATACTAATCACCTGCATTAATTGATGCACTAGCATACTTAAATAGATGCACTAGTGATGCATAAATGATGCAAACCTAATGATAGCTGAACTTGAAAGTAAGGATTAAACACAAGAAAGCTTTGTCGCGCCGTGCGGGCAAATCACTTTTTCTTTCCCTTCAGCTGGCTCTCCACCATTCTCTTTGCCTGGCGGTAGGGGATGCCCTTCTTCAGAGTAAGCATCTCCGCTTTGGTCGTCGCGTCAAGGTCGTACTTCTTGCACTCGGAAGCCATCTTCTTGGCATCCACCGAAAGGGTGTCGATGATTCCGCAGAACACTACTGGCGCGAGCTTGCACTCCTCGAAGCAGTCAATCATCTGCGTCTTGACATACTGGGTATCGCGGTTGAAGCCGAAGAAATTAGCGCGTGAAAGGGCGAGGCAGGACTGGAGTGCCGACTGGGCCAGCACTGCTTTTGCCTTGGTAATCTCAAGCGCGTCCGGGTTCTTCTTCTGGGGCATCATCGAGCTTCCGGTGCAGTAAGCGTCTCCGAGCTTGACCCAGCCGAACTGGGGCATCGAGAAGAGGATTAGCGTCTGCGACAGGTTGGCCAGGTGGTTCATGGTGTGCGCAACTGCAAACAACGCAACTGATTCGTGGTCTCCGCGGCTTGAAGTGGCGTCAATGGTGTTTTCCTGCACGCGCGAAAAGCCTAATCCTTTTGCAACTGCCTTGCGGTCAACTGGAAACGCCGTGCCGTAGCCTGCTGCTGCGCCCATCGGGCTTTCGTCAAGGTAGTCCTTTGCAGACTCCAAAAGCATTTTGTCGCGTTTTAAGCTGTCCGAATAGGAGCCAAGGAGAGTGCCGAAGGTGGTTGGCATTGCTGGCTGCATGTGCGTAAAGCCCGGCATCCTGGTCTTACCGTACTTTGCTGCCGCTTTGTCTAGCGAGGAAATCAGCTTTCCTAAGTCTGTGGAGAATTGCGAGAGAAAGTCCTTTGCGTAGAGCCTGCTTGTTGCAATCAGCTGGTCGTTGCGGCTTTTTCCTGCGTGCATCGAGCCTACGAGCTCGCCATACTTGCCCTCAAGGTAGGTCTCGATGTTAGTTGGAGCATCCTCCTTGGACGGGTCTATGACGAACTTGCCGGTTGCAAACAAGAGCGCAAGCTCGGCAAGGCCTTCCTGGATGGCGTCGTTTTCCTTCTTGGAAAGGATTCCCTTCTTTGCGAGCATGTCGCTGTGGGCAGAATTGACCGCAACGTCGTAGGGAAAGAGCACTTCCTCAGCCGACTTCTTTCTTTGAACGTCCGAGGTCGTGTAGTCCATCATCGCCTTGTCCGGACCCTGCGTAAATGCCGCGCCCCAGAGTAACTTGCCTGACTTCATGCCTGCATCATCTTCCGAACTATACTTTCGCTTTCTTCTCGATTTTTTTCGCAAGCACGGTATTTAATCCCCACAGCGAGATGAATCCCGGCGCGTCTTTCTGGTCGAAAGCGCTTGTCTTGTCGTATGCTGAAAGGTTGGTGTCGTACAACAGGTACACAGAGTCACGTCCTGCGATTGTTGCCGAGCCCTTGTAGAGCTTGACTTTCACCCAGCCTGAGACTTTCTTTTGCGAAGCATCCACGAAGGCATTGATTTCGTCCATCAGCGGCGCGTACCAAAGTCCTTTGTAGGAAAGCTCGGCGAACATCTTGTCAACTGAGGGCTTGAACTCGTTCTCCTCACGGGTGAGCACGCACTTTTCCAAGTCCTTGTGCGCACTGAGTATTACCACCGCTGCGGGGCACTCGTAGAACTCACGCGACTTGAGGCCTACCATCCGGTCCTCCATCGAGTCTATGCCGCCCACACCGTACTTTCCCGCAAGGTCATTGAGGAACTGGATTGACTCAAGGCTGCCCTTGACCTTCTTGGTTCCTTCCTCAACTGCGACAATCATTCCCTTCTCAAAATGCAGGGTGGCGTAAGTCGCCTTGTCCGGCGCTTTTTCCGGCAAAGTGACCCACGAGTAGGCATCCGAGGGGATTTCCTTCTGCGGAACATCAACGTCCCCGCATTCCACAGCGCGTCCCCACAAATTTGCATCCACCGAATAGGGGGTTGCTGCGCTTGTTGAAAGGGGAATGCCGTTGTCCTTTGCATAGGCGTACTCCTCGTCACGCGAAATGTTCCAGTCACGCACGGGCGCGATGACTAGAAGCGACGGGTCGATCGCCTTGATGGACACCTCGAAGCGCACCTGGTCGTTGCCCTTGCCGGTGCAGCCGTGAACGATGGCCTGCGCACCTTCCTCCTTGGCAATCTTTGCCAGGTGCTTTGCGATAAGGGGCCGGCCGATTGCTGTTGAGTTGGGGTAAGTGCCCTGATAGAGGCAGTTCGCCTTGATTGCCTTAGCCACGTAGTCGGCCACGAACTCCTGCTTGACATCAAGCACGATGGCTTTCTTTGCGCCCATCGCAATCGCTTTCTTCTTCACCGCATCCAAGTTCTCCTTGGAATACTCCTGCTGGCCAAAGTCAAGGGTGAGCGTCACCACGTCAACCCCGAACTCGCTTGCCAGGATTTTGAGTATGAAGCTCGTATCCAGGCCTCCCGAATACGCAAGAACCACCTTCTTTATTGAGGAGGGGAGCGTCAGGTTGTGTGCTTTAGCGAAACTGCTAGTCATAGGTAATCACAACAAGATTCTGGACCTGTTCGCATATTACTTTCGTGACGCAAAAACAACAGAATGCCGTGACAGCTGCAACAATTTGAACAAATCAGGGCAAACATAGACGCAATTAAATCGAACGGCCAACCAAGTATACTCATGCAAAAAATCAAGGCGCCGGATTTGAACCTTGAGCTTTCGCTTTTTTCCGGCCAAGCGTTCGACTGGCAACACGACCGAAAGACAGATTACTACTGCGGCGACTTGCTGGGCGACTGCGCAAGCCTGAAATACGACGCCAAGAGAGGGGAGCTTCTTTTCGAAGGCACGACAAAGGAAAAAATCATCGAGTTTTTTGGCCTTGACGAAAACTATAACGCCATACTCAACGCAATCAAGAAAGCCGACCCCAAATTATGCTCCGACTCAAGAAATTACTTCGGACTGCGCGTCCTCAGGCAAGACCCGTGGAAGGCAGCAGTCACTTTCGTGTGCTCGCAGAACAACAACATCCCCCGGATTAGGAAAAACCTTGCCGCATTGCAGGAAAAGTTTGGGAAAAATGGAAAGTTCCCAACCGCCCCCGCACTTTCCAAGGCGTCTCTTGCTCAACTCCGCTCTTGTGGCCTCGGCTACCGGGCAGAATACATCCACAGCCTTGCCAAAAACGTCGCAAGTGGAAGACTGGACTTTGATGCACTCAAGAAAATGACCTACGAAGACGCATTCGTGCACCTTGTTGACAACCAGCACGGAATCGGGCCCAAGGTAGCGGACTGCTTTTTGCTCTACGGACTTGGGAAGATGGAGGCATTCCCAACTGATGTGTGGGTACGGAAAGCAGTAGAGAGGCAGTATGGAAAAGAGCTGCGCGATTTCGTCGAATGCCAGGAGTGCCGAGCGAAAGAAGTGCCCTACCAATTCATCGGCTCGTTTGCGCGAAAGAAGTTCGGCAAGCACGCGGGATACGCACAGCAGTTCCTGTTCCTGTGCGAAAGGAATTTAGAGAACAAGAGACGAAAATGGTAATGGAAAATGTTGATAATGAAACAGTGAAAGTGAAGACGATGCCAACGAGCAGTTTCAATTATTTCGGAGTCAAAGTCACCTGGCTGTGCCAGTCCGGCTTCCTATTGCAGTTCAAGGAAAAGAACGTCTACATCGACCCCTACAAGGCGCCGGAAGACGCGCCAACAGCTGACCTGATTATCGTCACGCACGAGCACTACGACCACTGCAACCCGACTACGATTGGGCGGCTTGTGGGGCCGGAGACGCGCATAGTCGCATCGCACTCGTGCCAGAGGAAGCTTTCGATGTTCTCCCAGCTGACCTCGTTCGTGCACCCGGGCGACTACCCCAGCTCGAAGTATTTTTACCTCAAGACCATTGCTGCATACAACCCGTCAAAGTCATTCCACCCGCGTGGGAACGGCATGGGAGTGGTAATCCCAATCAACAACCGGAACTTCTACCACGCAGGCGACACTGACTTTGTTCCTGAGATGGGCTGGCTGAAGGACATCGACGTCGCCTTCCTGCCAATCGGCGGCACCTTCACGATGGACATCGAGGCTGCTGCGAAGGCCGCAAACACAATAAAGCCGAAAGTAGTCATCCCGATGCACTACAATTCAAAGGACGACATCAAGGCGGACCCCGAACAATTGAGACCGCTGCTTTCCGAGGGCATCCAACTTGAGATTTTAGAACCAGCCATAGCGGATTCCAAGCAACCGGACGACTAGCCACAAAACACGGTTTGCTTTGAAATTCGCAATACTAAAAAAGCACGACCGGATAGCTACATATGGTATGCACAGGCACGACTTTAGGAAAGGACGCGGCCAGGGCGGAACCGAATATTTGGTGGTCCTTGGCGCGGTGCTGATGATTTCAATAATCGTAACCACTACGATTACGGCATCCAATCCCCAATCGAGCATCGTGAAAGCCCAAACGGATGCGTATTGGAAGACTGCGACGCCAATATCCATAACTGCCTACTCGCTGGACTCCGAAAAAATGGCCTTGACCGCAGTAAACCGTAAGAACTCGCCAATCCAGATAACCGCGATGGAATTCAGCGACGGCAAATCAATATACTCAATATCAATGGAACCCAGAGTTATCCCCTCAAACCAAGAGGCAGCACTCCTTAACCTGCGTCTTGCCAACAACCCGTGCTCAGGCAAGGCCGCAGGGACACTATACCAGATTGAGAACGTAACTTTTACTTACAGCACAATGGAAATCAGCGGCTTTAGGCAGACAAGCGAACAGCCGCTTACGGGAACATGCGCGTCAAGCTCGCTTGGGATAATATCGTTCGTGCCCCCAACACCTGAAAACGGCCAGGCGGTTGCGCAAAACAGCACAATCACGCTCAACGCGACGATTACCGCTTCGCGTCTCTCGGTTGCAAAAATAGGCTGGGACACGCAAGAACACACGTTCCTTGACCGGGATTTGGTGCTGATGCTAGGCTTTGATAACGCTACTGCACTCGGAGAGAACCAGACACACGCCTTTGACTCCAGCGGGTATGGAAACAACGCCACATTAAGCACTGCAACAATCGTGAATGGAAAATTCGGAAAGGCGCGACTGTTTGACGGCGCCAATCAGGCCAATGCGACGGGCTTGCAGGGACTTGACCCGCACAGCGCATTGACAATGGAGGCCTGGATTGAAGCGGACTCCAGCTTTTACATCAAGAACATAACCTCGGGAGTGACACACACTTGCAGCCTGCTTTCAAACGGGTCGGTAGCGTGCTGGGGTTATGGGTATTATGGCTGTATGGGACAGGGAACCAACGAATCAAGTGAAATCCCGATAATCATACCCCTTCCAGGACTGGCAGTGAACGTTTCTGCAGGATACATCTACTCTTGCGCGGCGCTTTCAAACGGCTCGGTTGCCTGCTGGGGATACAACAACTACGGCCAGCTTGGAATCGGCTCAGCTGAATCAAGCTATTTCCCGGCAATAGTATCCGGTATTACAAACGCGGTTGACGTGGATGGCTATATGTACCATTCTTGCGCGGTGCTTTCGAACGGCTCAGTTGCCTGCTGGGGACGTAACAACGCCGGGCAACTGGGCGACGGTACCACAACCCAGCGGCTCACACCAGTAATTGCAGAGGGAATAAACAACGCAGTATCGGTGACCGTCGGCAGGTATTACTCCTGCGCTTTGCTTGAAAACTCTTCTTTCGCCTGCTGGGGCCAGAACAGCGATGGCCAACTGGGAATAAACTCCACAACCCAAAAAAACATTCCAACAATATCACAGACGTCCCAGTTTGTTGAAATAGCAGCGGGCTATTATCACGCTTGTGGACGCCTTCTGAATGGCTCGGTGGCGTGTTGGGGCCAGAACGCGTATGGCCAGATAGGCGACGGCACGAAGATTGACCGAACAACACCAACAATCGTGCAAGGCCTGGGTCCTGCGAGGGGAATAGCAAGCGGATACTACCACTCGTGCGCTTCGCTTGAAAACAGCTCAACCGCATGCTGGGGTCACAACTATTTCGGCCAACTCGGCGACGGAACCACCAGCGACAAACTGACACCAGTAATAGTTAGGGACCTTGACGGGGCTTATGGAGTGGACAGCTCGGGATACACTACCTGTACATTAATTTCAGGAGGCACTGCGGAATGCTGGGGACATAACTCCTATGGGCAGATGGCTGACGGCTCGCAGGTGCAGCAAAGGAACCCAGTCCCATTCCAGGGCTTGGATGGAATCGCAAACATCTCCATCGGACAGTACCAAATCTGCGGCCTGCTGGCTAACGGCTCCGCATTCTGCATAGGGCACAACTATTACAGTCAGCTTGGTGACGGGACAACGGATGCCTCGACAGTTCCAAAGATAATCAGCAGCCTGGCAGGTTTCTCGCAAATCTCGGGACAAAGCATAAACACTTGCGGCATCTTGGCCAACGGCTCGGTTGCATGCTGGGGCGGAAACGACTATGGACAGTGCGGTGACGGAACAACCGCCACGGTTTCACAACCCAAGCTCATCTCGTCCGACTTAAGCTTCATCTACCTGGCTACGAAAAGATACCACGTGTGTGGAATCCTATCCAACAGGTCAATGGCCTGCTGGGGCTACAACAACTATGGCGGACTTGGAATAGGCACCACCACGAACAAATATACGCCAACCATACTGTCAGGCACGAACGGTTACCTCACCGCGGGCATAGGAACGTACCACTCTTGTGCAGTCCTGACCAACGGCTCGGTTGCATGCTGGGGCTACAATTCGGACGGCCAGCTCGGGACCGGCAACACGACAAACATGAAAACGCCAGTCATACTTTCCGGAATAACGAATGCAGTCGAGGTCGATGCCGGATCCGCGCATTCCTGTGCACTCATCTCAAACGGCTCGGTCTTTTGCTGGGGAAACAACGATGACGGCCAGCTGGGAGACGGCACCACCACTGAGCGCACAACACCGATTGAAGTGACTGGAATCAGTACCGCAACGCACATTGCCCTGGATGGTTCCGCCACCTGCACAGTACTCACAAACGGAACTGCGTACTGCTGGGGAGAAAATAAATATGGCCAACTGGGCGATGGTACGTTACAAAACCGGGCAGTTCCGACGCGGGTGGCGGGAGTAAATGCCACGACAATAAGTCTGGGCAGCTATCGCGCTTGCGCGATTCAACCCAACGGGTCCGCCCAGTGCTGGGGGTACAACTGTTTTGGGGAAATCGGGTATGGAATCCCGGCTTGCAGGAGTGCTGCGTCGCCGGTAGTGGATGGGATAATCGCAGGAAAAGGGACTTACGAGTATTCGCTCAGCAGGTCGTACGGCGGCAACAACATCATAGGAAACATTAACGGCAGGCACGTCATCGCCCCGCTTTCGGACGGCTGGCAGCACGTCGCATTCACTTATGACCGAACAAGTATGTCAATATATGTCAACGGCACGCTCGTCCAGTCAAGGGAGTTTGCAGACGGGATAAACAACCAGGAATCAGCAGTCGCTATCGGCGCAGCAAGCGCAGCAATAGACGAAGTCAGGATATGGAACCGCTCGACTTCCGCACAGGACATCGCCTGGCACGCCAACGGGAACCTGCAGAAAACATCGCAAAGCGAATGGGTGCTCACAACCAACAGCACGGTCTTGCAGATTTCTAACTATTATGCAAAAGTATCCGTAACTTCCGGCGAAGACAGCACGGAAACAAGAAGAGTTACAGTAAACTAATCGAAATGACAGCGAAGGCCGCAAACACAATCAAACCGAAAGTAGTCATCCCGATGCACTACAATTCAAAGGACGACATCAAGGCCGACCCCGAACAGATGAGGCCGAAGCTGGCTGAGGGAATAAAGCTGGAAATACTGGAACCTGCTGTTGCTGAAATCTAAAGCGGCTCTTCTTCGGTTTCTTCTTGGGGTTCTTCTTTGATTACCTGGCGTTGGTCGCTCGACCGTAACTCGTTGACATAATCGCGTAGTTTTTTTGCATCTATAGGCACATACTCAACAGGCCGGATAGGACTGTTCGCTATCATCAAGACCCCGCCGGGGTGCTCGGCGTCGTGTTCGATGGTCCACAAATACATAGACCGGTTAGGCGGGTGTTTATTCAAACGCTTCTGCGCATATATCCTCTCGCCTGCCTCTCGTGTTTCCTTTAAGCCACGATAGGTCTGTAAGGTAACTTCTTTAGCGAAAACGATTTTGTTTAGTGCCTGCAGCGCTTGGGACTTGGCGCGCTGCTTGGCTTTTTCGATGAATTCCGCATGCAACTGTTCAAACTCGGCCTTGCGTACGTGCTTTGGTTTTGAAGGAATTTCAGGTTCCAAGAAAATTTACCTCAAATGAAAATCGCATCTATTCCCGAAGCTTTTTGGGCCTTAGAAACTCGGGCTTGGGCAAGTTCTCGAAAGGGCTGCAATTCTCCAAATGGCCGTCATTGTGTACGATCGTGCAATTCCGGCCATTTTGTTCCCACAAGCCGCGTATCCTTTCCGCTTCCTCCTGCGCAACCTCGGCGATTATCTCGTGTTTGTAATGCTCACGAAGGCCTGCAATGAGTTCCTTCTTCTTCAATTCGTGGATGCGGCCGCTGGGAAAATTGCTCTTTGCCTTGCGCGGGCCGCCGGAGTTTTCGATTGCCAAATCAAACACTTAAACCACAGTTGGGAAAACCCGGTTAAAAACCGAATGGTTGGCAAAATGCAGGCACGTTTCGGCAGTAATAAAAGCCAAAAAGGACAAATCTCATTTTACAATCTTTTGGCCCTTCTGATAGGGGGGCAAACGCCGTAAATCGGCATACAGGTGAGTTTTGTGGTAGAGACACAGCCAAGCGACAAGTCAGTTCCAGCAGTCCCAACAGGTTTCACTGCAAAGTACGACCAGAAGGCAATAGAGGCCGAGATTACGGGGATGTGGGAAAAGGAAGGGATTCCAACCCAGATTTCCCAGCAGCGCGTTGGGAAGAAGACTTTTTTCCTGCTTGACGGCCCGCCCTACGCAAACGCGTCTGCGCACGTGGGCCACGTAAAGACCACCACCTGCAAGGACATCTGGAGCCGCTTCAAGCTCATGCAGGGATTTGACTCGCTTTTCTTGCCCGGTTTTGACTGCCACGGTCTTCCCACAGAAGTGATGGTGGAAAAGGAGCTTGGGATAAAGTCCAAGACTGAGCTTGAGCAGATTGGAATCAAGAAGTTCGACGAGATGTGCCTTGAAAAGGTCACCAACACCGAGAAGGCCTGGGTGGCGTACTACCGCAACCTCGGGGCCTGGCGCGCTTACTACGAACCGTATTTTACCTACAAGGATTCCTACATCGAGTCGGGCTGGTGGACTGCAAAGCAGCTCTACGAGAAGGGCCTGATGGTCGAGGGAGAGAAGCCAATCCACTGGTGCTCGCACTGCGAGACCAGCCTATCAGGTTATGAAGTCTCAGACTCGTACAAGGAAGTCAGCGACCCGTCAATATTCATTAAGTTCCCTGTTAAGGGAAAGGAGAAGGAGTTCCTCCTAGTTTGGACCACCACGCCGTGGACCCTTCCTGCTAACGTTGCAGTTGCCGTAAAGGGCGACGAGACTTATGTCAAGGTAAGGTATGGCGGCGAGCTGCTTATCCTTGCAAAGCCGCGGATGGACGCGGTATTTACCGAGCTGCTCCACGCAGATGAAGCTGAGTACCAGATTGTAGAGGAGTTCGACGGCAGCACGCTCGAAGGAGTAGAATACGTCCCGCTCTTGGACACTCCAAGCCAGCAGAAACTTGCGGGAAAGAACGCGCACAAAGTCATCTTGTCAGTCAAGGTGATGATGAACAAGAAGTACAAAAAGAAGATGACCAAGGAGGACACCCGCACTGATGAGGAAAAGGCTGCTGACGAGAAGGCGGCACTGGCTGCTGCATCAAATGCTCCAAAGAACGCAGATGGTTCAACCAAGCCAGCGGAGGCAGTTGAGGAGTACGAGGATTTCGTCACAATGGGTGACGGCACCGGCCTGGTGCACTGCGCGCCAGGGTGCGGCCAGAGCGACTATTTCATGGGCAAGCACTACGGGTTGCCTGCTATTTCGCCTGTTGACGTGCACGGAAAGTTCACGGAAGACGGCGGCAAGTGGGCTGGAATCTACGTAAAGAAAGCTGATGCGGAAATCATGAAGCACATCACCGAGTTGGGCCTGATGCTCAACTCGGATTACAAGACACACCGCACCACTTTGTGCTGGAGGTGCAAGACTCCGCTCATATTCAGGCTGTCGCCGCAGTGGTACCTCAAGGTTGACCCGCTCAAGGAAAAGATGCTTGCACAGAACGAGGAAATCAAATGGTACCCCGAGTTCGGACAGGTCAAGTTCGCAAACTGGCTGTCCGACCGCGAGGACTGGTGCATATCCCAGCAGCGCTACTGGGGAATCCCGATGCCAATCTGGACGTGCAAAAAGTGCGGCGCAAAGGAAGTCATAGGCTCGCGCGACGAGCTGATGCAGAAAGCCACAAAGAAGCCGGACGACCTTTCCGACTTGCACAGGCATACCGTTGATCCTATCAAGCTCAAGTGCAAGTGCGGCGGCGAGATGGACCGTATCCCGGACATATTCAACGTATGGTTCGACTCCGGCATCGCGCCGTGGGCCTCGCTAGGATACCCTTTCAAGAACAAGGAGCTCTTCGAGAAAGTGTTCCCAGTTGACCTCATAGTTGAATCGCAGGACCAAATCCGCGGGTGGTTCGACTCTTTGATGTTCGCAAGCACCGGAGTGTTCGGAAAAGCGCCTTACAAGCAGGTTGGCCTGATGGGCTGGGTGCTTGACGAAAAAGGCGAGAAGATGAGCAAGAGCCTTGGGAATGTAGTCTCCGCAACGGACGCCATCACCAAGCTCGGCGCCGATGCCCTGCGCTTCTACTACTGCTGGGAAGTCCCTCCGTGGGAAGTGCAGAAGTTCTCGTTCAAGAGCGCAGGCGAAATCCAGCGGTTCCTGTCGATTCTCTACAACTCGTACGTGTTCTTCGAGACCTACCTGCCGGAAAAATTCAAGCCGGACGCGATGACCGAGGAGTACTACAAGCAGCTTCCCGCAGAGGACAGGTTCATAGTGTCTTCTGTGAACAACCTTGCGGAGAAAGTGACTAATCACTTGGAAGCCTTTGAGTTCCAGCACGCTGGCCGCGAACTTTTGGAGTTCACGGTTAACGCGTACTCTCGCTGGTACGTCAAGCTCATCCGCGACAGGTGCTCCGGAGTTGACGCACAATCCAAGAAGCAGGCGTTCTCGACAATCTATTACGTGCTGATGAAACTTACCAAGCTCCTTGCACCGCTCACGCCGTTCATTTCGGAGAAGCTCTACTTGAACCTCAAGAGGTTCGACGGGAAGGAAAAGTGGCCAAGCGTGCACTTTGCACAATACCCGACAAAGGACTCCAAGCTTGTTGACATCTTGCTCGAGGAGCAGATGCTTTTTGCGATGCAGCTTACCGAGGCTGCGAACAGCCTGCGCCAGGAAGCCAAGATAAAGCTCAGGTGGCCTGTTGCAAGGATTGCAATCGCGGGAGACGAGAAGGCGAAGGACGCGGCGTACGCCCTTGGGCTGATAATCGCATCGTCAACCAACGCGATGGAAGTATCGTTCGTGGAGGCAAAACCAGCTGGAGGCAAGTGGCTCTCCCGCGAGTTCGCAAAGGGCTGCACGCTCTACCTCGACTCGGAGATGACTCCCGGCCTTGCGATGCTTTCCGCAACCCGCGAGCTCACCCGCGCAATCCAGGCGGCAAGGAAGGCCGAAGGATACGTGGTTGCCGAACGCATCGCGCTTGTGCTGCACTGCGGAGACCACAACTTCCAGAAGCACGTCGAGGCGCACGAGAAGGAAATCGCAGCGGAGGTCGGAGCAAAGTCAATATCCTTCGCAAGGATTGAGAAGGGGCAGGCTGAGGCCGACCTTTCCGAGCTTGCACTGGGGACCGTGAAGGCATCGTTTACAAAGGCATGATGCATATGGCAAGGCTTTCCGAACGGATGACGCTGCAGGCCCAGAGGTGGATACAACAGATGCACAGGAAGGGCAACAGCCCGCTTGCAATCGCATCGGAGCTTGGCAAGCATATGGAGACAAA
>Ga0209340_1001648_pt1 | contig 15075 bp, 16 predicted proteins | sample EPASupsiteSAE323_FD_187266 | JGI IMG/M metagenome (GOLD analysis project Ga0209340, IMG submission 187266) | Bioremediated contaminated groundwater from EPA Superfund site, New Mexico - Sample SAE3-23 (SPAdes) (version 2) | ecosystem: Environmental > Aquatic > Deep subsurface > Groundwater >... | reverse complement strand
TTATGAGCTTGCAACAACAATATCGAGATCAGTATTACCTGAAACAATTTCTCTTAAAGATGCTGCGTTTAATGCCAAAAGATGCGCAATGTTTATTGAAGCACTTCATACAAAAGATACCGAGTTAATGAAATTGGCCCTGGCTGACAGACTACATCAGCCTTACAGAAGCAGGCTGGTACCAGGATTTAATGAAATTATGACAAGTCTTAAAGATATTGATAACGTGATGGGCGCTGTTTTAAGCGGAGCAGGTCCTAGTATTCTTGTTATATCAAAGAATAATAGCATTGAAAATATAAAAAACAATGTAAAGTCTGTCTGGGAAGGACTTGGAATTAAAGCTGACATCAGAACGGTTGATGTTGATACCAAAGGCGCAGTGATTTTATAATATTTATTCATTAATAGCTGTGGTCAACAGGTAGTTCAATTTTTTTGAACTCATTCTTTCACTCAGACAGATGTGCTATAGCATCTTTGACGGGCAAGTGTCAGTAAGCTGTGTTCAGTCAAAGGGGCTTGCACCTTTGAAATCCCCACACTTGTTACTTTTTTGTGTCATGCCCGAGCCCATTCGACTTCGCTCAGGGCAGGCTCCATCGAGGCACCTTGTCAACATTATAAAAATACTTCGAATCGGTAAGATCTTTCGACTCCGCTATCGCTCCGCTCAAGATGACTCTTTGAGATTATTCAGTCAAACCAATTTTTTTATTCCCCTTTACAAGTATTCTTTTAATCGTTACACCTGTTTCGGCAGGATTGATTCACACTTTTACGCACAAAATTCTCTTTTCATAAATTTGTAGATATATATTTTTTTATTAATTTACTTTACAAGAAATATTAAAAAGGATATCTCTCTTTTTTATGATGCCTCTTCTTTATATAAAGAATAAGTATAAAATTTAGAACTTATTTTCTTCAAAATATTGTCTAATTCTTAAATTACTGATAAATTAAATATATGAGATATGTTTCCAATTGAGTTGATTAATTTTTTAATTTTAAAAAAAGAGTGAATGACTTATGTCAACCAGCAAATCTTCGGAAGTTTATTACAATAAAGGGATTATACACTTTAAGAAAGGTCAATATGATCCTGCTATAAAGTGTTTCAAAAAAGCTATTGAAATAAATCCAGCAAATCATCAATTTCATTATAATCTTGGTCTTGCATATGTAAAAATAGATGAATATGAGCTAGCTATAAGAAGTTTTAATGAAGCAATATCAATAAATCCGAAAGATGCTGACGTTTATCATAACTTGGGTCTTGCTTATTTAAAAAAAGGTGCGTTTGGTAAAGCTATTCAGGCATATAAAAATGTTCTGGAAATCAATCCTGATGATCCTGACAGCTCCTATGGCCTTGGTATCGCTTTCTTTCTGGCAAAAAAATATACTGATTCAATTTTTTATTTTAAAAAATCACTTGATCTTAATCCGAGAAACGTTTCTGCAATCTACAATTTAGCCTATGTTTATTATGCAATTCAGCAATATGATCTGGCAAAAGAAAATTTTCTTAAAGTAATTTCTTTAAATAATAGTGATGTTGAAGCTTATTTCAATCTGGGTAACGTATACCTGAAACAAAATGAGCCAGATCTTGCTTCCGAAAGTTTTAAAAAGGTCTTATCTTTAAATCGTAACCATAAAGGGGCTAAAGATGCCTTAGTTGAAATTGGCAAAACGAAAGATCTCTCTCAAATAGAGATTGAAATAGAAAAGTATTTTCAGAAAGCTTTTGAATTACTGAATAATAAAGAATTAGAACTTGCTATCGAAGAATTTAAAAATATATTAATTTTACAGAATAATAATCCGAAAGCACTTGAACTTCTTGAAAAAACAACCAAATTATTATCTGAAGCTGATAATCTGGTTGGCAAAGGAATATCCTATTTTTCAAACAGTAATTATTCTAAGGCAATAGATTGCCTTAAAAAAGCGCTGTCTATAAAGCCCCGTGATACAAAAATAAAAGATTTACTTAATGAATCAATAGAAAAAAACAAAGTTGTAAAAGAAAAAGAGAAAGAAATATATACATCATTCATTGAAAATGGTCAATATGATTTAGCAGTTGATAAACTCAAACAAGCTATTTCGGAAGATCCTACCGATCCTGAAACTCATTTGGATTTAGGAAAAGTATATATACAACAAAAAGAATATTACAATTCACTGGACAGTCTAAGAGAAACGCTATCTCTTGATCCAGTGCACAAGGAAGTACAAGAGACCTTATATGAAGTAGTTAAAGTTATAAATACCTATGAAGATGAATCCAAAGATTACTTTATGCTGGCACTTATCTATATCGAAAAGCGAGATTATGTTAATGCTATCAGTACACTGAAAAAAGTTTTGGAAATTAAACCTGATGACCCGAAATCCAAAGCTCTATTAGCTAAAGTAATGAAACTAATTAATAAAGCCAATGCCATTAATGATAATGCATCTTCAAGTCAAAATTTTTCTGATGAAATTAGTAACTATAAAAAGCAAATTAAGAAAAATCCAAAAGATCATGAGGCATATTATAAACTTGGAACTGTTTATGTACAGATAGAAAAATATGATATTGCCCTTGAAAACTTTAAGAAAGCTCTTGAAATAAAACCGAATTTTAAAGAAGCTCAAAAATCTTTATTTGAACTAATGAGAATAATTAATTCATAATTTACAAAAATTAGAGATTATATCTGAAATTACTTGCAAATATAGGTCTATCACTAGGGATTATAGTAATATCCGTACCGATTTTTTTATAATTAACACCGATAATAGGGTAAGCAAGTGGTGAAATACCTAGCACATTGGGATATTTATCCCGATATCCGTACATTGCTCCAATTCGATACTTAAAATCAACATTTAATCCCTTAGCTACATGCAATGTATAAACAGTTCTGCCAAGGCCTGCGAAAACAGACTGGTGTCTGTAGCTGTTTTTGAATGTTCCTATTGAATAACCATTATAGTCAATACCAAACAGATTATTTTCTCCACAAAGTTCACTTTTGTGATTACTGGTATGCATACTCCACATACCAACTAAAACAGCACTATTAGTAGGTTTACCTTTAATATATTTCCACGTTTTTAAGAAATTACCAGGTTCTGAAATTGAATCTGTCAATTCATTCGATACTCTAAGCTTGAAAAGTTGAAGTCTTTGGCTGTCATCAGCAAAAGCTCCTTTATTTAAAGATAAAAGAAAGAGACAGGTCATTATTAATAATATTTTTGCCGATATTGTAATTCTCATATTGATGTCCAAATTTTATTTTTATAAACTGAAAGAATTATATCATTATTAGTTTTTTTGTAATAGTAAAAAACATGTTAATTCTACCAAAATAATAATATTTTTTAAAATGGCCTTAAAGGATTATTTCCAGTATATTTTGACTGATTTAAAAATACTGACATATTGTTATATTGCGATAAAGGTTTTTGCTGTGTGAATACATTATTTGGAACTTGTTTGTCAAAGATTGAATTTTGTGAATTAGGCTGTTTATTAAATGTCTGTTCCATATGTTCTTTCTGATAAAGAGAAGCTGCATAGTTCCTAATTGGGGGAGAGATAAAATTACTTGCTACAACTGACCCTATCAGACTGATAATAGTTCCTAGCCCATCTACATAACCATTTTTGACTTTATGAATATTGTATCTGCCAAAACCTTTTTCTTTTTTTAAAGCGTCCTGAACCTTCTCAAATACTTTATCATTTTGAATATCTTTAGTCCAACCTGCAGCCAGGTTGCGTCCATATTTTATACATGCTGCTGTTAATACCCAGAATATTGCAAGATTAATTGTTCCATCCGCCACTTCCTGCGCAAACATGAATTTCTTTTCTTTTTGTGGAACATCTTTATTTAAAAGTACTGCTGTTGTCTGACATATAACAGTGGTAAGAATAGCCACAATACCAGCTTTTTTTAAGAAATCAGCTTTGTTATCCATTGCATTAAAAGCATGTTCAGCAACTTTTCTTTTTAAATAATCAAAGGCCATTATTTACTGCCTCCAATATTCTTTTGACAATGGCCAGGGAAAAATATATCCATGCCCCAATTTAGAACTTTATTTGTCATCGGAATGTCAATCATTAACCCGGCAAGAAAAGCAGCTCCTACAGAGAGAACATTCCCCGATTCTTTCAGGTATTGCTCGAGATCTTTTGTTTTATCACTTTCAAAAGTAAAATTGTTGAAATTTCCACCATTTTTAACATGTTCTCTAACTTCATCAATCCAGTCATTCAATTTATCTTTATATCTGTTGAATTTTATTGCAGAACTTTTATATTCCTGCGCATTTTCACCACCCAATTCAAATTTTTCTTTGAACTCTTTACTTCTTTTTTCTAAAAATTCTTTAAGCTTTTCAACAACTACATCATTCTTATTATTTAAGCAGTTAAAAGCTATTTTCTTGCCATATCTAACCGCGAGAAATCTTACCAGACAACCTTCAGAAGTTCCTACTATTATTTTGGCGACTGTTCGTGCAGCTGAGTACTTTCTGGTATCCTGATCAACATTTCTGTTGAAATAATCATAAAAAGGCTGCGAGCTTATAGCCGCAACTCCAAGAAATAACCGTTGATGCCAGGTTTCAACATTCTTGTTAAACCGAACAACACGTTCAATTCTCTTTTCGACGAATATGCGCTTCTTAACATCTTCTTCAAAGATAGCTTTCTTTTCAAGCAACACATTCTCAAAGCTATTTTTTAAAGCTTTTATTTGCATTAAGGATAAACTCTCTTGTAGTTCTCTTCTTTTCTCAAATTGTATAAGTAAAAATGGCTGAAAAAAATGCCTCATTTATTGTTTTTATTAAATAATGTTTACATTTGTTAGTAAAAGTGTATTTGCTAAAATAACACATTTTTTAGCTAGCAAATAATTAATAAAAAGATATTATAAATACTATTATTGTTTTGTATTATCAATCTCGCCCTGTTTTAAAAATCCGATAATTCCATATGCAGCACTTCTTTGCATTTTTGTCGGAGCCTGACGCAAAAGTTCAATTGATTCTGACAAAATTGGATCGAGATCATACCAGCGCCTTCTGAGGGTATTATTGTGTTCATGGAAAAACCATTCAATGGGTTTATTGTAGAAATCAGCCAGTTTTACAAGCTCAAAAACATCTACTTTTCTTGTACCTGCCTCCATAACCGATATTGCCGAAATAGGAAGATTCAAGTGTCTTGCCACATCTTCCTGTTTCAATCCAGCCTCAATTCTGGCCCTTTTAAGTTTTTGGCAGAATTTTTTTCTATCCATGATCTTTCCTTGCAAATAAAATTCAATTATATTAATAGTATAAAATATTTTTCTGAAAATCGAAAATATTTTCCTTTTTCTGTTACAAAAGGTAAATTAAATATGAATTTAAATCCTAAATCACAGTCAAAAAATACTCTCAGAGATTATGCAAAAAATCTTAGAAATAATCTTGATATGGCTGATTACAGCTTTAAAATACTACAAAATATTAGAAAACAAGATTTTTATACTGATGCAAAACATATACTAAGCTTTTATCCGTTTAATAATGAAGTTGATTTAAGAGAGCTTAACAAGGATAGTTCTAAAAACTGGTATCTGCCAAGGGTAGAGATGAACCACAAAAGTCTTGTTATTCATGGCTACAGATATGGAGATACTCTGGTAAAAAATAAATGGGGAGTATATGAACCCTGCTGCGATCTTGAAGAAACAGACATTAAACATCTTGACCTGATCATAATCCCAGCTCTTATGGCTGACAAGAATGGTCATAGACTTGGATACGGAGCAGGATTCTATGACAGATTTATTCCGGGATTGAATAAAAATTGTATTAAAATTGTGCCTGTTCCAGAAGAATTATTTGTCGATTCTCTACCTTTCGATCACTGGGATATACCGGTAAATATTGTGATTACCGAAAAAAATATCTATAACTTGACGAACTGATTCATGCGTGGTAATTTACTTGTACTGAGTATTGGTTCGATTTGAACTAATATTAAGGGCGTTTAGCTCAGTTGGTAGAGCGCTTCGTTTACACCGAAGATGTCGGGAGTTCGAGTCTCTCAACGCCCAAGCTTTTTATCCTTTAGATAATGATCTAAGGGATTTTTTGTTTTTGGCTGGTATTTAATATACTGGATCAATGATAAATTTTATTAGAGAGAACTTTTTAAAAATAATCGGATAAATATTACTATAATTTTTTGAACGTTTTTTTCTGTTCAATGCATCAATGAATGCTTCAATTCTTGTATTTTCTCCCACATCACTGCTATGATCATTAATTAAAATCTCAAGAACAGGTATTTTAAATTCTTCTTTTACTCTTGTTAAAAGGTTTCTTAATACTTCACAAGGATTACAGTTAAAAGGAGAGATAAAAATTAACCCGTTATAGTCATTTTGTATATATTTAGATATTTTTTTAATTTCAATTGAAGTATGCACTCCAAGTTCATGCCTGAATATATAATTTAATTTATTGGATATATCATTATTTTCCTGTAATTTTTGAGGTATCAGATAATTATATGACCATTTATCGACAATTATTTTTAAATTACCCAGATATTTATCAACATAATTATGTGAAAAAGGTTCCATTAAAGAATAGCTATCCCCAATGAGACCAATCATAATAAATTGAGATGTTGCAGTTGTGCCGTAATCTTTGTATAGTTCCCAGAGTTCAATATTTAGTTTCTTTATCTCAGAAATGCTTTGAGCCTGTATAAGTTTATCTAGATAATACTGATATAGTCTTTCACATTTTGCCTTATCATCAAAAGTCGGTCTGATAATATAAAAAACTTGATCAATAAAATGAAAAATTTCATATTTTACAGCACCAAAATACATGCTCCAAAATATTTTGTGAAAGGGTGCTTTTGACAGTTTTTTTATCAGATTAAAATATGAGTAAATGAAATTTTGCTTTGAATCAATCTCACAAAAATATATATCGGGATACCATCCCTGATCATTAAAGATGTCTTTAAATAAATGATTAGCAGGCGGCAGATTGCATAAATCACAGCCCGAATAAAATATTACGGCATCAGGATTGCGCTCTTTAACTGAAATAAAATTACCTAATGCAATTTTAAGAGGATAACATATACTGGAAGTTAGATTATCCTGACAAAGTTCCACCATTTGTTTGCTATTTGGTGGAGGTAAAATAACTTCAAAGCCTAAATCCTCCAGCGAGGCTTTTAAAGCGTAAGTTAATCCTCCTAAATTTCCTATGGCTATCTTCACATTATAGTCCTCGAAATACTAATTAATTTAATTAATATAATATTAGGCATAATGTTATTTTATTTTTATTGGCTTATTTACTATCTTTTAAAACAGTCATCAGGCAAAAAGTTGTTTGCTTTGTGGCTTAAAGAAAACAACTTTCGTAATATGCGCTATTTTATTAGAAAACTGATCAAAATTTCGAGTAGTGTTACAACATAGACTTATAGTTTTACGCTAAATCTAACTGCTTCAAAGCTTGAGTCGTTAACATTAGTTAGGTAACAACATCACCAAATTATCAAAATTATGAAATATAGATCTGCTAAACTATCTCGCTGTATTAAATATTAATCAATTTCTCTATGTCGAAAAAATGCGTTTATTTTTTCAATAAAACTTTCAATATTGATCGGTTTGGTTATGTAGTTGTTACATCCTGCTTTTAATGCCCTTTTCCTGTCAATTTCCATTGCATGAGCTGAAATCACAAATACCGGCAATTTTTTCGTACTGTCATCTGATTTAATAAGCTTTATAACTTCAATTCCATCCATCTCAGGCAATTGCAAATCCATAAGTATTAAATCTATGATGTCTTTATTCTGTCTTGTTAAATCAAGAGCAGCCTTTCCATCGTAAGCTTCTATAATTTTGTATCCCTGAAAACCAAGAATATCTTTTAAGAGTTTCATATTGCTCGGATTATCTTCTGCTATTAAAATAGTACCTTTATTATCATTCATTTTTTATTTTCTTAATCTCTTTTTACTGTACTGATAGATCTTTTAAGGGAATTGAAAAGATGAAAGCTGCACCTTTATCTGCTTCACTTTCCACACGAATTGTGCCACCGTGCATCTCAACCAGTTCTTTTGTTATCGTGAGCCCTAGTCCTGTACTGCCCTGTTTTCTGGAATAAGAATTGTCTACCTGATGAAATTTCTGAAAAATTTTCTCATGATATTTGGGGTCAATTCCAATTCCAAAATCTTTTACGGAAACTTGCAGATTTTTTTTATCTAATTTTATCTCAACAAGTATTTCGCTGTTTTCATTAGAAAATTTGATAGAATTGCTAAGAAGATTGTAAAGTATTTGCTTGAACCTTCTATGATCAGCATATATTTCCGGTTTTTTGTTTTTGCATATTATTTTAATTTCTATCTGTTTTTTTGAAGAAAGCGCATTAACAATATTTTTGACTTCATTTACAGCATGAATGACAGAAAAATTGATTTTATTTAGCTCAAGTTTTTTTGCTTCAATTTTCGATAAATCCAGAAGGTCATTAATCATTCCGAGAAGATGAATTCCGCTGACATGTATGTCTTCAATATATTCTTCCTGTTTATCATTAAGCTGACCGAAAATTTTCAATTTTAAAGCTTCAGAAAAACCTATAATAGCATTAAGTGGGGTTCTAAGCTCATGCGACATGTTTGCAAGAAATTCATTCTTAATCTTGTCTGCCTCAAGTATTTTAACATTTTGCTCTCTTATAATTTCTAACGCTCTTGATCTTTCAGTAATATTTTCTTCAAGTATCTCCAGCTGCATTTTAAATACATTGCCAAGTTCTGCATCTTTTAATGAGTAAGCTGCCGAACTTGAAATTGCTTCAGCAATTTTTGCATCTTCGGGAATAAAGAAATCAGCTTTTTCTTTAATAAGAACAATTAATCCAAACAATGTATCCTTGATTATTAATGGAGTTGCAATGTAAGAATAAGGGGGTAAAATATTCAGACATAATTCCTTGATTATTGATTCTTCGGAATTCTTTACAGCACCAAAAACTGTTTTTCTTGATTTAATAAGCTTGTTTATAAGTTTATTTCCTTTTAAAAGACTATTTTTATAGTCATTATTATAAGCATCAATCAGATTTCTTGAAGCTTTTATTAATAATCCATCTCCATCAAGGAATGTAATTAATGCTTTATCATATTCAAACAGATTTTTAAAGTGATCTAAAATGACTTCAAGCGTATCATCCAGTTCAAAACTTGAATTCAGTATTGATGATATTTTAGTCAAAGCAAGAGACTGCCTATTTATTATATTTTCATAAGTCTGTTTTGAAACTATAAATGATAAAGCTGTTATAGTATTATTTTTTCTTAAAAAAACAGTATTTGTGGAGATAAATTGCTTATTATCATTTAAAATATTTATTTCTTTTGTTATTTCATCAGATTTTTCAAGGTCAGCTTTAACCTCACTTATCCTGAAATCAAAAATATTATGGATATCAAACTTATTTAAATCACTATCGGATTTAATATTCAGGATAATCGAAGCAGATTTATTAATAAAAATTAAGTTATTTTCATCATTAAAAATAAAAACAGCAACTTTATCAGAATTTTCTAACATCTCTGATAAAATCATTTCATTTTTAGTTACAGAATTTTTTGACATAACGACATTCTACCAGCAAATGTGTGTATACACGATGATTTCAATTTAACAGGTATTTTTATTATATTATATCCTATAAGATAAAACGTGAAAAAAATATTAATAATACATATTTACGATTATCTCTCTACGGAGTTTTTTATGATAGATATTGCCTCTTCTATAGTTGTACCAATTATATTGGGATTTATGGTCGGTAGATACTTCGATAATTTAACCCACTCAAAATTTCCTTTATGGACATTAGTTTTCTCTTTTCTGGGATTTATTACCGGAATGTGGAGTATTTATAAGCGTTATATTAAATAATTTGCGTTATGCCAGAATAAATGTTTAATTATTTAATGTAATTTTCTTGCGTCAATCTTAATTGAACTGATATAATTTAAAAAACATATAAATATATATACATATAAAATGTTTATTCTGAAAGAGGACTCAGTTTGCATAAAATCGAATTTGGAAATCATTGGACAGTTCAACTTTTTGGGCTAAGTGTACATATGGATACTATGCTAACAGCGTGGATTGCCATGATTATTCTTATTATTTTTTCTCTTGCAGTTACAAGAAATCTTAAAAGAATTCCGGGACGTCTTCAGGTATTTTCCGAAATGGTAATGGAATTTATTGAAGGAATCTCGGTAGGCCAGATGGGAAATGAAGGATACAAGCATATAATGCTTATTGGTTCCTTATTCCTGTTTATTCTGGTCTCAAATCTTCTTGGTCAAGTACCTTTGAAACTTTATCATCTTCCTGAAGGTGAATTTGCATCTCCTACAAATGATCTTAATGTAACTGTAGCACTCGCATTGTTAGTTTCAGTGTATTATCTGGGCTCAGGCATTTTAAAAAACGGGATAAAATATTTTAAACACTACTTTGAACCTTTCTGGTTTATGGCTCCGCTTAATTTTATGGAAGATCTCACAAGACCACTTTCACTCTCAATAAGGCTTTTTGGAAATATACTGGCAGGCGAGGTCATTATTCTCGTCATATTAGGTATTGTGCCGCAATTTTTATTCTTTGCGCCGATACCATTTATGTTATTTGAATTATTTGTTGCCTTTATCCAGGCATTCATATTTGCTGTTCTTGCAGCTTCCTACGTTGCTGCCGCAACAGCCGGACACGGTGATAATCACGAATCAACAACCTCGTAATAAAGAGAGTAATTTAAAAGGAGGAAATTATAATGGATCCAAAATCTGCTGCAATATTAGCAATGGGAATAGCTGTAGGTCTTGCTGCTATAGGTCCTGGTATAGGTATGGGTACTGCTGTAGCTGCTGCTATTGATGCTACAGTGCGTCAGCCAGAAGCAGGCGGTGAAGTCAGAACATTAATGTTCATCGGTCTTGCTTTTATGGAAGCACTCGCAATTTACGCTTTACTTATAGCGCTCATACTTCTTGTAAAATTCGTATTTGTATAAGGTTCAGGTTTTAAAATGCTGTTACAACTAGATGGTACGTTAATCTTAATGGCCGTAAGCTTCATAATATTTATGGTTATTATGCAGAAAATTTTCTATTCTCCAATGACAGAGATTAGAAAAGAACGTGATAATTATATAGATGAAACCAGAAGCAAAGCAAGGCATACCAAAGAACAAGCTGCAATCCTCGAATCAGAGTATGAAAGCAAGATTAATCATGCGAAAGTAACTGCGAATAATATTGTTTTTAAATCAACATCTGCTTCTAATGACGAAAAAAAAGCTATACTTGATCATAAAACCTGGAAAGTAAACGAGCAGATTAAGCTGGCAAAAGAAAATATTTTAAAAGACAAAAATACCGCTCAGGAATCCTTAAAATTGCAAGTATCCTCTCTTGCACAAAGTATTTCAACAAAAATACTCGGAGAAGAAATTCCTATTTCGGGAATTACAGAGGAAATGATCAATAAACACATGAATGGATAAATTTATGATTCAAAACAGTCTATTAGCTTTATGGGAAAACTTATATGAAGCAAATGTCATAAACCTGATACTTGTAGTAATTTTCCTGTATTGGATTTGTAAAAAAGTCGATATCTTTGCCGGTTTAAATGACAAATTAAACAGCATAAAACTTAGACTTAAGAATGCTGAAGAAGATAAGAGAATGTCTGAACTCGAGCTTGAAGCTACAAAAAAACAGGTTGCAAATGCCGATACTACTGTGAGTAAAATAAAAAAAGATGCTGAAGAAGTTGCGAACAATTTATCAAAAAGCATAATAAATGAAACAGCCATTGAGTCGGCAAATCTTGAGAAAAATTCTGAAAGGATTATTGAAGGTGAAAGGGAAATAGCATCGCTTCAATTAACTAACAGCCTGACAAAAGCAGCTTTTAATATTGCAGAAAATCATATTAAGCAAGTCATTGACGATAGACTGCATAAGAAATACATAGATGAATTTATTGATGGTTTAGAAAATTTGAAGGTTTAATTATCGCTTTATGAGTAATGGAAATAATACAGGATTATCAACAATCGCAGACAGGTATGCAAATGCATTGATTGAACTTGGTGAAAAGTACAATCAGCTTGACATGTACAATTCTGATCTGGGTTTAATTTCTGCAACATTAGAATCTCATAAAGACCTAACAAAATTTTTGGAGCATCCAACAATTCCCATTGGTGATAAAAAAGAAATAATTGAGAATATATTTAAAGAAGCAGTTTCTTCAAATATTTTAAACACAATAAAATTACTATTAGACAGAAACAGAATGTTTGTATTTCCTTCCATCGCATCTCATTATACAGAACTACTTAATAAAAAACGAAATATAACTATTGCTGAGGTATTTACAGCAATAGTTATAGACGAAGAAATTAAAAACAGAGTTAAGAGTCAGCTGGAAAAACTGTTTAATAAAAATATAACTCTTGAACATAAAATACAGCCCGATATTATTGCCGGCATGGTTGTAAAAGTCGGAGACAGAGTAATAGATGGCAGTATAAAAGCCCGTTTGGAAAATATGAAAAAACAAATGATATAGAGGTATAAGTATGACTAGTTTAAGACCCGATGAAATTAGTTCAATAATCAGAAACAAAATTGAACAGTATGAAAGTACACTTGAAGTATCCGATGTTGGCACAGTTATTGAAGTAGGCGACGGGATTGCCAGAATTTACGGCCTTAGAAAAGCTATGGCCAGCGAACTTGTTGAGTTTGATGATGGACATGGAACATTAGGCCTTGTTCTTAATCTTGATGAAGACAATGTTGGTGTAGTTATACTTGGTGAATATACATTTATAAAAGAAGGAATGACTGTAAAAACTACCGGAAGGATTGCTTCTGTTCCAGTCGGCGATAATTTGATCGGAAGAATTGTAAATCCTCTTGGAGAACCTATTGACGGTAAAGGACCATTAAATGCATCTAAAACAAGATCTGTAGAAAGAATTGCTCCAGGTATTGTTGCAAGAAGATCAGTTTATCAGCCGCTTCAAACCGGGTTAACTTCTATTGACGCTTTAACTCCTATTGGAAGAGGACAAAGAGAATTAATTATTGGCGACAGGCAAACCGGTAAAACAGCTATCGCTATAGATACAATTATTAACCAGAAAAACTATGATGTTATATGTATTTATGTAGCAATTGGACAAAAAACAAGTACAATTGCCCAGACTGTAAAAGCTTTGGAAGAAAACGGAGCTATGGATTATACAATCATAATAGCTGCTTCTGCAAATGAAACTGCTCCACTACAGTATATAGCACCATTTGCCGGTTGTGCAATCGGTGAAGAATTTATGGAACAGGGCAAACATGTTCTTATAATATACGACGATCTAACAAGACATGCCTGGGCATACAGAACAATGAGTCTTCTTTTAAAAAGACCTCCGGGACGTGAAGCTTATCCCGGCGATGTATTTTATCTACATTCAAGATTACTTGAAAGAGCTGTAAAATTATCTGATAATCTTGGTGGAGGAAGCATTACAGCCTTGCCTATTATTGAAACACAGGCAGGTGACTTAAGTGCTTATATACCGACAAATGTTATCAGTATTACTGATGGACAGATATTCCTTGAAACAGACATGTTTAACGCAGGTATCAGGCCGGCTATCAACGCAGGTATCTCAGTTTCAAGGGTTGGAGGTGCAGCTCAGACACAAGCAATCAAGTCTATTGCAGGAAAGTTAAGGCTCGACCTTGCCCAGTACAGAGAACTTGAAGCATTTGCACAGTTCGCAAGCGATCTTGATAAATCAACGCAAGATCAGCTCAGAAGAGGGCAAAAACTGATTGAAGTACTTAAACAGCCTCAGTACAGTCCTTTATCCGTAGCACAGGAATACACTATTCTATTTGCTGCAAGTAAAGGAATTCTTGACAGTGTTGAAAATGATAAAATTACTGAGTTTAAATCAGAATGGTTTAAATATCTTTCAGCCAGTTTACCGGATTTTGAAACTGTCATCAGTACCGGCAATAAACTTTCCGATGAAGATCAGGAAAGATTATACAAAGAGCTTGAAAAATTCAGAGACACAGTATTCACCGGCAAGGAAGTAGCAGTATAAATATTTTGGGTAGAAATTTATGCCAAGTTTAAGAGATATAAAAAGACGAATAAAGAGCGTTCAGAACACTCAAAAAATAACTCAGGCTATGAGACTAGTATCTGCAGCCAAAGTAAAAAAAGCCGAAACAAAGGTTAAAGCTTCAAGGCCGTTTTCTAACGAACTGGCAAGGTCTTTCGAAAGACTACTGGCTTCAAAACCAAATATTGATGGCATAACAATAAAGACTGAAAAAGCAATAGATAATTATCCTGCTTTATTGAAACAACGGGATCTTAAAACAGCAGGACTCCTTGTTATTACTTCAGACAGCGGTCTTGCCGGTGCTTACAACGCCAATGTCGTTAGAAAAACACTGACAAGAATTCAGGAATTAAAAAGAAATAGCATTAATGTAAAATTATTTATTGTTGGATCTAAAGGTCTTGCTGCGCTGAGAAAAGAGAAAATAGATATTGCTGAATGCTATACCAAAATGCCGGTTATCCCAACAACTGGCGGGGCAAATGTAATCGCAGAGGATATTGCGGATTTCTTTGTCAGAGAAAAAATTGACAGAATAGAAATAATTACAACTCATTTTAAATCGATGCTAAGCTTTGATGTTCAGCTCTGGGAAGTTTTGCCTGTTGCAGTAACACCTGAGGTTAAGAGAGAAGAAGAAATAACCCATCATGCTGAAATGCTTTTTGAACCAAATCCTGAGTTAATTTTACAGAATATTGTACCTCTTTATCTCTCAAATAGAGTTTATCAGGCTATGATAGAAGCTTCTGCAAGTGAACTTGCCGCCAGAATGTC
>Ga0209340_1001642_pt1 | contig 15124 bp, 16 predicted proteins | sample EPASupsiteSAE323_FD_187266 | JGI IMG/M metagenome (GOLD analysis project Ga0209340, IMG submission 187266) | Bioremediated contaminated groundwater from EPA Superfund site, New Mexico - Sample SAE3-23 (SPAdes) (version 2) | ecosystem: Environmental > Aquatic > Deep subsurface > Groundwater >... | reverse complement strand
GGTAATCTTGCCTTCCATGCTTCCCGCGGCGCTCACCGCTGGTACGAAAAGCAGACCTGCCAGCAGTAACGCAAGCAGGATGATGCTCCATTTGATCGATTTCATTTTCCTTTTACCTCCATAACTCGCTTTGCTCGATGTACAGCTCAACCTTCATTATTTCGGAAGGAGACGGATTCTAATTCGGTGGGTAGGCCATGTTCATTATGCTGTGCAAACTTGTGGTAGACCGGCCCGCGATTTGGGGACATCCTGATGGTGTCCACGAGTACCTGTTTTTTTATGGCAGTTATGAACTTTCTAGCCCATTCATCTACTGATTCTTCAAACCGGTAGACGATACGGCTAGAAAGGTTAAGAGCCGGCTATCAAAACCGCTCCACGATACTATGAAAGTATCCGGCATCGGTTTTTTAATCCTGATATGCGCGCTGTTGTTCGTGTCAGGAGTATCTGCACAGAAGGTTGACGAAAATGGTGGTTACACGGTAACCCCGGCCGGGAACCTGAAATTACCCGGAGTTGTCATGCCCATGAGTGTCGGAACGATCACTCAGGGAGAAACAGACTGGTATTACTATGTGGTCTCACCGGGAACTCCCTCGATCACCACCGATCTTAACTGGGGCGACACATCGGATTCCCTTTCGCTTACGATAATCGCACCCGATGGTACACTCGGTCCTTATTATGATGGAGCGGATGGGACAACCAATGGGAGGATTACCCTTGGGATTTCGAGATCGCCCAGTCTTGCCTCGGGAACATGGAGCTTCAAGGTATACGGCAACCAAGTGACCGGGTCGCAGGGATATAATTTCTTTGTATATTAAATCAGACCATAATAAAGAATACCCGGAAAAACAAACCACAATTATGGTAAAGGGCCTGATCCGACTCGTAGCCCTCTCCCTCTCCTTTTTTATGTTAATGGTGCCCGTCGCTGTCGGCAACACCGGCGGTTATGTTGTTCAGCCGATTGATCCGGATACGATTTCAGGAGCTCCTCAGGATCCCGTGCCTATTACTTTTTGGCAACTTTCTCCCAGGGTGATGACAATCGCTGTCGCATTGTCATTTTTTCCGCTGTTGGTTTTCCCGATCGAAATTCTGTTCTCCCTGAAAACCCTGGCATGGCTCGGATACCGGAAGATTTCACGGAATGCAATTTTCCAGAATCAGAACCGTCTCATGATTTTTGAGCTTATTAAAGCAAATCCTGGCATCGATTATCGTACTCTCTCCAGAATGGTTGGGTTAAAAAGAGGCTCGATGAGATATCACCTTTCAGTCTTGGCACTCAAAGGGGAAACTGTTGAAATAAATTATTTAAATTCAACTAGTTATTTCGAAAATACGGGAAAGTTCACCGAATTTGAGAAGAAAATGTTCAATCAACTTCAAAATGACACCACCCTGAAAATTATGAGAATTCTTATCACATCACCAAATGTTTCCCGAAGAGATCTTGTGGGGAGGATAGGTATCGCCGGTCCATCGATCACCTGGCATACGAATCGCTTGTCCCAGAGTAACATCATTTACGTGGAAAAAAATGGGCGGGATGTTCACTATAATCTAACAAATGTGGCGTCCGAATTTTTTAAAAAATTTCCCAACACAATTTCTCAAAATTTTGAACCCAAAAATCTGGTATGATAATCTTCCGGACCACCCACCCAGAAGTCCCACCCACCACATCGAGGGCGGGAACCAACGGGCCCGGTTGACACGCAAACGCTCGGTCATGTTCACTCATCCTCGCTGATGCTCCGGCTCGCTTCACATCATCTCGCTGTTTCCCGGATTGTCCTGTTGGTAGGATGACGCCCCTGGTTTGTCGCACTGCTCCGGCGCCAGCAGCTGCTACGGCCCGCTCCTCACACCATGCTCCGCATCGTGTTCGTCGCTGTTTTTCAACTAAATCTAAAAAAGAGATGATATACTCCCGAGATAATCTAAAGATGATGTCCAACAAAGCCCTTCAAGGTGAGAGGTTCTGATATGATGACGGTTGATCCAAGGTTTATTGCGAGAGAGAAATTAATGATCAGCCGCGAACCTATCAGTACTTCTAAATCATTTTATTTGGGATCTTGTAAGAATTAATTATAATCTCTCACACAGAGCACTTTGGTTGCATACAGTTGCCCAGTACAAGGAGAAAAGATGAAAATCATCGGCATTATCGCAAGTCTGCGGAAAGAAGGCAATACTGCCTGGGTAGTAAACAAAACACTCGAAGGTGCGAAAGAACTGGGCGCCGAAACCCAGGTCTGGTATTTCAGCGATCTCGATATCGAACCGTGCCGGGGGTGTCTTTGCTGCCATGAGGGGGGCAATCAGGGTTGTATTATCAACGACGACATGCAGGAACTGTATGGAGCGATTGAGCAGGCCGATGCTCTTGTCCTTGGCTCACCGGTGTACATGGGGCAGATGAGTGCTCAGGCGAAGATATTCACCGACAGGTTGTTTGCGCAGATCTCTCCGCGATTCTCTCCGTATTACAAAGAAAAAGTCGTGAAACTGAAGCTGATTCTTGTGTTTACTCAGGGTAATCCTGATCCCGGCATGTTCCAGGTGTATTTTGATTATACGAAAAAGATGTTTCAGTTGCTGGAATTCGATGTTAAGGACGTAGTTATTGTTGCTGGTATGCGAAATGAACCGGCGCAGGAAAGAAAAGGTCTGGATACGACCATGAAGGATGTCGGGTCATCGCTGGTTTCGGGCCAGTCCCTGGAATAGTCGAGAAATGGTTGTTGGAAACAGCTTTAGATTTCATCAAGAACAATCCGATTATCGTAGGATGACGCCCCTGGCTTGTCACAGGCTTTGGCGCCAGCGGCTGCACTGGCCCGCTCTTCCAGATCAGGTCATTCAGGCGGGTCGTGCAAGGTTACAATTTTACGGTATGGTAGCTCCCCACTCGTGTATTTCATCAAAAATTGGAAGGAATGCCCGGCCATACTGGGTTAACGAATATTCGACACGCGGTGGAACTTCCGGATAGACTGATCTCGTGATAATATTACATTCCTCGAGTATCCTGAGGTGTTTCGTGAGGGTCTTCGAATTGACATTGCCCAAGCTCTTCTGCATCTCGGTATATCTTAACGTCTGATCCTTGAGAGACCATATAATAACCAGATTCCACTTATAACCTATTATTCTCAATGCCTTATCCATGCCACATTTAGAATTGTTTTCGGTTTTCATACGAAATCTCTCAATACATACTTTTTGGAAACAACATTACCTTTTGACCTCTGGGGTATTAAAGTAGTCATATGGCATCATAGTATCGTAAGACATGGCGTCGGAGAATCAATTCGGGAAAAACAGAATAATATGATGATGACGACTGATCAGGAGCAATAACATGAACGAAATGATAACCATTATAAAACGACGAAAAAGCGTCAGATCATTTAAACCAGATCAAATTTCGGATTCAGTGCTTGAGGAGATATTGGAAGCAGCCTTACGCGCTCCGCTTGCCAATAACTCGGAGCAATGGCATTTTTCGGTGATACAGGATCAGAAGATCCTCACCCGTCTGGAGAAGTCCATTACGGATGTTATCAATACTTCGGTCAACGAGGGATTATTCAAAAAATTTGCCAGCAGTGACGCATACCATTCGTTTTACCTCGCGCCGACCGTGATCGTCATATCCATAGATATGAGTGAGGGCATTACCCAGCGCGACTATTCAGCGGCAGCGGCAGCGGAAAATATTCTCATTGCCGCGGAATCACTTAACATCGGCTCATGCTGGATCGGCGGTATCGTCTACCCGTTCGACTCGGAAATCGGCCGGAAAACACGAACTATTGCAAAGATACCTGAAGCGCACGGACCCGACGCGCAAAAGAGAGAAACGTCCCTGAAAGAATCCATGGGAATACCCGCAGGATACAGCCCGGTCGCTGCGATCGCACTCGGTTATGAATCCGATGTGCCGCCATCATTGCCTTTTCCCATCATATCCGGCGCGCCAAGAAACAAAGACGTAATCACTTACGTGAGAGGCAGATAATGTCTGAAGACTTCGAAAAAGTTCTCATACAGTGGGATAAAGATCCGGCCCGTCTCAACATGACACACAAAATTGCCCAGGCAATGCTGGACCGGACATCTCCTCAGGGAACTGAAGTCCTCTTGGATTATGGTACCGGCACCGGACTTATCGCACTGGAATTTCTCCATTCCGTCAAAAAGATTGTCGCAGTTGATTCGTCAAAGGATGTGATTGCATTCCTCCGGAAAAAACTCAATGCTGAATCAATTACCTCAATCGAACCCCTTGAATGGAGCATTGGGAATGATCTGCAAAAATTACCGAAATTTGATATCATAATTGTATCCCTGACATTACATCATCTGCCTGATACCAGACAGGCCGCCGAGGTATTTTATTCACTCCTGAATCCCGGCGGTACTATCGCTGTTGCTGATCTGGATCCTGATGATGGAGAGTCCCATGGACCAGAGATGACCGTACAGAAAGGATTTGGTCGGGAGAATATGGAAGAAATATTCAAAAAAGCCGGGTTCACCAATATCGAGTTCGAAAATGTTGCAACTCTTACGAAAGTGAGTTCAAAGACGGGAGAGATAAAAGATTTCCCCATTTTTTTGATGATCGCACACAAGGCAGGATAACTAAAAAATTATAAGATCTACTTCTTTTGTTCTGATCAAAACACATTTTTTATATCTGCGGGCCAGAAATTTTTTATAAAATTTTTTAAAGTTACTAGCAGTAAGCATAATTAATTCAAGTAGCAATCCTAATAGTACCGATACCTATGCCCAAACTGTTTCCAGGATACAAAGACGAGATCAGGAAAAAGATCGTAAGCGAGGCGTTCGCGATATTCCTTGAGAAAGGTTTTGAAAAAACCATGATGGACGATATAGCTGCACGGCTTGGTGTGACAAAACCGGCAATCTACCGTTACTACAAAAACAAGGAGGAACTTTTCATTGCTTCTATGGGTGAGACGATGTTAGGTGAGTACAAGACAATTTTTGCAACATCCTTTGCATCGGACGACCCGATTACCGGTGCCGATCATTTTTTCGATGCCTACCTTGAGATCAATCGTAAATATTCAACTATCTGGAAAGATCTGGAGCGTGTTATTTCCGGGAATGATTCGCTCAATAAAATTGCCATGAAAATACATGCAGAAAGCCTTGAGTTCATGCGGCAAATTTTCCAGGAGCAGAAACGGAAGGGAAAGATCCATACGACAATGGAAGACACCGATCTTGCCATTCTTTCCAGTGTCCTTGCGCAGGGTCTGATCAATAGCGTAAATAGTGGACTTGACACTGTTGAGGCAAAACGATTGTGGCTTCTGGGTTTTACAGAACTTGCGGATATCCAGGTCGGGAAGGAAAAGAAAAAGAAAATTTCCGGGGCATAAACCATTTTTTTTAAAGAGAAAACCCTTTTTTTTACTCTGTCATTTACAAAATTTCTCTGCCAGGTTCCAATAAATTCCAACCGGGAACTGGAGTAAAATACCCCCATACAGAGATCCTTTTTTTTCTGCAACTCGTGGGCCGATACTAATATCAAAAACGGTACTTCATTTAATTTTAGTTACTTTGAGTAACTTTAAATATTTAAGGTAACAACAATAGTAGAAGATCAGAAAAGTGGTCGAACAGGAGAAAAAATGAGCGAAATTTCATCCGATAAATCAAAAAATGACCTCTGGAGTTCCACGTTATACATATTGATTGTTCTGGCGACGGGAATTTTCATGACGACCCTTGATACATTTATCTTCGCGCCGTCCCTGCCAACGATTGTCGTCAATTTTAAAACGTCACTAGACTGGGTGGCGTGGACCATGACAATTTACCTGCTTGTTGTCACAGCCGTCATGCCTCTTGGAGGAAAACTCTCGGATTTATTCGGCAGAAAAAAAATATTTATTGCTGGCATCACTTTTTTCACCATAGGTTCTATCCTGAGCAGCCTCTCGTGGGATATCTATTCTCTCATCGCTTTTCGGGCAGTGCAGGCTCTTGGTGGCGCACTCGTTATGCCGGCATCCATGTCTATGGTGAACAATTCAACCGATAAGGATAAACGGGGTAAAACTTTGGGTATTCTGATGGCTACTTCAGCGGTAGCTTTGATTATAGGACCAAACCTGGGGGGTTACCTTATCCAGAACTTCGGTTGGAGATCTGTTTTCCTGATCAATATCCCGATTGGAATCCTGACGATCCTCATGGCGCTCAAACTTCACGAACATCATTCTGTGGAAAATGGTATTGAAAAACCGCATATCGATGTAATTGGATCCCTATTACTTGTTGGGGGACTTGCCTCGGCACTTCTTGGAATAATCCGGCTCGGGACTCTGCCACTGACAGATATAACGGTATTTCCACTATTTATCACCGGTTTATTCATGGGAATTTTGCTATATTTCCACGAAAAACGTGTTTCCGAACCCATACTGGACATCCCGACGATCATGAGGGGGAATGTCCTTTCACTTTGTTTATCCTCTCTGCTGTTATTCAGCAGTTTTAGCTGCGTGATTATGTATGTGCCCTCGTTCGCGCAGCTTGTGCTGAATATGAATGTTCAGGACAGCGGTATGATCCTGACCTCACTCCCCGTGATGCTCATTGTGTCTGGTATTCTGGGCGGTGTACTCATAGACCGGTTTGGCGCTAAAGTAGTTTTGCTGCTTGGTACATTGATCACGTCAGCAGGACTTTTAGGATTGGCGCTTTCCACGCATAATCCGTTAAGTGTCGTTATTCCCCTTGCTATCCTGGGCCTGGGTTTGGGCGGATGCATGAGTGCATTCCAGATTATCATAATGTCATTTATGCCGGAGGGAAAAACGGGTTCAGGCAGCGGTATCCTGAGTACGTTCCAAAACATTGGTACCACAATCGGTTCCCTTATCGGAGGGTTTTTCCTCATCGCCGTTTCGAGCGGTGCGGTTACCTACGACATTGCGTTTAAAAATATTTTCTGGTTTGGATGGGGAATGTCCATTCTCTCGGCACTGTTGATTGTATACATGATCGTGAGACATTCCGGTAATTCCGGTAATCCCCCGGGGAACCCCTCCTAAAATGAAACGGAGTTTTGCCATGCATCAGATTAGCTATTCACAAAAATCAAAAACAACACTTTTCGCTGCAGGAATAGTCCTCGCTGGGCTCCTCCTCCTTCTGCTCGCGAATCCCGTATCGGCAGATACGACCAGTGCATCGACCGTTTTCATCGAAAAATATACGCTCACGCCAACCGTCCTCGCCCCGGGTGACTCAGGTACTATCACCGTTGTCATAAAAAATACGGCGAATACCGCAACGCAACGTGAGTCCACTGGGATATCACCCGGTGGGATATTTGCGAGTGAACAGACAACTGACGTGAAAACCGTCATCGATAGCATCGGCCTCGATGGGAACGGCATGGAGGTTCTCTCTGACAACTATCACCGTTTCGGCGCCATCGGCCCCGGGCAATCCGTCCCGGTCACCTTCAGCATCCGTGCCCCCATGAAAGATGGGATGTATTATCCTGAAGTCTGGGTAGATATCGATGGCGGAAAGAATGTACGGTACCCGATCCCGGTCAATGTCAACTCAAGGGACCAGGTTCTTCAGGCCCCGGCAATTGTCACCGGAAAATCCCTGCCGGACAGCATCAACCCAGGTGACAGTTTCATCGTGATACTGGATCTAAAAAACGCCGGTGCCCTGCGGGCAAACCAGCTCACATTATCAATGAGCACCAGTACACCTTCGATCGGGGTAAAAGGACCCAATAGCTTAGCGCTCTCCGATATAGAAGCCGGGGCATCGAGACCGGTCGAACTCGATTTCATCACCGACCGGAACGCCCCGATCGGTCTCCAGCAGATCAACCTCCAGCTCAGCTACCAGCTCCCGGACGGGACGACGAAACAGCAGACCGAGCAGATCCAGGTCCCTATGAAAGGGGAGGCCCGGATGAGTATCGCGTCAGTAACGATAGATCCGCCAATGCCCACGGCCGGCAACACAGTCAATCTCATCATCCGGCTCGAGAACACCGGCACCGACACCGCCAAATCGGTCATTGCCGCCATCGATCTGCCGCTGGAAGGGACGAAGGAGGCCTTCATTGGGAAAATACTGGTCGACAACGATGCTCCCGCGATCTTCACAGTCGTCGCGGAGAAACCCGGCGACTACGCGTACAACCTGACCGTGAACTACAGTGACGAGGGGGGAGATCACACGCTGACGCGGCCGATGCACCAGCTCGTCGCGCCCGTTGACCGGACCCCCCTGATCGTTCTCGTGGTTGTCATCATTGCCATAGCTGCGTTCTACTTCCTGTACTGGAGACGACGCGGGAGCCAGTAGATGTTTGAGGACGCGAAAGTCTCGTGGTTCCTTGCGTCGCGGGCGATCCGGCGGGGCAACAAGGGCACGTCCATCATGACGGTCGTGATTCTCGCAGTCGTCTTCATCAACATGCTTTTCATCCCGTCGATCCTTAACGGATTCCTGCAGAATTTCAACCAGCAGAATATCGATTACTCCGGCCACATGGTCATCCACCCGCGGGTGAACGACCGATACATCGAGAACGCGACTGTCGTCTCCCAGAAGATTGGAGGGATCCCGGGCGTCATCGGCGTCACCCGGCATATGAGTGCGCCGGTCATCATCACGCATCAGGACCGGGTCGTGTCGCTCGGAGTGATCGGGATCGACCCGCTCAACGAGAAGACGGTAACAAAGCTTGGCAATGGGATCATACGGGGGGACTTCCTTGATGAGAGTGATACCAGTTCCATCGTAATTGGGAAGCAGCTTGCCGGGGACAAGAACGTGAAAGAGGAGGACGAACTCCTCTATTCCCTCAGGGGCGTCAATGTCGGCGACAGCCTGAAGCTGACCTTCAACAATGGCGTTACGAAGAGCTACCGGATCAAGGGAATCCTCCTTACCAACAGCCAGACGATCGATTACAACGCGTACGTCAACATCCGGGAGCTCGCGGCCATGACCGGGACGAATGACGAGGCATCGACAATAAATATCAAGCTCGCGCCCTCCATCCCCGTCAACGACTTCAAGCTTACGCTGATGAAGTACGGCATCCAGCAGCGGATCCGCACCTGGTATGAAGATGCGGCCCTTGTCCAGCAGCAGACCGGAGGGACGTTTATCATCCTCGGTTCCGTCTCGACCATCGCGGGCCTCTTCATCTCCGTCATCATTATGTTTGTCGTCGTTTACATCAACACCATCAACAAGCGCAAGCAGATTGGCATCATCAAGGCGATCGGCATCGACAAGAAGATCATCGCGAACTCGTTTGTCTTCCAGGTGATCATCTTCGCTGCATCCGGGATCCTGCTCGGACTCATCCTTGACCTCACGATAGTCTTCCTGTTGGCAGCCAACCCGATCAGCACGCCAAACGGGAACATCATCCCGTTCCTGGATGTCATGGGCATCGCCCAGGCAGCGGCGAGTTTATTCATCGCATCGATCATCGCCGGGTACATCCCGGCATGGAACACGGCCAAACTTGAGATTCTTGAGGCCATGAAGGGATGAGGGGACAATAATGACAGCCATCATCGAGACGGAACATCTCAAAAAGACGTACACCATGGGCGGGAAGATCGAGGTTCCTGCCTTGAAGGATATCACGGTCTCGATAGAAAAGGGAGAGTTCGTCGGCATTATGGGGCCCAGCGGGAGCGGGAAGTCGACGCTTCTCCACATGCTCGGGCTCCTCGACCGGCAGTCCGGAGGGAACATTACCATCGACGGGACCGATGTCTCGCGCCTCACGGATCAGGAGAGGACTGCATTCCGGCTCCACCGGCTCGGGTACGTCTTCCAGGACTACGCACTTGTCTCGGAACTGACGGCAGTCGAGAACGTGTATCTGCCCTGCCTTGTCCGCAGGATCGGGCAACGCGAGTGCGAGAGAAAGGGGCTCGATCTCCTGACCCGGGTAGGGCTCGGAAACCGGGCGGATCACCTCTTCACTGAGCTCTCGGGTGGGGAGCAGCAGCGGGTCGCGATAGCCCGTTCGCTCGCGAACGACCCCGATATCATCCTTGCGGACGAGCCGTGCGCAAACCTCGATACGGAAAATTCCCGTATCGTGCTGGAACTCTTCAAAAAGGTGAACGAAGATCTCGGCCAGACCATCGTCATGGTGACGCACGAAGAGTGGCACAAGACGTTTTTCGACCGGATCATCCATGTGCGGGATGGGCAGCTGGACACTGAGACGGAGGATGAGGCATGCAGGCAGGAATGATATTGGTTTTTTATGTCGGGGATGAGCCGGACATAACCCCAGTGATCTCATCGCGGCTGCGGTCCTGTTCCTACCACTCTTCGTCTTCCTGCCGAAGCGGATCCAGCGCGGCATGAAGGCAGATGCAGATGCTGCGATTGAGGCGTTCGGGAAGAATGAGCAGGTGAAGAGAGTGTTCTGGACCTTGTTCGTCGCGATGGCCGGGCTGGTGCTGGCGCGGGTGGTGGACCCGGTGGCAACGCAGCAGGTGGCGGAGATTGTTACCGGGATGGGGGGATGAAGTTTGGGTGAAGGTGGCGAATCTCTCTCTGCCCGATGAATAATATTTTTTTGTCTATTTTTACTCTCTCTCTCCTCTTCTTGATGTTCATTCCCTCTGCTAGTTCTTACATCCACATGCTCAGCACCCGGAACGCGATCCCGCCAATGGCAATTGCCATAACAATCTCGGCTGCGGAGATCGCGAGTGCTTTCTTCCAGCCAAACTCCGATGCGAGCACCAGGATTACCGAGATGCAGGGGATGTAGAGCATCGAGACCAGTGCAAGGACGATCAGCTGCACCGGGGACATAATGGTTGCAAAGTTCGTGGTCCCAAAGATCACCGCAAGGGTAAGGATTGTCAGTTCTTTCCTCACGATCCCAAAGATCAGCGTAATCCCAATGACTGCCGGAAGCCCGAGCCAGAGAACGGTTATGGGTGCGAGCAGGGCATTTACCGGGTTTAAGAGTCCTACCGCATAAAAGGCCTGGATCAAAGCACTCCCGAGGATATATGCCGGGAAGACGATCCAGACAAGCGACTTCGTCCGGGCCCAGGTCTGCTTCAGGACAACCGAGACCGAGGGAACATGGTAATCCGGCATCTCCATGATCAGCCCTACCGATTCGCCCGGCACCGCTTTGAACGCGATCCTTCCTACGACAATGATCAGGAGAATATCAAATGCGTAGAGTGCGAGTGCCCACCAGATATTGACGAACGCGGCAACCAGTCCAAGGATGACCACGGTCCGTGCAGTACACGGCACGAGTGTTACCAGGAATGCGGCAAGGGTCTTCTGTTTCGGCGTTTCCATGATCCGACATGAGTAGATCGCAGGAACATTGCACCCGTACCCGAGGATCAGGGGAATGATTGCCTTGCCGTGCAGGCCCAGTTTGTGCATGCCGCGGTCGAGCATCATGGATATCCGGGTGAGGTACCCGGAGTCCTCGATGACGGCAAGCAGGATGTAAAACGGCAGCACATACGGGATGACGAGAGTTACTCCCGCAACAAAGCCGGTGAACGCCCCGTTCCAGAGAATGTCCATGAGGGGTCCGGTAACTACAGGTTCGTACTGTTCGAACTGTGACAGGAAACTGGCAAGTAGTGCCGAGACCTGTGCCCCGATCAGGAACGTCCAGACCAGCAGACCACCTATCACGGCGATAACCGCGAGGTACCCGAGCACCGGGTGGAGGGCGACTGCATCGAGTTTATCGGTCATGCTCTTTTTCTGCGGGCCATCTCCAGTCACCCGCATGATGAGCACTTCAGCCGCTATCCGGTCTGCGATCTGGTATCGCTCAGCGCTCATGACAACACAGACCGGTTCTCCGTGCATGGCTTCGATCTCACCAGTGAGCAGTCCAGCCTTTGTAACGACACTCCGGTCCTGTTCGCTTACCATCTGCACGATTGACGGATCGCGTTCAAGCAGTTTGATCGCAGTCCAGCGTACGGGATATTGCGTTGTGACGGTCTCCAGCAGGGAGCTAATCTTTCCAATCCGCTCTTCCACTTCCTTTCCATAGCGGAGGACCGGGGGAACCGGGTGATTCTGCATGAGATCCGTGATTGCGTCAGTGAGGTCAGCGATTCCCTTGCCTTTGATGGCAACCGTTGGGACAACCGGGACCCCGAGCAGCGCGGAGAGTTTCTTTGTATCGATAGTCATTCCTTTCTTTTCAGCGAGATCGATCTGGTTGACCGCGATCATCAGCGGGGGTGAGAGTTCCAGGAGCTGGATCGTAAAGAAGAGATTGCGTTCCAGTGCCGAAGCATCGATGACATTGATCACCGCATCCGGGTGTTCGAGCGCGATAAAATCCCGCGAAACCAGTTCCTCCATCGAGTACGTGGAGAAGGAATAGATACCGGGCAGATCGATAACCCGGATACGTTTCCCCTTGTGAAGGAGAAGCCCCTCCGCCCGCTCGACCGTCTTTCCCGGCCAGTTACCGATAATCTGGTCAACACCGGTCAGCTGGTTGAAGATCACGCTCTTGCCGACGTTTGCATTGCCAGCAAGGGCAATGGTATAGTCCGCATTCTTAATCGTGCACTCCTTCCCTGACTGGCAGGCTTTGCATTCCCCGCATCCGCTCATGGCTCACCCGCAACCGGCAATTCGATAAATATATTGTCAGCAATTGCGTGATCGACAGCAAGTTTGGTCCTTCTTACCAGGATCTCAACGGGTCCATCTATGGGGGTTTTTTTCAGGATGGAAACCTTAGTTCCGAGCGTAAGTCCGAGGTCGGAGAGGCGCTGGACCACTTTGCAATCTCCACGGATAAATGCAATATGGCCGTTTTGTTCCGGTCTGAGATCCGTGATAGGAATGATCTTTTTATCCCGAATAGCAACGGGCATATCGGTTTTTCCTGCACCATCACACTCGGCACAGCTCCCCACCCCTTTGTTGCAGGGACCGATGGGGCTGCCGTGCGGGCAGTGTGCCGGTGCATCCAGCATCTTGCAGAGCGCGTTCTCCGTATCTTCAGAGATTGTGTGCTCCATTTTGCATGCTTCATCGTGGACCTTTTCCCGGTTCAGTTTGAGGACATCGGTTAAGAACACTTCAAGGAGCCGGTGCTTCCGCTTGATCGTTCCGGCAATCTTTTTTCCTTCGCAGGTCAGGGTTGCGCCACGGTATGGTTCATACGCGATCAGTCCCTTGTCCGAAAGACTGCGGAGCACTTCGGTCACGCTTCCCGGGGCAATCTTGAGACATTTTGCTATTGCGGTGGTTTTTGCCGAACCATCCCGCGTTTCGAGATCATAGATTGTTTCGAGGTATTCCTCGATCTGTTCCTGAGCCATTGTAATGAATATTTAGGGTGACCTAAATAATAAAGGTTTAGGTTGACCTAAACATTATTGGATTGCCCCCTGAGAATCCGTTCCCGGCCCTCGGGTAACTTCTCTGTTCGGAAGATCACCTCACCCTTCCAGGGGATGAACTCAAATTAGCCCTATACGGGCTCCTTTTCCCTCCCTGGAACTCAGGCCAATACCGGAAAACCCGATAATTCCTTTTTTTCGGTTCCTGTGGAGAATACGCCTGTAAATCGCTCTGTTTGGCAAAATACGGCAGAAATGCACCCCTCCTAAAGCCCGCCAAAGGCCCTGGAATCGAGGCGTTTTTTGCCACCTAATTTAGCCCATCCGGACCCCGAAAACGCCACCGGAACGCGAATACGGGGCTCGTCTTTTTCGACGACATTTTTATAAAAACGGCAAAATGGGCAGTAAACCGGAAAACAAGGTTTTTCTTCAGTGAAAATAAAAAATAAAATTATTTTTTAATTGGCTGTGATACTGCTTCGTGCGATTGTAATTTTGAGAAAAAGACCAGCGCCCCGATCATCACGCTCGTTGCAACTGCATAAAGTAATCCTGGACTGTAGGAATAAATTGCGGCAGCAGCAAGAGGAACAAGTACAAGATAGCCCGACTGCAGGCTCTGATTCACTCCCTGTAATTTTCCCTGGTTACTTTCATCGACTGACTGCGACAGTTTTCCATTGTAGGAAGGATCGAACAGACCTTCGCCCAGCGTTATGCTCATGACTGCAGCAACAATCAGTAACGGTGATGAGATGTGGATACTAAGAACGATTAATGTTAATCCCGCGACAAGCCCGAAAAGCCCGACAATACTGATGCTTCGCTCGTTGAATTTTTTAAGGAGCTTTGGTAATACTACCGCACGTGAAATAATATCACAGGCACCTATGAGGGTGAATATCCCCCCGATTAAGGCGGGACCCCAGAAGAATATATCCTTTAATAGTATGCTGAAATTGAATTGGTAGATATTTAATCCAACATAAAAGAAACCGCCAACGATGATAAGGGCTCTTGCCTCTTTCATGGTGAAAATATCCTTGAACTGCGCAAATGTGTTGAAGCTCTTCATCGAAAATTGCGTTGACCGCTTTTCAGGAAGCAGCGATTCCGGAAGGAAAAAATATGTGCAGACAATTGAGAGGAAAATTATTCCAGCCGTAACGAAAAACGGAAGGGTTATCGAAATGGCTCCGAGCAGACCCCCGAGAGCCGGCCCTATCATCAATCCGATTCCCATAGCGGCACCTAAATAACTGAACCATTTTGTGCGCTCATGGGGTTCTGCGCTATCTGATATGTACGCAAACAGCGTACTAATATTGCCTGCAGTCAGTCCATCGATGATTCTGCCAAGGAATAATACCCAGATCGAACCCCCGATGCCAAACAGGACATATCCAATAACCGATCCGAGCAAACTGATGATTAAGATCTTCTTTCGGCCATACCGATCGCTTAATGCCCCAAACACCGGTGCAGCAAAAAAAGTACATACTGCAAAGACTGACGCCAGCGCGCTCATCCCAATGACTATTTGCGAATCGGGCAGGTAGTTGCCTAGTAAAAATGGCAACAGTGGAAGAACAACCGTTATACCGATTCCATTAATCAGTACAATCCCCACAATAATCCACAAAATATTGTTCTTCGATTTTTCTGATTTCTTAAAT
>Ga0209340_1001640_pt1 | contig 15139 bp, 12 predicted proteins | sample EPASupsiteSAE323_FD_187266 | JGI IMG/M metagenome (GOLD analysis project Ga0209340, IMG submission 187266) | Bioremediated contaminated groundwater from EPA Superfund site, New Mexico - Sample SAE3-23 (SPAdes) (version 2) | ecosystem: Environmental > Aquatic > Deep subsurface > Groundwater >... | reverse complement strand
GTTCTAGCTTTTTTGACCATAAAAATATACTGTTCTTTCCCACACAAAACCGTTTTGATGTTTCCTCAAACGTGAGTCCTTCCTTCTTTTTGACTCCTAATACCTTACGTCGAAAATCTATGGAGTACGTCATACTCTGTCTTCTGTGCTCATTATTGTTAAATTATAACTAAATTATACGGAGTTAGCTATATGCCTCAAGATGAAGAAGCTGCTATCAGTTTCGGTATCGGTTTTAAGCACGCCAGAGAAATTCACAACAATACAGCAAATACGAAGCCCTAGACAGGCCGCACAAGAGGGCAATACTCACGCTATTGAGCATTTAAAAAATGGGGGCACATACCAATCGCGAAGAAATCGTATAGAGCTAAGACATCACTAAAGCTTATCTGGGATGTTCAAGGGAAAGGGTGCGTTTTTCAAGATCCAACAACCACCGCTTCCGGTCGATACCGCTACGATAGCCGCATAAATCGCCAGAACTTTTAATAATGCGGTGACAAGGAACAATGACGGCAATGGGATTTGATCCGTTGGCATTGGCCACAGCACGAAAGGCTGTCGGCTGGTTTAGGACGGTCGCGATGTCAGCGTAACTTTGCGTCGCACCATAGGGAACCTTGGTCAATGCCATCCACGTACGCCTTTGAAACGTGGTACCATAAGGCGCCAAGGGGACCGAGAATATTTTTAGTTTTCCTTCGAAATACTCGGAAAGCTCATTGTGGACCAAATTCAAAATCGGCGTTTCACCTTCTGTAATTTTTGCCTGCATGCACTTTTCCAAACGTTCTAACTCCAAAGATAAATCCGAATCATCGGTAAAACTAAGCCGGTACAACGCAAAATCATCCGCCACCGCAGTCATAAGGCCAAGGGGAGTTTTAAGTGGGAGTGTTTTCATCTTGTTGCTCCTCATCACTAAACTTCATTTTTTTTGCAAAATCAATGATAGCGGGAACATTTGTAGCCTTTGGATTTCTCGCCCTTGCTTGAAGTGCCTGTACCCCTCGCATTCTATCTGTTTTACCGTCCACAAGTATGTCCCAATAATCATCTCTTAAATCATAAGATGCACAACTTTTCTCAAAATTTGACCCCGTATCGGAAGCCGTTTCAAACCAACGAACAAGACACTCAGTCGTTAGATCGTGCAATTCAACGTCTTGTCTGGCGCAAGCTAAAGTCGAAGGATCCATACTATCACCTTGTTTGTGTCGATATAGCTTAGAGAAGACAGTTTTTGCCTGATGATAGTAGTCACGAAGAGTCGCTTGCAACTGATAGTAAAACTCACTCTGTTCAAAAAAACATCTCCAAAATTTTTCAAAAACTGTATAACGTTCAAAAAAAGCACCATTAATATTAGTACAGCCATTCTTATCCTTCGTCTGAGATACAATCAACTCTATACTTGGATGTTCATAATAATTAACACCCCAGCTCTTACCATAGAGAAAATTTGCAAAATTAACCCAAATTGTATCCTCAGTAGAAATTTCTTGAAAAATTTCCGGAGCAATTGTTCTTAATTTTTCCAAAATAATTGTTCGCAGTGATTTCTCTGCAGCTGTTCCGAACTCTTCTGGGTAAACGGGAGAACATTCATCCCAGTTAATAAGAATGTCATCCATAGATGCAGAAATACAAATCTTATCAAAACGATCATATTTACTATGACTCGTAATATGTATGATGTGCTCTGGCACAACAACTAAAGTACCATTTGGACTTTTATACATTCCTTCGCAAATTCGTCGATTGTGGTCTTCAGATGACTCATCTAGAATTTTTGATACTTCTAAAAAACAAGTAGCACCTAAAAACTGCAATAAAAATAACATAAACGTCGTAACATTTTCACATGTCAGAAGTGTACAGCATATGCTTTGAATTATAAATAGATCACACACCCGTCTACAATCAGCAGATGAACTTTCACGTCATTTGTTGAATCGTGTATTATGTCTTAACCCTGAGGCATATGGGAAATGTCTACAAGATGAGATTAAAGGAACCGCTTATGTGCTTAAAAAAAAGCGAGAGCATGAATATCAAAAAGAATGTGAAGAAGAAAAAAGAAGAAAAATGTCCAAAGAGGAATGTTTAAAATATGATTTAGGAAAGATTGAAGCAGCTGAAAAAGCAGCACTGGAAGACCGCAAAGATTCCTAGTTTTAACACAAAACAAAGCATCCACCCAAAAAAAATCCCAAAATACAATTGTGTTTTGGGAGTATTTGGTTGATAATACAATTGTGTTTTAGACCATTAAGCGGTTTGTTCCCCTGAACGCCTACGAAGAATAAAGGAGGTTGCTCTTGTTTTTTCATCGAAAAGAACTTGATTATTTAGCAAAATGGCTTGATCGTTCTGACCGAAAACCTATCATTATTCGAGGCGCCCGACAAGTTGGCAAATCGACTTTGGTCCGCTTATGCGCTCAAAAATCTAAGAAGCAACTTATTGAGATCGATTTTGAAAAAAATCCAGAGTATGCCGATTTGTTTAAAAGCCAAGATCCAAAAACAATTTTGGCCTTGTTTGAAACAGTATTAAATAAAAATATTTACAGCACCTCTGCCATTTTATTTTTGGACGAAATCCAAAAGAAACCAGAGTTATTACAGACATTAAGATACTTCTATGAAAATATGCCAGAACTGCCCGTTATTGTAGCCGGTTCTTTATTAGATTTTGCTTTGCAAGAATTACATTTTTCAATACCTGTTGGACGCGTTGAATACTTATATCTAGGCCCCCTTAGTTTCGAAGATTTTCTGGGTGCGTTGGAGCAGTCAAAGCTTGTTGATTTCATTCGTCATTTCACCATGGATCAGACAATTCCAGAGCCAATTCATCAAACCTTATTGAGGTATATTAAAATCTATTCTGTAGTAGGCGGGTTACCACAAACAGTGTCAAATTATATACAAAACAAAAATTTTCATGACGTTGAACGCATCAAAAAAAGCTTGTTAATTTCATATCAAGAAGACTTTGCTAAATATGCTTCGATTGCTGAACAAAACAGGCTGCGCCTTATTTTCAACAAAATTCTCCGCATGTTGGGAGAAAAATTCAAGTATAGCCGTATCGATCCAGAACAAAAATCAACAACCATTAAATCAGCTCTAGACCAACTGCAAGTGGCGAAACTTATTCATCTTGTTTATCACACAGATGCCAACGGACTTCCTCTTGGCGCAGAAATGCATGAAAAAAACTTCAAAACATACTTTTTAGATATCGGTCTCGTCATGTCTGCTTTAGACCTGTCGGCATTGTCTCTTGCCGACGATATAGACTTTTCTTTAATCAATTCAGGGAAAATTGCAGAACAATTTATTGCCCAAGAACTACTACAGTTGCGAGAACTTTATGAACCACCCATTTTGTACTATTGGATGCGCGACCAAAAATCAGCCCAAGCAGAACTTGATTTTGTCATTCCATTTCAAGGCGGCATCGTTCCGATAGAAGTGAAGACAGGCGCACATGGCACATTAAAATCGCTGCATTATTTTTTGCATGAAAAACATCGAAAACTTGGCGTTCGTTTTTATAGTGGACAAGCAACCTTACACAAATCAACAGTTCATATAAACAATACATCGCTTACTTTTAAATTACTCTCTTTACCTTTTTATCTTGTGAATCAGTTAGAAAGGTTGTTATCCAAACTGTAGAATCCATAACCCCTGGGTGGAATGTCAAGTTTAAGGTCTTTGACCTTTTGCTCCATCCTTTCTTTCACATTGGACAGATCGGGACCAGATTTGTTCGTACGTGCTTTTCGCAACACATCTTCAAATACAGGCGATAAATCCATCTTTGAAAAATCCACGCGGCCAATTTCATCCATCGATAATCCCTCACAGTCAGGACTCTGCGGGGTTCCAAATCCCTTTCCCAATTGTTTGCGCGCTTCTTTTTGCAGGTACGCGATTAAAGGCGAAGGATAGCAACAATACACATGCGTATCAGAACTGGTCCACATTCCCATGAATTGATTGGGCGTACAGCCGACATAATGGCATTTCCCTTCAGCGCGCATAACCGCCAATTGTCGTTCTTCGGGATTACACCTCACTAAATTCAAATCCATGGCCAACCCTTGAATTGCGCAGCAATCGTACAACACGTTTTCACAGATGTTTTTTTTACAGCGATTACACTGCCCTTTAAACGCAGTGATCTTCTGGTTAAGACTTGTTATATTCTGAACATCCTTCTTCATTTCAGATAATACTTGTAGCTGTGTTAAAGATCCGGCCATGTCATTAAATTGCTCTGACTTTCCCACCAAAGATCCACCATCAATATTGTGGATTTTATCATGACCGCAATTAATTGTTTCGCTGGATTGCGCGGGACAACGATAACGTTTTTCCCATTTAACACACTGTCCATTTGCGGCACTTTTTACACAGTGTTCGCTTAGCTGATGACATCCCTTTTTCCGGAGTTCAGCGCAGGTGTTTGTTTCTGGCGTCTCCACGGGACAAAGCACCGCAACTTGCTGCCGCCAACAGTCTTTAGGAAACCCTTTTCCGTAGAAACAACGGGTCTCGGGACCTTTGACACATTCTGTTTTCCCCAAATTACACACATTACCCCTAACCTTTTCAAAAACACGATGCGGGTCTTCAATAACCCATTTCTCACCATTTAATTCTGTTTTCTCGTATTGAACGGTTCTTTCTTCAGTATCATAATACCGCCAACCCAAGGAAGAACAACTGCGGTGAGGTTCTATCTCAACCGTTGGCCCATCAACCCACTTATATGTATCACATTCCGTAGAATCGTCGCCATGAGACCCCCACCAGGATGTACACCGCTTAATTCTGCGATGACAGTATTTTTTCTCAATTTTATCTTGATGGAAAATATCCAGCTGTAGATTCCGAAAAAAGTAGAGCGTCTGATACTCTATGGTTTTGACTGATTCAGCACAGTCAACAATCGTTTCTGCTGTTGACGATGTATTCGTTGTCATTGTTAAAGAAGCAGAAGGATTCGATACACATTGGTCACCTGCTTTTAACAGATCACCCACTAAAACATCCCCCTGTATTTTATCTCCTTTCCTGCACGCATCGCTACGTTTAACCATCATCTCTTCCGCATCGCTATTCGGCGTTGTCATGCTTGGTTTTTCGTCTTTTTTATCTGATAAAACCGGATGGTCTTTTAATACAGAGTCATCAATTTTATTTTTCTTATTACCTTCTGATCCGAAATCGCCCCCCTCTTGCGTTGCCGTTTCCATCGTGGCAAAAACAAGTAGCACCCACACGCGTTAGTCCGTGATGTCTCGTTGCACGAGTTCTTCAAGGGATTGCGGCTTCGTCACCCACGCATAGGTATGCTCTTTCACAAAAATGATACCGGGTATGGGATGTTTGTTATACTGACTGGCCATTGAGTGGTTATACGCCCCCGTATTGAACACAACCAAAACATCTCCTGTTTTGCATTCGGGCAGTAAGATATCTTCAATTAAAACATCTCCGTTTTCACAACAATTCCCCACCACTTTGTATTGTTTAACCGGCGCTTCATCCATTCTGTTAGCTATACAAGCGTAATACTTCGCCTGATATAAAGCCACACGAGGATTGTCTGTCATACCCCCATGAACCGCCAAAAATGTAATACCCTCCGCTTCTTTGATATGTCCTACACGATATAAGGTACAACCCGCCTGAGACACAATACTACGCCCCGGTTCTATAGCTAATTTAGGCAAAGATATATGATGATACTGGCAACGTTGCATCAAGCGCATACAAACATGTTTAGCAAAACTCTCAATGGTTTTTACCGTGGATTCATGTTCTGAAACACCCAGCCCACCCCCCAGATCCAAAGTATCGATATGAATTCCCAGATCTTTCAAAGCCGCCAGATAATGAATCACACTATCAATCGCATCGCTGTATCCCTGGAAATCTAAAACCTGTGACCCTATGTGGAAATGAAGTCCTTTAAATATTACGCCGGGATGCTTTGATAAACGCACAATTAAATCCAACGTTTGTCGATCGTCCAGAGGCAATCCAAATTTAGAAAGATGAACGCCTGTTGCCATTGCCGGGTGGGTATCAACAGGCACTGTCGGGTTGACACGCAACATAACAGAGGGCTTATTGGTTGTTAGCAAAGACTCCAACATATCGAATTCGCTGACACTATCAAGTACGATCGCATAAATTTCTGCATCCAGCGCTGCCTGAAGTTCGGCTTTGTTTTTATTGTTACCGTGCATCAAAACGTTGTAAGAAGGAACACCCGCTTTCTGCGCAATAAACAATTCTCCTTCTGAACACACATCAAGGCCGATATCTTCTTGCTTGATGAGATTGGCCATACTAAGGTTCAAAAACGCTTTTGACGCGTAAAAAATAGAGGTGGACTTGGGATAATATTGTTGGAACGCGCGGCTGTAGGTCTGAAGATGTTGTCTGATCAGCAATTCATTCATGACATAAACAGGACGATCGTTTTGAATAAGTGTTGTGAGATCCGTTCCATTTAAAGCCAAATTTTTATTTTTATGAACAGAAAAACCAAGATCTGCATAAAAAGCACTACGCACAACCACACCAAGATGTCATACCCTCTATCGAGGTTAGTATGCCATTTTTTTGCCTATAAAAATCATATTTTTATAATTTGTTAATCAAATTTTAACGATTAATCCTTAACTATAAGGTATCGATTAACATTTTTGGAATCGCTATGATTAGCATTTTATTATTAACGCAAACAATATTGGCAACTGATCCCCCACCACAAACAGCAAGAACTAGTGCTGTAAACGCTGCCACAGAAAACGCAACACCAGAAGATCTGGAAAGATACAGCAAGATACTTGAAGCTGCTCGAAAAGGTGCCAATCCTTCTACAACCGAAACAGAGAAAACAGCGGGCCAAAAAGCTGTTACTCCTCAAGAACCACCAGCGCCAGTCGAAGTAAAGAAAAACAGTGGATGCTGTAAGGGTGACTTAACGAAACCACAGCCTACTGTTACTTCCGAATCAGCACCAGAAGAAGTGAAGCAGGCTGAGATGCCAGCATCAGGAAGACAAGCCCCCTGTGTAACAGCCCGCTCCCCTCAGACGACTGGTGCTGAATCACCGTCAGCTCCAAAGCAGCCCGTGGATTCAGCCCGCCCACTTCATATTGGAGAACCAGACGCGACGGACAAAACAGAAAACAAAAGGCCCTGTTCTATAATGTAATAACAGGAGAATTCTTCGCTCGTTTTTTTTACAAAGCAAACCCGCTTTCGCGGGGATGCACGCTTAATAAGACTTATTTCAATAACACCGTTCCTTCTATAGATCGTCGCGCGCACAAGACGGAGCACGATTAAAGTCATAACTGCGGTAATAGTCATGATCTTTGTAAAATACGTCACAAAGCAAAGCAACACAATCATCCAGATATCTCCCTTCCCGTTGTTCTTCTCTTTGGAGTTTTTGTTGCAACAAATCATCTGTTTTTTCTTGATACGAAAGAGCCGCGCGAACGGCTTCTTGATCCCCAGAGGAAAAATATTCGCACGACAGCACATGATGACTGCAGGCAATATAGAATAACAACGCATCCATCGCTTTGGAATGCAACACAAATACATGATCAAACGTTTGGCCTTGTGCACTATGAATTTGGCTCGCATATCCATGTTGAAAATTATCATACGCATGAGGATCAAAAACCACATCCTTTTGACAATCTTCTCGATGAACCTTAAAACAATCCGCGGCCGCGTGAACCAATTTTCCACGCACCCCTGATGTCACACCAAGGGCTTCATCGTCTTGCATAAAAACAATCGAATCTCCTACACTAAAACGCATCAAACCGTGCTTTGCGGTTTCAACAGAAATCTCATTCATAGCCACATCACCACGAGATTTCAGCACATCATGAACCCTTTCATTAAACACCCGGACATATGACTGTCGCTGATCCAATATCATAAAACTGTTTTCTGGCGCTTTTTGATAAGAAGCATACCAACGGGATAGCAAATCTTGAACAGCCGAAAACTCTTTACCATGATGGCGCCACGTTTGCGCAATAATCATCTGGTCTAATGCGGCATCCATCTTGCCTTCCGCCAAAACCGCAACAAGTTGTTTTTGATCGTCGTTCTGCTGACGGCTATGATCGTTAAGCTCTGCCGCACCATAACGTTCTTTCAATACCGAAAAAGCCCCTCCCCGCCCCTGACAAGGTTTTTGATTTTCATCACCACACAACACAACTTTCGCATTCGACGACCAAGCCAGATCAAGCAGCTCAGTCAAATCAGGATTTGCTATCGACGAAGCCACATCAACCAACCAAACTTCTTTACCAGGATTAATCCATACTGCTTTATCAGAGGCAAACAACCCCCTTGCCTGTTCATAATATTGTTTGAACAAAAAACGTCGAACATTACTGGCATAAGAAAATCCATTTTGCTTCATCTGCGTAACAGTCTGCGCCTGAGGAGCAAATCCACGCACAGTATATCCCGCATCTTCATAAGCATTTTTCAGTGTGTTTATGACGTGACTTTTACCACTACCGGCCACACCCGAAATAAGCGTTAAATTTGGTCCCGCCAGAACGTGATCACAGACTTTTTGCTGCGCTTCTGTCAAAGTCTTCATACTGCAGAGAGCCTCGCTCTCACAAGGATGATGGACAACCGACAAACGATCGGCAACACGCCTTGGTTTGCGCTCCTCATCTAAAACCAAGCGGGACGTATAATGATCTTGCCCCACCAAAATCACCAGATCACTTTCGAAAAAGCGCTGTAGAAAATCGGCATGCCTGTCTGAATCAATATGCTTATTCATGAAAAAACGAACGTCTTCTTTAGTAAACGTTACATTTTCTTTGGTCAAATGCCGCAACACAAGATCTTCTTGCTGAGCATACCGCCTGTTATCGTCATACAGCATCATGCTACGTTGTAAAACATGAGGCGCTTGATTGCCACGCATGCGAACTGGCCCCAGATGAATATTGGGAGTAATCCCGATAGGATCGACTTGAAGCGGGATTCCTTGCTCTTTAAAATATCCGTTTTGATGCTCAGCCCACAACCATCCCCATTGTTTATCTCGATCAACAACATAGCCTTCACGCACAGCCACATCTAAGTGCCGCGCTTTCTTACCAAATCCTTCCCCCAAGCAAGGACGCGTTGTCATTAACACATGAGCATGCCAGTTGACACCGGCACCATCCTTCTTATCCTCCGGACTATGAATATCCACCTGGCAAATTAATCCATGTTTTACAAAACTCTGCTCTACAAAACCACACGTTATAGCAATACGATCTTTCAAAACAATCTGAGAATCATCGGGCAAGGCCAACACCATTTCTTTCCCTACCTGAGAATCCCATCGCCCTTCCACCGCCTCAATCGTATTCCACAGCTCTTCAGGATCTTGGTACTTTGCCACCGCCCCTTCGGGAAGCAAAATGGCGTGATAGACACTGTCTGTTTTGTTGGTGTAATTGAACGTCTTTTCTAAACGTTCATCGTGGATAAACAGGCGCCCGTTATAAGCCGCCTTATGACAGACGCTTTGTCCAGCACTTCGTTTTACATATTGAAGTCGCGCAAATTGAATAGCCAAAAATACGTCCTTTTCACCTTCTGTCTCATTTTCTCAAAACCATTGAATTTGTTCAATGCATATTACGTTTTTGTTTTCAAACTTTACACCAATCACCAGATCAATCAAATAAGTTGTGATAAAAACGTACGCGCAGGAACAACAGTTGGCTAAGGCAGAGAGAAACAATTGATATCAACGTGGGGCTCTCTGACCTGGAATACAAAAGGAGCCTTTGTTATCAATAAGACGCCATAAAGTTTTCAAATCTTTGTTAATTCACTGAAAAATTAATCAAACAACAATAAACTCGTGAATTTTTCATCTAGTTTTTTCTTTTTATCATCTGTCAAATTCTTTTTCATGTCGGTATATTTTTCTCTAATAGCTGCATTTAGCAAAAGTCGTGGACTGTCATAGTTGAGAAGCATTGTTTGACAATCATTAAACAAATTATCAGCCTCATCCAGCGTCGTGGCGGGCTCTTTAATTTTTTTTATGTAAAGATTGCGAATCTGTATGATAGCAGTCTCTACCCATTTCGACCTTATTACACCAGGGTTTTCACCTGAAAACTTCTCCATCATCTCAAGTGTTGTCAGCCCGACGTCAAGACTGGTGGTGCCATCATGTAACACCTCTAAAAATTTATTAATGACGCCGTTTTCATCCGGCATTGTACCAATAAGATCAGGGTGTTTTTCATGGAAGCTTTTCCATTGATCAAACAGTTGTGCTACTGCTTTTGGATCTTTTTCGTTTTTTATTGCTTCAATCCAATCTTTGCGCGACTGAAGGCTGGAAATTTGCGTTGTTACTGGCAGCGGTGCAGGCGTTGAAAGGCTAGGTATTGGTATCACCTGGGGATTATTACTTGATGGTGGTGTCTGAAGTGTGGGGCTTTGTGATACTATTACCGGCGACACGCTCGCTACAACAGACGTTGCAGGAGCGAAAGATTTTTGGCTTAAACTTGGACTAGAAAATGCCGTTTGATAGCCGTTTTTAAAATAATCCACTGTTTTGTCAAATTCTCTTTCTAAATCTTCCTTTGTTTTTGCAACGATGAAGGATCTAAACCCGTCGTGAAGAACGAAAGCACCCTTTGTGCCATTTTCTTCATACCATTCAACCTCATGATTATTTGCAAGCGTTTCTTTTGTCGTTTGTAGTTGTGCATACTTTGCCAATATTCGAACATACGTTAATGCGGGATCATGGGTAGCGGAAAATCCGGCGGCCTTAATAACACAATCATCTTGCGTTTTCCAAATACCATTGGCTACTAAATTCAAGCCTTTAATTTCTGAGGTAACAGCAAAAACCATAAATGAAACAAAAAAGAACATCATTCTTTCTTTAAAAGTTAATCATGTTTACATATAGTACCTGAATCTTAAAATTTGATAAATAAATTCATAAAAACTTTTACGCGGTATGATTTTTTAATTAAAAATTAACGATTGGTTACTATATGGTATTGAAAATGGTAGGTATGATGTGTTTGACATGACATTTTCTATGTACTATACTTTCGGAAATTCGGTGTATTAACCCAAAAACAGGAGATATAGAATGCTTATAACCTTATTGCTATCAGTTCATGGCACAGTGCCAGACTGGTCTTCTAATAGTCAAAACTTTATGCAAGAGGTGCAGAGGCTTGTTAACTCTCATGCTCAGAGGTCTGATCTTCTTCACAATACAGAAATACAAAAATTAAATGCGGATATAACGCGATTAATGCAAGCGCAAGCACAACTCGAAAAAGATAGAGTGTTTGCTCAAGATCAAGAGCGTGACGCACAAACAAAAATAATAACTTTGAATGCTAAGATTTCCCAATTGATGCAAGAGCTTGCCCAAGCAAGCCAGCAGGGTTCTACTCAGGTGCCTCTGCTCACTCAAGAGCTTAGCGATATAAAGGATAAGTTGGTGGCAGCTCAGGACGAAAACAGACAAGTGGCACAAAGACATAGCCTGTTAGTAGTTGAAAAACAAAAGATTGAAACAACTCTAGCAGACACGAAGAGACAATATAATCAGCTTGTGAGAGATCTAGCCGTAGAAAAGAGGGACCATTCTCGAACAAAACAAGAAAAAAACGATCTTGCGGCTCAAGTTAAAGATGGGCAACAAGCCGTACAAACTTTGAAACAGGAAGTGGCGACTTTAACGGATCAAGCACAACAAGTTCAAGACGAGTTAGACTCTGCAAAGCTAAAACATCAGCAAAAAGAGAACCTTTTGCAACAAGCCATTGCGCAAAAAGATCTAGACTTACAACAGGTCCAAGACGCTCTTGTGAAAGAACAAAACCTTCATGGAACAACGACTGCAAAAGCTAAACAGGCCGCACAAGATGTACAACAGTTAACTTCAGAGAAGCAAGCTCTGGAAAACCAATTGAAACAGGAACAAAAAACACATCAGAAGGACGTAGCTGATAAAACAGGTGAATTGACCAAAATAACAGGTGAGTTGACTCAAGCTAAGCAGGATCATGCGGCAGAAAAAGCCCGCCTGGAGCAATTACATAAGCAGTTAGAAGCTGACATAACTCAGCTGCGACAGGAAATAGAAGCCAAAAAAGCTGAGTTATTAACTGAACAAAGCAGTCATAGTGCTGCTGCAACACAAACAGCGCAAGAACTTTCTGCTTTGAAAAACGAATTGCGTCTTGCTACAGAAGCCAGGGATAAGGAAGCTACAGACCACTCCGCATTAAAAGCTACGCATCAGAAGTCAGAAGCTGACATAGTTCAGCTGCGGCAGGAAATAGAAGCCAAAAAAACTGAGTTATTAACTGAACAAAGCAGTCATAGTGCTGCTGCAACACAAACAGCGCAAGAACTTTCTGCTTTGAAAAACGAATTGCAGCAGGTCAAAAAAGCTATGACTGAGAAAACTGCTGAACATAGCACATTAGACGCCTCATATCAGAAGGCAGTGGCTGAAATGAATCAGCTAAGGGATCAAATAAAACAATTAAAAGAAGAAAATGCTTCACAAAAAATGGTGATAGAAGAACTACATCCACGTGAGGAAGAAGAACTGCCACAAGCACAAGGAGGAAAATATTAACCGTCTAGGAGAAAAGATGAACCGCTTAATACGAATGGCCGAAGCTAAAGCGGAAAACTTGATTTTTTTTGAGATCGATCCCCATTTCCGTCAACACATGAGATGGTTTGCCGGAAGAACAAGCCAACCCTGCCAAAACGTAAACTCTTTCGAAAGAACCAAGGGCAAATTGACCTTATCTTCCTTGAGAAATAGACTTGTAATACCATTCCCAACAAATAATAATCATTTTTGACAAAATCACAGATATCTTCCAACATATTCTCCAGATCTTAATTCGATAGAGAAAAAATGGGCTCAAGCCAAAGCCATTAGACGTAGAGAAAGATGTGATGTCGATTCTCTGTTCTCAATTGTTCGGTTGTAACTAAATTAGATGATGTTAGCTATACATAGCTGATCAATCTCAGGCAATAGCTGTTCTGGATATCTCGATGTTGGTCTAACAATCGAAGGATCAACAGATGTTGCAACAGCAAAAGAACCTGAAAGTGTGATTAATGGGAAAAAATAGAAAATAAAATGATGTTTCATTATGACTACCATTTGCAAAACGCATAACTTTCTCATACACAAAAATTGATAAAAAACAAGTAAATATTTTACTTCTTGTAGAACCGATGCATAGGTGATTTTTTTTGTGATACAGATCGTGAAAAAAAATTGATGCTCGGTCCTCGTTATGGTTGTTTTTGCGACACTTGAGTGTTATTATGTCCTTAATATGACGGAAAACATCATTTTAAGCACATGATTTGTTTTTCTGACTATCTTGTGTCTGTACGCAGCCAGGGACGATACCATTTTACGATACAACAAGCAGTGCAGGACTTGAATACCTCAAAAGCCAATATTATGGCAGCTGCCTACCGGATGAGAAAACAAGGGGCACTGATTAGTCCTGCTCGCGGACTATACGTCATAGTCCTACCCGAACATAGACAAGCAGGTTGCATACCCGCTGAAGATTTAGTTCCCCTATTAATGCAGTACTGGAATGTAGATTGCTATTATGCTGGCTTGTTGACGGCAGCGCTCTACCATGGAGCATCTCATCAAAAACCACAAGTGTTTCAAATTGTTTTGAATAAAAGAATCAAAAGACAGTTACAATTCGGACAGATCTATATTGATTGCATTCATAAGCACGATATGACGCAGTTGCCAATCCAAGATAGAGTTGTACACACGGGTTATTTAAAAGTATCTTCTCCTGAGCTAACAGCAATGGACCTTTTTTTGTATCCAAGAAAAAGCGGAGGGCTTAACCATATCGCCACGGTGCTATCTGAACTGATAGAAGCTATTGATGTGAATAAGTTAATCACACTTGCTAAACAGGTTTCTGAAAAAATGTGGCTTCAAAGATTAGGGTATATATTAGAGCAGATTGATCCCGTTGATGAACAAGCACAACAAAAGATCACAAACCATTTACATAATTATTTATCCACACAAAAACTAGCCTATGTTCCCTTGGTGCCAGAGATCAATATAAAAGGAGTATCGCGTTGTCAGAAATGGCATGTTATCGAAAATACCACTGTAGGGGCTGATATATGACCGAGAAGTTTTATAGAAAATTGGGGTCAACACGTTCCTTGGAAGACGTTAGCAATGGTTGAACAAGATCTGATTATCAGTCGAACCCTTGTTGATCTTTTTAACCATCAGGTCATTAAAAATTTAGACGAAAAACGGTTAAACAAAGATTTTCAAATCGATATGTACCCGTTGCTGCCACACACAATGAACTGGGATTTCGATAAAACATTTGATTTTGTGCAAAATCATGTTGTTGCTAAACTCGCAGGTGCAAACTTAGGAAATTTTAAAACGTCAATTCGGGATTAGGCTATTGAACTGGATTTTTGGTTTATTAGATCTAAAGCGGTGAGAGTAGAAGCGATATGAACCAGGAAATTAGCAACAGATCTGTGGCGTGTATGGACCAACTGGAAGGTATTTTTCAACAAATCGTAGACTGTTCCCTAAAGCGGCCAATCCTTTGAAAACCTTATGTGAAGAAATTCGTTTGTTATGACAAACACGGATATGTGTGGCATCAATGAAACGTGTCCCCTGTGAATGAGACTGCAAAAAAACCAGTGCATTAACAAGAATAAATAAGGCAAACATCTTTTTTGCAATTCTACGAATTTGCAAAAATCATCTACAAAAACGAACAACTCTGTGATATCCCTATACATGGGGGAAACCGGTTTGGTTTTTTGCAATGAATTTTAACTTCATTTCCCCTTATGTTTCAATGCTTTTTACCTAAACTTAGAGGCTATCCAATAATTCATCCAAGGCACCTGTCAAGCAGCAATTGAATCATTGAAATTCTCACCATATTTTCCGCTGAAAATGTGTACAACTCATAATCTTTAGACAATCTTCTGTATAAATT
>Ga0209340_1001636_pt1 | contig 15188 bp, 12 predicted proteins | sample EPASupsiteSAE323_FD_187266 | JGI IMG/M metagenome (GOLD analysis project Ga0209340, IMG submission 187266) | Bioremediated contaminated groundwater from EPA Superfund site, New Mexico - Sample SAE3-23 (SPAdes) (version 2) | ecosystem: Environmental > Aquatic > Deep subsurface > Groundwater >... | reverse complement strand
AGCTTTATAATCCTGATATGACACTTCAACATTCTGTCGGGGAGTTTGATACTTTAGAAAAGCTTCGCAGAAAAGCATTAGGAATGAATTTCACAGAATTGAAATACAGATATAAATATATTTTTAAGACAAAAATTTTGAGGCATAAAGAAACATTAGAAGGAGATAAAGCTTATGTATTATCTCCTGAATATAATCCTGATTTTATAATTGGTGCAGATATGATGCTGAGAAAATTAGCTCTTGAACAAGTGGGCTTATTTGATGAAAGTATTTTTATGTTCGGAGAAGAAGCTGAATTATGTTTCCGATTAAAGAAAAATGGATTTAAAATCAAATTTGTTCCTGAATCAAGCATTATTCACTTTGGTGGAGCATCAGCATCAAAAGCAAATAATCAACTTAAAGTAGAAAAAATGGTTTTGGAAGGAACAATTTTATTTTTCAACCTATGTTATGGAGAAAAAGTAGCACGAGAAGCAAAATTACTTTATATATTATATTATTTACGGTATTTACCAATGAGATTTTTTGCTCCTAAAGCATTTCTACGATTAAAAATGGCTTGGAATATAAAAATACTAATTATAAATTTAATTTAATATTTTACAAAGTTTTTTACCAAGGCATTCATTCCAATATTGCTCCAATGAGTGTCATCTTGCCAATATACATCTTTTTTCCCATTCTGCAATTCTTTTTCCAGAATCTCTTTCCCGTTAATATATGTATATTGTTTAGGAAGGGTATTGAAATCATCAAAGAATCTTGGTTTAGGGTATTTATTGCTCTTTATATATTTGTAATACAAATCAAATTTATCAGGAACTGCTATGAAGTAAAGCTTTATATTTTTTTTATTAAGAATTTCTGCGACTTTGTTAAGATTATTATTTACTTTATTTAATCTATCTTTGTTATTGTACTTAATATAGGTAATATCAAGGTCATAAAACAGAATTTTAGAAGGATTTTTACCACTAAATAACGGTTGTGAAATATCAGCAAAGTAAACACTGGAATTAAAAGGTCTATCACTAAAAAGATAACCAATTTTAAACATTAAAAATCTAAAATTGGCTTCATTAATAAACTTTAGAAAGTTTTCTTTGCCTTCTTTAGCATTATTTGAAGTGTTAAATGAATTTCCATGATCTTCATAATTTTTAGAAAAATCAAAATCTTTTGCCAAATATGTTCCGATTGAACGTTCAACTGTTTCTAAAATAATGTATTTAGGTTTTAATTTATCAATAAAACCATTATTTATAAGCGGAATAAGCACATCAAGAACCGATTTATTTTCTACATCAAGAATTAAAGGGATATTCAATACAGCTAAATTTTTATACGATGCCAGATAATCCTGATAGTACGGGTTTGTTCCACTGGCAGAAGCATTGGAGAAAGAATCTCCAATTGTTAAAACGTCAATTTTTTGATTTTTGTAGTCACTAAGCTCAATGTGTTTTTTGGGAAGAGTTATTTTCGTGGACTTTAATACATTGAATTCTGATTTATAGCTTAAACGTGCCAACTCTCCTGCAACAAATTTCTTTGGCGGATCAATTAAATCTTTAACGAAGAAATTCCACACTAAAAAGTTATAGAATAGGAAAAAAATTAAAAATCCAAAAATTATTTTATTGTAAGATTTTGCATTAAACATTTATTAGCCTTTAAAAATTAAAATACAGAAATTCACTAACCCTGTTCATATTAAACAGAATAATACCTAAAACTATAATATTGATTATTGCCATTTGAAAAGAAGGTCTAAATCTATTTGTAAGTTCGTTTGAGTTTTTGAAGAATAAAAATATTATTGCTATTACAAATATATAAAGAGGACAAAACTCTAATTTGTTTGTTAAATCAAGCGATGAAATATATTGAAACCTGAGTACACCATGAAAAACTTCGGGTAGAGCAAAACCATTAAATCCAAACATTCCTTTTAAAACTTTTAGTGCTGAATCAAAATTGTTTGCTCTAAAGAATACCCAGCATACGTTTACGAAAATCAAAGTTGAAGCAACGCTAATAAAAGGATGTATAGGAATTTTAAATTTTTGCCAGATTCTATTTATAATTATGGCAAACCCATGAAGAGTTCCCCATATAACAAAGGTCCAAGCTGCACCATGCCAGATGCCGCCAATTAGAAAAGTTACAAATAAATTTCTGTAAGTCTTAAATTTCCCCAGTCTATTGCCGCCAAGAGGAATATAGATGTAATTCTTTAGAAATCTTGATAATGTAATGTGCCATCTGCGCCAGAAATCCTGAATGTCAAAGGCTTTGTATGGAGAGTTAAAGTTTTTCGGTAGGAAAATATTAAACATCATTGCTGTACCTAGAGCCATATCTGTATAACCGGAGAAATCAAAATACAATTGAATTGCGTAAGAAAGACTTGTAAACCATCCTTCAAAGAAATTTAGGGTTTTAGCGACATCAAATCCCTGATTAACAATAGGTATTAAAGCATCCGCAATGATAACTTTTTTCATTAAACCAATTGTAAACAAGAAAATACCAGCTGATATATTTTTATGGTTTATAACTTTGTTTTTTAGTTTTGAAAACTGCGGCATCATTTCACGGTGGTGAAGAATAGGACCGGCTATAAGATGAGGGAAGAATGTTACAAATAAAGCATAATTAAGCAAATCTGCTTCTTTTACTTCTTGTTTATAAGCGTCTACTAAATATGCGATTTGTGTAAAAGTAAAAAAGCTTATTCCTAATGGCAAAATAATATGCAACAAATTAAAATGGTTATTTAAAGCTAAATTTATATTTGAAATAAAAAAATCAAAATACTTGTAATATCCTAACAATAAAAGATTACAGGTTATTCCAAATGCTAAAACCATTTTCCTGTTAATTTTTAACTTTAAATTCGTAGGATTGTTCAGAGTAGATCCTATTGAATAATTAAATAACATAGAGCAAAGTATTAAAGGCAGATATTTAATATTCCAGAAAGAATAGAAAAACAGTGATGCAAAAACCAGCCAGCCTTTTGATAACTGAACAAGTTTGGCTTTGTTTAATCCAAAATAAACAAAAAATGTTACCGGTAAAAACAAAAGTATGTATTCAAATGAATTAAAAAGCATTTCTCACTCCATAATTATTTATAATATAATAACAATAATAAATTTAAGAGTATTTAATGAAAATTTATGAATGAGAAAAAAAATTTAGCTATAACATTCGGAATAACAGGAAACTATGCATTTGCACTTGGAAATGTTTTATTGGGTCTAAAAAAGCATAATCCTGATTTAGACGCTGATATTATTGTATTTGAACAGGAAGTTTCTGAAAAAGATAAAAGCTTACTTAATTTAATTCTCCCTTGTAAATTTATTCAATATAAATTTCCATACGATGTTTTTTTAACAAAAGATACTCTTAAAAGATTTAGTGAATTAACTTTTTCTCGATTCGAATGTTTTAAGTTCTTGAACCAATATAAAAAGGTTCTGTGGCTTGACGTTGATATTTTAGTTTGTCAGGATATACAACAGCTTTTGGACGAACACTCAACAGGAATATCTCTGGCTTCAGGAGACGAAAAAGCGTCTGATTTTGAGATTGAAATAGATGATATACCTCATTACAATGCAGGGGTTATGTATTTGCAGGATAATTTGCCTAATTATGAGATTTTAAGAGAATGGTGTTACAACAAAACACAAGAATACTCAACACATTTAAAATGTGCTGATCAAGGAATTATAAATTTAATGATTAAAGAGCATAATCTTAATGTCCATTGGCTACATTGGCGATATAATTATACTCCGGCTTATGGAGAAGGTTCAAATGTAGTTATTTACCATTCATTTTGTCCTGAAAAATTCTGGGATTACTGGAATTTTAAAGAGTGGAATGAAAACAATGAAGAATGGATAAAAATGGGAGGATCTCAGCATAAATTTTTAAAAAATAATAAAAATAATAAAAGTAAAATTTATGATATTTTCAATAAAATAATCCATTCTATTTTTTATAATTTATATATTTATAAACTTATTAATAAAAAATTTAATGGAATTCATCTTGGTTGCGGAAATACACCGATAAAAGGTTTTTTAAACATTGATGCGAATCTTTTTTCAAAATGCGATGCAATATCAGGAATAAATAAAATTAAACTTGCAAGAGATTCCGTAGATTGTATTTACAGTTCACATGTTTTTGAACATATACCTAGGCATGATGCTCTAAATGTTCTATTTAAATGGTGTAAAGTCCTACGGCCAGGAGGTAAGCTTTATTTATGCATTCCTGATTTGGAAGCACTGATAAAAATTTATTTGAAAAATCTGACCAACTTTGAAAGCGAAAAAGCTCAGTACAATATTGAATTAGCTGCAGGAATTATGTATGGCGGACAGTCAAACAAATATGATTATCATTTTTTTGGATATTCATTTTTAATTATTGAAAAAATGTTGAAAAGCATTGGTTTCAAAGACATAAAAAGGTTTAATCCTGACGATCTGACTTTTAAAGACTTTGTAGATGCTTCTAGTGCCGTAGTTGAAGGAGTCCCTGTTTCTTTAAATATTATGGCGACAAAATGATTAAAGTTAAATTTTCTCATAATTTCAAAAACTGGCCTCTGGAAAGACAATTACCAAACTCATTTAGAACGTTTGGCGATTGCGAGTTTTACATAAATAAAAATATTAAAGAATGTGATTACTGGTTTATATTTGATAATGTTAGTGAGCCTGACCAGACAATGTGTTCAAGAGAAAATATAGTTCTGATTACGGCTGAACCTCCTGACATCAAGAGTTATGACGATGATTTTATTAAACAGTTTACCAGTGTAATAACATGTCATTCGAATATTTATTCTGAAAATGTTATAAAATCTCAACAGGGACAGCCCTGGTTTGTAGGATACGATTTAAGCTCTAAAAAAGTAGAAAAAAATTATAATGATTTAATAAAATCAAATCCTGCGAAAGAAAAACTTATTTCTGTAATTACTTCAATTAAGTCAGTCACCGATGGACACAGAAAAAGGTATGATTTTGTTATGAAGTTAAAAGAATACTTCGGAGATAAAATAGATATTTATGGACAGGGAATAAATAACATAAACGATAAATGGGATGCTATAGCACCATATAAATATCATATAGCTATTGAAAACACTTCTATTGAAGATTATTGGAGCGAAAAAATCGCAGACAGCTATCTGGGAGGAGCTTACCCTCTTTATTATGGCTGTACAAATATAGATAAATATTTTTCTCCTGAAAGCTATAGCTTAATAGATATTAATGATTTTGAAAAATCTGTTCAAATTATACTAAATGTTATTGAAAATAATTTATATGAAAAACGAGTTCAAAATATTTATCAAGCAAAAGACCTGATTTTAAATAAATACAATGTGTTTGCGTTGATTAATGAATATATACAAAACCAGCCGGTTACTAATAAAAACAAATCTAAATTAATTATTTACCCTGAATATTTTCCTTGTGAAAAAAGAAACGAATTTGAAAAATTTAAACATAAGCCTATTAAATATATTCTTGATAAAATAGGTCTGTAAGAAATAGGGAATCTATAAATTGACTTTTTCAAAATACAAAAAAGAAATTTCAAGAATTGCATTCAAGCAGTTTGAAGCAACTTATAATAAATTTTCCCAATACAGAATTTTTCAAGATTTTATAGCACAAAAAAGCGCTGAATTGATGCAAAATAATGGTTGGGCAGATAAACCTATTCTTTCAGAAGAAATACTTTCAAATTGGCTTGATTATTATCCTTTTAATAAAGACTGTATTGCATTAAAGCTTGAAAATTTAGTAAAGAATCTTGACAATGAAAGCAAATACATTGCCAACTCAATATATAAAAGAAATTTCTTTTTGTTTTCAAGGAAGATCAAGATAGATATCCACAAATTTAATGTTATGAACATATATAGTGATTTTGAAAAAAATGAGCAAACTAAATTTGACCTCGAAAAACAGAATATATGGACTGAAATAGTTGATTATTATTCACATGGTCTTTTTTATTTAAATCAAAATATACTGGAATATATTAAAAATAAAAATTTTATTGACGGCGGTGCTTTTAATGGTGATTCAGCAATTATTTTGAACAAATATAAGCCATCTAAAATTTATAGTTTTGAACCGATTTCAATTAATTTTGAAAAACTTGAAAAAAGAATCGAGAAATATAATGTTTCTAATATTGTAAAAATTGCTAAACTCGGATTAGGAGCATCTTCAGGCAATCTTGAACTATATGGGGAGGATGAAAATTGTAGTTTTATTAAACCTGCAAAAGCTTCTAAAAAAGAAACCGTTGAAGTTGTAGCAATTGATGATTTTTGCAATAAAAATGATATTAAAATTGGACTTATTAAGCTCGATGTAGAAGGTCTTGAATTTGATGTAATTAAAGGCTCTTTAAACACAATAAAAAAGGATAAGCCTGTTTTATTAATATCTATATATCATACACCTGATGACTTTTTTGAAATAAAACCGCTGTTAGAAAAAGAAACAAATTATACTTTTTTAATAAGACCGACTTCTCCTTATAGTTTAAACACAGAATTCATGCTTATAGGATATCCCAAGGAGCTTGATTTGAATGAATAAAAAACCGAAATTAACTGTTTTAATGCCGGTGTATAATGCAGAAAAATATTTAAATGAAGCTATAGAAAGTATATTAAATCAAACTTTTAGTGATTTTGAATTTTTAATTATTAATGACGGCTCAACTGACAACAGTATTAATATTATAAAAAATTATTCTGATCCCAGAATTATATTAATTGATCATGAAACAAATGAAATATATATGAAAAGATTAAATGAAGGTTTAAATATTGCTAATGGAGAGTATATAGCCAGAATGGATGCTGATGACATTTCCAGACCTACAAGATTTGAAAAACAGGTTAAGTTTTTAGATGAAAATCCCGAGATAGGCATAGTCGGAACCTACTGGAAAACTTTTGGTAGCAGTAATAAAGAAGTAAAACCATTGTGCAAACCTGACGAAGTCAAAGTTTTTTCAATCTTTCATTCACCTTTTGCCCATCCTACTGTTATGTTTAAAAAATCATTATTTGATAAAAATAAATTAAGATATAATGAAAATTGCCATTATGCAGAAGATTATGATCTTTGGGCAAGAGCATTAAATTGTTTTAATGGAGCTAATTTAGATGAAGTCCTTCTTGATTACAGAGTACATTCAAAAAATGTTTCAATCGAGAAGGCCCATATTCAGTCATCTATGGACAAAAAAATAAAACAAAATATTTTAATAAATTTAAGAATTAATCCAACAGAAGAAGAATTAGACTTACACTTAGAAATATCAATAGACTATAATTTAGGTCAGGATCTGAAAAAAATACAAAAAGGATTAAATTGGCTAAATGAAATTTATACTGCAAATCAAAAAGCTAAAATCTACTCGGAAGATGAATTGAAAATATTTTTAGAAAAAATTGCTTATTTTATAGCTTATAATGGTCATTTTAAAGGGCTTAAAATATATAACGAATATAAAAAATCGCCTTTTTCTAATAAAGAAGGAAAGAAAAAGATTTTTAAAGCCTGTTATAAAGCACAAACCAAAATACTTAAATGTAGGCTAAAAGCATTGTTTCATATGTAAGAGAAAACGGGTTTGTTTTTCTTATCATAAATTTATAGCCTAAATTCAGACTTTCAAGCAAGGGTTTTATTTCAAAGAAATCTTTAGGATGATGATAAACAGATATCAATAAAACCGGTCTATGCTTTTTAATGGATTCTAGTGCACCTTTTATACATTCAAGTTCATAGCCTTCAACATCAAGTTTTATCAATCCCAAATTTAAATCGTTATATCTACAAACTTCATCGACAGTTGATATTTTCATTTTTTTTAAGTTTTGATTGATAGAAGTTTCTATATGAAAACTGGCCGAATTAAAATTATCGTTAAAATCAATTTCGCATTCCTTATCTCCAAGCCCGATATTATAAATTTTTATGTTGCTCAGATGATTCATTTCAATGGTTTTTTTTAAAAGTTCGTAATTCGTAGAAGACGGCTCAAAGCAGTGAATGTCATCAGGTTCATATTCATTTAAAATAAGTGCTGAATCTCCGACAAAAGCGCCAATATCCATAAAATCCTTGCCTTTTAATAAAGCTAAAACTTCGGCAGGAAGAAGTTTTAATCCATGGTGATATCCAAAAACCGAAACTTCGTAAATATCATAAGAAAGTTTATAATTTTGACCAAATGCCGATGCCATATTATTGAATTTAATTTGGTCTTCTATTTCTTCTTCATCAAAGAATTTGTTTCTATCAACATAAAGAGAATTTGGTCTAATATATTTTTGAAAAGGCATTAAATAAATAAACCTTTCCCAAATCTGCTTTGCAGTATTTATACTATGAGAGTCGAGATTTGCATTTAATTTTTCAAACTTTTTATTTATTAAATCTTTGTTTTCAAAATAGAAATTGCGCCAATTTTCAACAAATAAAAAATCATACGATAAATCGAGCATATTTGAAGTTTTTTCACACTCTTTTAATAGGTTTTCGTATTCTTTGTTATTTTTTTTAAATTGCCTTTCTATAAAACGTTTATATTCTTTTTTAAGTTTGTTTAACACAATAGAAAAAACTCTTTTTTTAATATAAACTGATTATAGCACAATGGATTTGGAGAGAAATGCATAAAAAACAGCAAGCAATAGTAGTTGGGGCAACAGGAAGCTGGGCATTTGCAGTTGCAAATGTTTTTATGGGCATAAAAAAGCACAGCCCAAATCTTATTGATGACACAGATTTTATTGTTCTTGAACAAGGAATAAATGAACAAGATAAAAAACTTTTAAATTCAATAATACCTTGCATTTTCAAAGCTTATAAATTTCCTTTAAATGAACTGAAAATAAAACATCCAGAAAATTATAACAGGTTTAGCGAAATGACTTATTCTCGTTACGAGTGTTTTAAAATGCTTGATGAATATAAAAAAGTTGTATGGTTAGATGTTGATATTTTGATTCAAAATGATATTTCGGATTTATTTAATTACGCTGATGAAACTGGCATAGCTTTTTGTAAAGAGGGTGATAATATGCATTGGCTCTTTACAAAAGAATGGGAAAGGGTTGAAAAATATGATTTAAATGTCCCAAATGTAAATGCCGGTATATTTGTAATTTCAGATAAATTAAATAATTATAGAAATATTGCTGATTGGTGTTATAAAAAAACCATAGAATTATGTGACATCTTGTTTTTGGTAGATCAATCAATACTAAACATTATGTTTCAGGAATTCAATCTTAAAGTTAAATATTTTGATATTAAATATAATCACCCTTTTCCTCGAATTAAAGATACATCACATGCCTGTATAATTCACACAGTGGATTATAAGAAATTCTGGAATTACTATAAAAATAAAGAATGGAATCAAAATAATGAAGAATGGATAAAAATAGGTGGTACTGTCTATTCAGGTAAAAAAATAAATAAATTTGGAGATTTTTTTCTAAAAAAAATATATTATCCTATTGTGCATAACAGACCAGATCCTATAAGACATCCGAAAAAGTTTATTGCTTCTTTTTTTAAAGATAAAAAGATAGTGCCTAAACAAGAACTTGCAGTAGTATTTGGAATAACCGGAAACTGGGCATTTGCATTAGGGAACACTTTGATTGGTCTAAAAGAACATAATTCTGATTTAAAAGCAGATATAATTGTCTATTATGATACTTTATCTGTCAGAAACAGAATTGCATTAAAAAAAATTTATTCAATTAAATTTATAAAATACAAGTTCCCCTACAAAAATGAAGCTAAAAAAATCAATAATATCAATATTTTTACAGAAATGTCCTTTTGCCGTTATGAGTGCTTTAATTTACTTGAAAAATATAAAAAAATCTTATATTTAGATGTTGATATCCTAATCCAAAAAGATATTTCTCAGCTTATTAATTCGGAAGCTGAAATGATTTTACCTAAAGGTGATATAGCCACAATAGGTACAAATTTTACTGAAGATGTAAAAAATTATAATATTGATTTGACACTCGTTGGATATGGAACGGGAACAATATTGTTTAATGATAAAATAAAGAATTATAAAAGACTTACAAAATGGTGTTATGATAAAACGATGGAACTGGCTCCAATTTTATATATGCCGGATCAAGCAGCTATAAGTTTATTAATTGATGAATTTGGGATAATTACAAAAAAATTAAATGAATTATATGTTTATCATCCTGAACATGAAAAAGCTTCAGATGCATACATTTTGCATTCTTATACAGAACGAAAATTTTGGAAAGATTTAAAAAATGAATCTTGGGAAAAAAATAACAAACAATGGATCAAACTGGGAGGTTCACCTTATGATCCTGCTTGGGATCACAGTATAATACCAAATATAACTAGACAACCAAATAAATTTATAAAAGATTTTATAAAGAGGTATATTAGTTGAAATTTTTTATAATAATAACAAGAAAAACTATTCTATATTTATCTGTATTGAAAGAGGAGTCTTAAATGACAAATTATAATGGTTTAACAATTTTAATACCGTCAAGAAATAGGGCAGACTTTGCTATAAATGCTGTAAAATCAGTTCTGGATTATATAGAAGACTGTAATTTAAAGATAGTCATCTCTGATAATTCTTCAACTAATTCGAGGTCAGAGCAATTAAAAGATTTTTGTGAATCACTTAATAATCCAGATATAAAGTATATTCGTCCTGATAAAGAATTAGCTATGACTGTTCATTGGAATTGGGCAATGACTAAAGCAATTGAATTATTCGATACTAATCATTATACGATTTTATCAGATAGAATGGTGTTTAAAAAAGATGTGATGCCTGATTTGATAGAAATAATTAAATCTTATCCAAATGAATTAATAAGTTTTATACAAGATGGAGTTGTGGATATTAAATATCCAATAACTTATTACAATACAGAATGTACTGAAAAAATTTATCAAGTGGATTGTAATTATTTATTAGAATTAGCATCAAAATATCAGACAAAAGAATTTTTTCCAAGGCAAATAAATTCTATAATGCCCATCTCTTTAATTAATAAAATGAAAAAGACTTTTGGACAGTTGTTTGATTCTTTTGTTGTTGATTATGAATTTTGCTTTAAGGCTTTATATTTATTAAATACCTTTGTTTATTATGACAAAGGTATTTTAATTCATTATGGAATGTCAGTTAGTAATGGAAGCCCTGTGTTTTTTGGATTATCTGGAAAGACACAAAAAGATTTTATTAAATTATCAGGTTTTAATTCTTTGAATGATGCTTATAAAGAATATTTATTATTGCCGGAAGTAAATTGCATTACAAATGCTGTTTTTCTTGAATATCTAAAGTTGCAAAAACAGATAAATACTAATAAATTGCCTCCAATGAATAAAGAAGAATATCTAAATGCAATATATCAAGAAACAAATTTTTATATTAATCAAAAAGATAAAAAAAGGGTTATTGATATATTAAAAAAGCAAGGTTTTAAAGTACCAAAATCAAAAAACAAATTAGATTATAAAAAATACTTAAAAACCCCAAAGCTGATCTTCAAAGAAATAAATAAATATTTTGATTATTATAAATTGACTGAAGTTTCAATTGAGGATTCAATGAAAATGATAGAATACATGAATAATAATCCACCTAAAAAAGTACCTGAAAGTAAATATTCTAAACTATTGCTTGCTAATAATGGAAGAGTTTTAATATAGTGAGACAGAGGTTAATATGAGAGATTTAATAAAAGAATATATTGAAATAGCTGTTAACAATATGGAACTACCTGAGCCTATATATGAATTTGGAGCACGTCAACCCGATGGGCAAGAGGATTTTGCTGATTTAAGACCTTATTTTGAAGGTAAAAAATATGTTGGCTGTGATTATGAAGATGGATTAGGTGTAGATAAAGTTCTTGATTTACATAATATTGATATTCAAGACGAAACAGTTGGAACATTACTAATGTTTGATACTTTAGAACACGTTAAATATCCTTATAAAGCTTTAAAAGAAATCCATAGAGTTTTAAAACAAGGGGGAGTGGTTATAATGAGTTCAGTTATGGATTTTCCTATTCATTCAGCTCCTTATGACTATTGGCGTTTTACTCCTGAAGCATTTAAAAGCCTTTTAGAAAATTTTGACGATAATTTAGTGGTTGCATCAGGATATGATGATTTCCCTCATACGCTGATTGGTATCGGTGTTAAAGGTCAATGGAATAATAAGAAATTAATGGAAGATTCTTCAAATAATTGGAAAAATAAGTGGGATAATAAAGAGGTTATCTGTGCTTTACAATCAAAAATTACGATTCTTAAAGAACAGATAAATTTTTTAAAGCAAAAAAGAAAAGAAAATTTGTTTAATAAACTAAAGCACGAATATAACAGATTCATCAAAAAATTATTTTAACTGATGATACTTAAATAGAGGAAATAAGATGCGTGATGCTGTAAAAGATTTTATTGAAAATATTTTTATAAATATGGTAATACCAGAACCTATATATGAATTTGGTGCTTGTCAATATAGCGAAGAATATGAAGGAATTAAAATATTCTTTCCAAGTAAAGAATATTTTGGGTGCGATATTACACCCGGCAGAGGTGTTGATAAAGTATTAGACCTGCATAATATTGAAATGCCCGATAACTCTATTGGCTCAATTATTGCAGTTGACACAATGGAACACGTTAAATATCCCCATAAAGCAATAGATGAAATTTATAGGGTTCTGAAAGATGATGGATTGGTTTTAATAACTTCTGTTATGGATTATGAAATACATGGTGCACCAAATGATTATTGGAGATTCACTCCTGATGGATTTAATGTTTTGTTGGAAAAATTTCCAATCAAATTTGTTTTTTATTCCGGTTATGATAACTTCCCAAGTTCAGTTATAATAATTGCTTCAAAATCTAGAAATATTAATATGGCAAATTTAGAAATGAAAATAAATGACTGGAAAGAAAAATGGAAAGAAGAAAAATACGATCAATATATATTGCAATCACGAATCCATTTTTTGGAAGAACAAGTTGAATCTTATAAAAGAAAAACAAAAGAAAATATTTTTGGAAAAGTTAAAAATGAATACAATAGGTTTTTAAATAGGAACAATAAATGCTGAAAACTCCGGTATTATTCTTAATATTTAACCGTCCCAATGTAACTACACATGTTTTTGAAGAAATTAAAAAGCAAAAACCTAAACATCTTTATGTTGCAGGTGATGGTCCAAGAAACAAACAGGAAGAAATACTTTGTGATGAAGCAAGAAAAATTGCTACTAATATTGATTGGGATTGTGAAGTTAAAACACTTTTCAGAGAATCAAATCTTGGCTGTCAACAAGCCGTTTATAAGGCTATAACTTGGTTTTTTGAAAATGAAGAAGAAGGTATAATTGTTGAAGATGATTGCCTTCCATCTGAAAGTTTCTGGACTTATTGTGAACAACTTCTTGCAAAATATCGTGATGATAAAAGAGTTATGCATATTTCCGGAGAAACTCAAATTGCAGAAAATTTGACAGAAGACAGTTATTATTTTTCACGAATACCACATATTTGGGGGTGGGCTTCCTGGAAAAGAGCTTGGGCTAAGTATGATGTAGGAATGAATGATTATCCTGATTTTGTTAAAAAGAAAAAAATTAAAAGCATCTTTAAAAATTCTTATCATCAATCCGATTGGCAAAAGATTTTGAAACAAATGTATGATAAAAAGATTGATACTTGGGATTATATCTGGTGTTATACACTTTTTAATAATGACGGGTTCTCAATAATTCCAAATAAAAATCTTGTATCAAATATTGGGTTTGGTGAGAATTCAACACATACCAGTGAAATAACTGAATTAGCCAATAAGCCTTTATCTGAAATAGATTTAATATTAAAACATCCTGAAAAAACGCAAATTGATGAAGAGATTCAGCACAGAGTATTAAATGAAAGATATAATATGCCGGATTCTTTTTCATTTGAAAGACATAAAACTTTGAAAATTATTATCAGGGAAACAGAAAGAGCATTGCATAAAGCAGGGCTGAAAAAATGAAACGTCTTTTAAAATATGCACCTTATAGTATTAGAAAGTTTTTTAAGCATCAGTATGCGGATTTATGTCTTAATGAATATTTAAAATTTAAAAAAACAGAAATTTCTCTAGCTAAAAGTGATAAACTGCAAAATATTTTGTATTTAAATACTCTTCTTGGCAAAGGAGGAGCCGCCAAAATTACTTATGATATGTTAGCTAAAAATTTTCAAAACAAAGGTTTTATTACAAAGGTTCTTGTGAATGAAGTGTTTGGAAATATTCCTGGTGAAGATTATGAACTTTTACCCCGCAGTTCGCAAAAAGAACAAAAAATTCTTAATCAGGTACAAGATGAACGAACTTGGCTTGATTTCTTTCATTTATCAAGCTTTGATATTAAAAATTTAGAAGTATTTAAAAAATGTGATATTTTTCATTTAAATAATCTTCATGGTAACTATTTTTCATTATTTGCCCTGCCCGAATTGACCGCATTGAAACCTGTTATATGGACATTGCATGACGAATTTGCTTTTACGGGGCATTGTGCGTTTACTTATGATTGTAATAATTGGACAAATGGCTGTTATTCTTGCCCAAATCTTGACGAATATCCTGCGATAACAAAAGATACCTGTAATCTGCTATATGAAACAAAGAAAAAAATTTATGAGGCATCTGATTTTACCGTCCTTTGTTATTCAAAATGGATGAAAGACCGCCTAGAAAAAAGTATCTTAAAGAATAAAGATATTCGATTTATTTATAATGGAATAAATGAAAAAATTTTTAAGCCATATGATAAAAAGCAGGCAAGAGAGGAATTGGGGCTTCCTGTGAATAAAACAATTCTTATGTTTTGTTCAAATGGTGCATCAGACAATAATAAACAAAAAGGCGGAAAGTATCTTTCAGAAGTATATGAAACTTTAAAATCCAGAGAAGATTTGTTTTTTGTAACTCTTGGTAATGCTAAAAGAAATTATAGTTCTGAAAATTATTTGAATGTTGAATACATACAC
>Ga0209340_1001633_pt1 | contig 15218 bp, 20 predicted proteins | sample EPASupsiteSAE323_FD_187266 | JGI IMG/M metagenome (GOLD analysis project Ga0209340, IMG submission 187266) | Bioremediated contaminated groundwater from EPA Superfund site, New Mexico - Sample SAE3-23 (SPAdes) (version 2) | ecosystem: Environmental > Aquatic > Deep subsurface > Groundwater >... | reverse complement strand
CAACAAGTGCCCCGTTTTCTTGCAAAACAGAAGATATTCCGGATATACTGTCTATTAAATCTTCTTTTTTAACGGTAATAAAAGCAGACGCCCCGTATTGAGACATTGTCGGCTCATCCATAAAGATAATAGGTTTGCTGTTAGGAGAAGCTTCTTTGAATTTTTTTATCAACCATAATGCTTTTAATGTAAGTCCTTTAAAAGCAATTTCTTTAAGTGTTTCGTCATAAAAAATACATTTTTTTTCTCTATCCACAAGAGAAGTTCCAAAAGTAAAAGGTCCTGTAATTTGTCCTTTTACGAATTTCGGCTTTGTTTCTTTTATTTTTTTTAGAAAAATAGGCAAAGTTGAACAATGGTCTTCCGAAATAGCATATTTTTCAAGAATATCAAAGTTTTTTTCATTTACAATGCTCTCGTAGTCGAGAAAAAACTCTTCCAGTTCTTCAAAAAAAGTTTCTGATTCTTGATCCATATACCAGCGATTATCGGCTTTGTCATATATAATTCCGGGGATTTTTTCGTTATATTGCGAAAGCATATCCTCTTTCGGGCTTACATTTGCAAGCTGACCTAGGACAGGGATATCGGGAAAGTATTTAAATACCAGTTCCATAGCTTTTTCGGGATTGTCGTGAGGCAAACTTCCTACAGCTGTAGGTAAAAACTTTATTTTCATGCTCAATTTTTCCTTATTTAAAATTCTTTTATTATTTCAAAACTCTTTAATTTTAATGTACAATCAAGTTTATCATTAAAATGCTGTTTTATAAAAATCAGGATAAAATTTATGAAAAAAAATGAAACATTAGCCCAGTTTATTTTAAACACAAGAGAAAATGCAGGTTATTCTCAAAAAGGTCTTGCGGTTAAAGCAAATGTGGATATTTCGATAATTGATGACATTGAATCAGGTCGGGACTTGTTTTTGGCAACGCCTGTGAGGCAAAAACTTGCAAATGCTTTAAAAATACATTCAAATAGAATTAAAGAACTTGAAAAACTGCCCGAATCAAGTGAAAAAGATTTTGAACTTGCCGATAGAATAGAAGAATTAAAATTATTTATATTAAATAAAGGACTTAGAGGGCATGTTTGTCCTGTTTGCAATTCAGAACTTGTTTGCAGGGTATCTGTAATGTATGACGTTGAAGACAATATGATAAGACATCCAAAAGCATACTGCTCGAAATGCCCTTTTCAAATTAAATAGATATTTTACAGTTTATTGTTGCGAGTAATAAACTCATTTAATGCCGCTGTAATTTCCTCTGAATTTGTTTTTATATCTGCATCATAAGAAAGTAAAAAGTTCTTTTTTCGATCAAATATGCATATAGGAGTATTACATGCCGCTAAAAAATTATTAATCGGGTCTCCACGATAACTTGTAAGAGTAGATGGCGGTGTGAAGATAACAAAAGTAAAATAATTGCTGTATTGTGCACCGATAGGATAAATTAATTCTTTTATATGCCGGCTGACCGGACAAAATGATGTATATGTAAAAAATAAAACAGGCTTGTCAATTTTTAGAGCATCATAAAACGTAATTCCGTCAAAATAGCTTGGCGGTTGAATCTTCGTATAGTTATTGGAAGATAATAGACGAAATATACGGGAATATTTCATTTTTGTATTATTGCTTTGAAAATTAGGGTTGGAAGAATAAGTTGATTTATAAAATCCGTCTAATCCTTTGGAGCCCAAAATTATTAAACAAAAAATCACACCTGCAATAAAAAAACCTTTTATTTTAGCGTTAAATTCATCCATACGATGTTCCTCCTATTTAAAGTTAATTATATTAAATAATTTTGAAAAATGCAGGTAAAATATTAAACATGTGCAAGCCCTGTATAATCACTAGAATTAAATAAACCCAGAAAAACCACATAACATCAAAAATTGTTTTGCGGAAGAAATAAGGTTGAATTTCATAAAATTCAGGCTCGGATAAAAGCGAAAAATTCGGGATTAATCTTGGAACTTTTGCCATGTATTCAGCAAGGTTTTCATTATGAAATTTTTCAAGCGTTTTTTCTTCATCCAGAATTGTCGGTAAATAATTAAACAAGAACATAAAAATTATTAATAATAATCCGGTAATACTTCCTGCCGTTAAGCCTATTCCGACTACACCAAGAAAACTGAAGAAATATAAAGGATTTCTGACTACTGAATAAGGACCCTGTGTTACCAGTGTGAAAGTTTTGTTACCGCAAAGATAAAGAGCAGCCCATAATCTGCCTAAAACACAAATTGTAACCAGTATAAGCCCTATTGACTGTAAAATCATACTTAGCCAGCCGGCATAAGATTTGTGAGCCCATATATTTTCCGATAATAAGAATATAAGTACAATAGAAATTCCGAATATCTTTGAAACGAGTATTCTATACCTTGCAAACCATTCTAAAACAGGTTTTGATAACATTTTATAATCCTTTCCAGCATAAAAATTTTAAAAAATAAATATTCTTTAAGTTTAGTATAAAAAAAAGCAGAACAGGCAAGAAATATAATTAAGTTTTAAGATATATAAATTTTAAAGCACTCGGCAATTTAGAATAGACTTAATTGTATAGTATAATTATTTGTTGTTAAAACTATTGAAAAATTAAAGTTGAGAGGGGCAGAAAAATGATTATTGGTATTCCTAAGGAAATTAAAGCACAGGAAGAAAGGGTTGCTATTACTCCTGCAGGAGTGGAATCGCTTAAAAAAGCAGGACACACTGTTTTAATAGAAAAACATGCCGGACTTGGAAGCGGTTTTACAAATGAAGACTTTGTAAAAGCAGGTGCGGAGATTCTTGAAACACCGCAGGAAGTATTTGAAAAGGCTGACATGATTTTGAAAGTCAAAGAGCCGCTTGAGCAAGAATACAGTCTTTTAAGAGAAGGGCAGATTTTATTTACTTATCTTCACCTTGCGGCAGAGCCAAAGCTTGCAGAGGCTCTTTTAGAAAGAAAAATTACAGGCATAGCTTATGAAACCGTACAGCTTGATGATTGTTCTCTTCCTCTTTTAACTCCTATGAGTGAAGTCGCGGGGCGTATGTCAGTTCAAATAGCATCCAGGCTTCTTGAAAAATATTATGGCGGAATGGGAATCCTTATGGGCGGTGTTCCTGGAACTCCTCCTGCTAAAGTAGTAATTATAGGCGGCGGAATTGTAGGATCAAATGCTGCTAAAATGGCTATGGGTTTAAGAGCAAATGTTACTTTGATTGATGTAAATCTTGATAGAATGCGTCATTTAAATGATATTTATGCTGAAAGTCTTACCACTCTTTATTCAAATTCATATACAATACGAGAACAGGTTAAAAAGGCTGATGTTGTAATAGGAGCTGTCTTAATTCCCGGTGCAAAAGCTCCAAAGCTTGTTACAGAAGACATGGTTAAAAAAATGAAACCTGGCTCGGTAATAATAGACGTTGCAATAGATCAGGGCGGTTCTATAGAAACAATAGACAGGGTTACAACTCATGAAAACCCGACTTTTGTTAAGTATGGCGTAATTCATTATTCAGTTGCGAATATGCCCGGTGCTGTTCCTAGAACTTCCACTATTGCGCTTACAAATGCGACTTTGCCTTATACAATTAAACTTGCAAACAAAGGAATGGATGCTGTTAGGGAAAATAAAGCCCTTGCAAAAGGCGTGAATACTTACAAAGGTTATTTAACATACGAAGGCGTTGCAACTTCATTGGATTTGGTTTATAAACCTCTGGAAGAGCTTTTATAGCGGAGAATAAACTCCTTTTTCCGTAACTATAATATTTACGGGAATATCAAATTTATCTGATGCTAAACTTTCTGTAAAAAGCTTTTCGGGAAGTGGCACAACTTTTATGCAGGCTTCTTTCAGTAATGGAAGAAACCTGTCATAATATCCTGCACCATATCCCAATCTATAACCATTTTTGTCAGCCATTAATGCCGGCACAAAAACTAAGTCTAATTTTTCAAGGTTAATTTCTTTGGAAGTTTGTGGTTCAGGAACTTTATAACGATTTTCAATAAGTTTATCGCTATATTTATAAGGATGAATAAACATTTTTTTTGTAGAAATTTCAATGGAAGGAAGAAACCAGCTTTTTGAATTGTCTTTATAAAGTTCTATAAGGCTAATTTCGCTGTTAAAGGGGTAAAAACCAAGTATGTTTTGTGATTTTTTATAAAAATTCTGATTTTTTATGTTTTCACAAATTTCAAAACTGATTTTTTCAATAGCAAGCTCTGCCCTTAATTTTTTTGCGAAATCCCTGTATTCTTTTTTCGTCTGAAAATTCAAAATTGATTCCATTTAAAACATATCTCATCTTTAATTACTATAATTTTACACAAAATAAGGTTTAAATTTCTTATAATAATTTTCAAATTTGAAATTAAACTTTAATTTTTGTAATAAAAATAATTAATTTTTTTTGGATTTTCGGAAAGATGTTTTATAATATAAGATATAATCAATATAAAATATGCTTAAATATAATTTTTTGTGTTTATAAAAAGGAGTAAAAGCTTATATGGACAGGAAAACATTCTGCAACAAACTTAGAAAGGCAAGATTAGAGGCTGGTTTAAAGCAAGAGCACGTTGCAAAATACTTAAATCTGCCTATTTCCGCAATCTCCGTAATGGAGTCAGGCACCAGAAAAGTTGATGTCTTTGAATTAAAAAAACTTGCTGATTTTTACAATAAACCTGTGGAATGGTTTTTTCATGAGCATAATAATGTGTTGAGAAGACGCTGGTACGACCTTGATCCTGTACTTTCGGAAGCCGTTGATTTAATGAGGCAGGCTCCTACAAAGCTTCAAAAAAGCGCTGCATATGCCATTATAGGCTTTTTGAAGCAGGGCGGTTTTGTTGATCCCAATAAACAAATTTAAAAATATCTGAAAATAAATCAGGCGGCCTTTATATAGCCGCCTGATTTTATATTAAAAACTATCAAGAATAGTGTCCAGCATTTCTTTTTTTGTATCAATAACTCTGGCAACGGCTTCAACTTGATTTTTGCTTGTTATGCAGGTAAGAGCAAGGTCTATTTCATTGCTTTGTCCCGAGTTGTATTTGTCAAGCTCGTTTAATATCTTTGCTTGTGCACTTATTATAGCTGTATCTTCTGTTTCAAAGGAATTAAGCGGTTCATTCGCAACAAAATTAGCCTTCTTTTCGGAAGGGAAATAGGGATTTATCGAGGAAGTGTTTTGTATTCCTTGAAGCATAATTTTAATATTCCTTATTAGCAGGAAAATTAAACATGAAATTAAGATATTTTAAGAGCTTTTAAAATTTTAAAAAATTAGAAAGCAGTTTTTTGCCCGATTTTGTCAAAATTGATTCGGGATGGAATTGAATTCCGACAAGATTTTTGAAATCCTTATGTCTTACTGCCATAATAAGGCTATCAGAAGTCCATGCAATTGTTTTCAAAGGTGTTTCTTTGAGAGAATTTTTGTCAATTATTAGAGAATGGTATCTGGTAGCTGAAAAAGGGTTGTCAATATCAGTAAATAAAGGCTCGTCGGTATCATGGATTATTTCAGAAACTTTTCCATGCATTAAATAAGGAGCTCGAACAATTTTTGCCCCGAAGACTTGCCCTATTGCCTGATGCCCGAGGCAAACACCGAGAATAGGAATAATCCCCGCCAGATTTTTAATTACATCCATTGAAATACCTGATTCATCAGGAGTTCCCGGACCCGGAGAAATTATAATATGTGTAGGATTAAGTTTTTTAATTTCGTCAACAGAAATCGCATCATTCCTGAAAACCTGACATTCTGCGCCTAATTCGCTCATATACTGAACGAGATTATAAGTAAACGAATCATAATTATCAATTACAAGTATCATTTTTTTAAATTTCTCACTTTAAAAATTTTGTAACTCTGTTATAATTAAATAAAGGGCGGGCAGATGTTCCACCATCTACCCATAAAAAGCCCTATTTCGTTAAAAGAAACAAAATAATTTTTAGAATCAGCTCTGTTATCAGCAGGGCTTTTTCTATGCATTTGCTCTTTTTCACTTGGCTCACCTCCTTTCCGATTATTGACCATTTTGAGTAGTCCGGAAGTCAGTGATTGGGCTTCTTAGCCATTTATTAAGTTTTCAAGATTGTTTTTAATTATATCATTTTTTCAAATTTCTCACTTTAAAAATTTTGTAACTCTGTTATAATTATATAAATAGGCGGATGAGAGCCGCAAACTCTCATCACTTCAAAGCCCTATTTGTTAATCAAATAAAGAACAATTCTTAGAACGAGTGTTATTATTTCTAGCACTCGCTCTTTTTTGTGCTCTATACTGTTCACTTGCATCACCTCCTTTCCGATTATTGACCATTTTGAGTAGTCCGGAAGTTAGTGATTGAGCTTTTTAGCCATTTATTAAATTTTAATTAATTATATCATTCTATTTCAGAAAACATAAGAAGTTTATAAGGTTCAAGCTCAAGAGCTTTTGCCAGTTTGAGAATTGTTATAAGTGTAGGATTATGTTTGCCACTTTCTACTTGGCTTATACAATTTTTATGAAGAGAAGCTTTTTCAGCAAGCATTTCTTGGGATAAACGCATACGCAAACGTTCTATCCTTATAAAATCTGCAAATTTCATTAAAATTTCATCTATATCCATAAATAAAATTTTATAATCTTGACAAAAAATAGCCATACATTTTAATATGAATATGTCACATTAAAATGTTAATATGGCAATTTGTATTAGTCAAAATGAAGTATAGGATGTGTAATTATGACAGAAAAAGAAAGATTGGAACACATAAGAAAAGAATTAGACGCAATCATAAAAGAATTACAGCCAAAACTTAACGAATTATTTGTTATTAAAGAACTTCTCAGGGACTTATTGAATGTAAGCGAAGGAAAAGAACCTGAATACAAATAAAATTTCGTTTCAATCGTCATTCTGAGGAGCGAAGCGATGTGAGAATCTGTTTTACTTGAAGTCTTGTCTTTTCAACTTCTCCAGAATTATTTATAACAAAATCAGCTTTTTTGATTTTTTCTTTCTGCGAAATTTGTGCCGACAATCTCTTTTGGGCCGTTTCTTTTGAAATATTGTTACGTTTTAAAAGCCTTTCAATCCGGATTTTATCATCGACAATAACAAGCAAAACATAATCAAAATAAACTTCCCACCCTGTTTCATAAAGCTGTGGAACTGATACAGCAATTATTTTTTCTTTTTCGTTTTCCGAAAAAATTTCATCTACAAGTTTTTTAACTTCCGGATGCAAGATTTTTTCAAGCTGTTCCAGCTTTTTTTTATTATTGAAAACTATATCCCCAACTTTTTTGCGGTTAATTTTACCTTCTTTATCTTTAACATCAATATCAAAAAGGTTATTAACTTTTTCAATAACTTCTTTATCTTGAGAAAGAAGCTCATGTACAATTTCATCAGTGTCAACAGTTATAATTCCTTCTTCTTGAAGCAAAGATTCTATTAAAGTTTTTCCTGATGCGATGTTTCCGGTAATTGCAAGTTTTATCATTTTTATATATTCGCAAATTATTGTATAATTTTTTAATAATCACATAAAAAATCTCTGAAAAAAATATGTACTCTGAAAAAAACTTAAAAATTCATGAAAAATATATGAAAGAATGCCTTGAACTTGCGAAAAAGGGTGAAGGTTTTGTTTCGCCAAATCCGATTGTCGGTTCAATAGTCCTTGATAAAGAAGGAAATGTTGTCGGCAGAGGTTATCATACCAAATACGGCGAAGCTCATGCAGAGGTTAATGCACTTAACCAAGCAGGAGATAAAGCCGAAGGCGGTACAATTTATGTAAGTCTTGAACCATGTTCTCATTACGGGAAAACACCACCTTGTATAGATAGAATTATCAAGGAAAAAATTAAAACACTGGTTGTCGGAATGACTGATCCAAATCCGCTTGTTTCAGGAAAAGGGATTCAAAAAGCTAAAGAAGCAGGCTTAGAAGTCATAGAAGGTGTTTTGACCAAGGAATGCGAAAAAATTAACGAAATTTTTATAAAAAATATTACACAAAAACAACCCTTTATCTCAGTAAAGACAGCTTCCACTATTGACGGGAAAATAGCAACTTCAACGGGAAGCAGTAAATGGATTACTTCAGAATCCGCAAGAGAAGAAGTGCAAAGATTAAGAAATAAATACGATGTAATTATTACGGGATCCAATACTGTAATTGCCGATAATCCGAGTTTAACATGCCGACAAAAAGGGTATATAAATCCTATAAGATTAGTTATAGATTCACAGCTGAGAACTTCGCCCGATTCAAAAGTTTATAATGATGACAGGACAAGAACTATCATTGCTGTATCGGAAAAAGTTGACAAAATCAAATTAAAATTTTATCCTGAATATATAGATGTAATAAAATGTCCGCTCAATAAAAATAATAAGATAGATTTGGAATATTTGAGCCAAGAGCTTTACAGCCAAAAAATTTCCAGCTTTTTAATCGAAGCAGGCGGCAATTTAAACGGTGCTTTCTTAAAACATAATCTCATTGATAAAGTTTATTTCTTTATTGCACCAAAAATTATAGGTGATTTTTCTTCCAAAAACTCTTTTGAAGGGTTTAAAATTGAAAATATCTCTGAAAGTACAGCATTCACTTTTGGTGAAATTAAAAATTTTACTCCGGACATAATGATAGAAGGATATTTGAAATGAAAAATACAAGGCAAAAGCAAGAAAACAAAAACAATGAGGAAATGTTTCTGGAAAATCCTTTTGTATTAGCTATTCTTGTTTTGGTTGCAGCTTTTTTAGTTAATTATTTGCTGGAATTAGATGTTACCAAAAGTTTCTTTAGCTGGTGCGGTTATTCTTTTGATTCAGCAATACACTGGTTTAACTCTACTTTCCCTCCTTATTTTAAAGATCATCCTTACATAAAAATTCCTGTGATTGTAAATCCTATAACCCTTGATTTAATGAAAATCATTAATCCGTGGATGTGGTTAAGAGGCTTCTTAGTAGCTTCTTTTGCGGTAAGTCAGATTATAACAATTTCACAAATAAAAATAATAAAATCAAAAAATGTTGTTAATGCCGCAATTTTAATAGGAATTTTGCAGTTTTGTTTATATGCATACCCCTATTTTAACGGTCTTTCTCAAGAAGTTTTGACTTATGTATTTCAAAAATTTTATATTAATATTCTTGTGCTGATGTTTGTTTGTCTTGTGGGGCTTTTATCCGGCATAGAATATGCGCTTTATTTGTTCAGAAATGATAAAATAGCTGTGGAAGGTAATAAAAACGGTCCCGATGTACGTGTAAAAATAGTCGATAAATGGGAATTATAATAAATTATTGAAAATATTAGAATTTAAGACGATTTTGCAGGAAAATATTTAATAAATGTACGGTTATGTAATATTTACGGATATAGAAAAATACAGCACCTTAAAAGATGCTGATTTGAAAATATATTTTAATAAAATCATTCCGTTAATTTCGGAAGACTTGAAAGAATATAAAGATGCGGCAATTATTTGGAATACATGGGGCGATGCGATATTTGCGATTTATGATAAAGCTGAATCTGCAATTAATATGGCGCTTGCCTATAGAGAAGCGTTTACAAAACTTAATTTTGATGAATTTGGTATAAAAAAATTAAATCCTCGAATCGCAGGCAATTTTGGAGAATTTGAATTAATTTTTGATCCCGTTTCAGGAAAGCAAAATGTCCACGGTACGCTGGTAAATCTTACTGCAAGGATTGAACCTGTTACATCTCCCGGTGAAATTTTTGTCACAAAAGAGTTTAGAGACATGTCTCTTTCCAGTTACGATAAAGTTGATAATGTCCGATTTGAGGATATGGGAGAAATAAAACTTCCTAAAAATGCCGGCATATTAAATCTTTACAGGTTGTGCAAAAGAGCGGAAACTTCAATGAAACCTGCGGGAGTTATTATTTCCAAATTTGATTTTCAGGTACAGGCACCAATTAAGCCTGTTAATTCCCATGTTAAATCTTTGGAACAAAGGCTTTCAGGCGATAAAAACAAACTTCTTAATCCTGAAAATAAAAATGTTTTGAAAGAAAAAGAAGAAAAAATAGATAAGCTTGCCAATGTTTTAAAAGAAAAAGAAGTAAAAATTGTAAAAGAAACAAAAAAAGAAGAACCAGGTTTTGTAAAAGTTTTAATTCAAAAGTTAAAAACTAAAATTCAAAAAATTAGAGCCAAAAAATACTTAAAATCTGATAAAGGTTATAAATCCGGCAGAAAAAATAAAAACACACTGCTTCACAATCCTTTTTTAATTGCTACAGCCGTTCTTATAATTGCAATGATTTCAAATTATATTCTGGAAATGGATTTTGCAAAAAATCTGTTTAGTTGGACACTTTATTACTTTAATTTAGCTTTATATAATTTAAAGATGCCTATAATAACTCAGGCATTTATGAAAAGTCTTAATCCGTGGATGTGGCTGAGAGGCTTTTTGATAAGCGCTTTTGTGGTAGGTCAAATTATTATACAAATGCGAAAACAGGTTGTAAAATTTAAAAATATTATTATTACACCGTTTTTAGTAGTGTTTTTGCATCTGGGTTACTGCTTTTTTCAAGAAAATTCCGAATATTCAAAATTATTATTTACGCAAAATTTTTATATAAATCTTGCTTCATTATGGTTTGTTTCTTTTGTGGGATTTTTTAAAGGTACGGAAACTACTAACGAATAAAATTAGCTTTTATTCTTTTTAGTTTCGCTTATAAAGTTTTTTGCAAGATTTACGGGAATCGCAAATCCTATTCCGATGTTTGATTTATTGTTGTCAGGATTATAAATAGACTGATTAATTCCTATAACTTCGCCTTCTGTATTTAATAAAGGTCCGCCCGAGCATCCCGGATTTATGGCTGCATCTGTTTGAATTTTATTTTTGGTTTTATCAACTCTGCTTACTATTCCTTCGGTAAGAGTTCTGCTAAATCCAAAAGGATTTCCTATGGCAAGGACTTTTTGACCGACTCTAACTCTTGAAGAATCACCAAGCCTTATCGGAGGAAGATTTTTTTTGGGTTTAATTTTAAGAAGCGCAAAATCTCCGCTTTCTGTGTCGTTTATAATTTGTCCGTCATATTTTTCTCCGTTGGACAAAGTTATTTTTATTTTTTTATGTCCTTCTATAACATGACCGCTTGTCAAAATTGTACCGCCCTGGTCTATAATAAAGCCGGTTCCGCTTGATACTCCGTCATCAATATCAACATCGACCGAAACAATAGAAGGGGAAACGTCTTCATATACGTTAATAGTATTTAATTCGTCTTTAGTATAATTTTCTGCAAAAGACGGCTGCGCATTTACAATGGAAATTAACATAACGGTTGCAATTAAACCTTTTGCGCCTCTGTAAAAATATTTTAATTTTGACATGTCCTAAAACTCCAACTCCTATTACTAAAATGAGTTTATTTTCGATAAAACCGGCTTTTCATGCCTGCCCGATTTTCTCGAAAAACGCTCCTAATAAAGCATACCGCTTTCGCAAAATATTTTTCATTTATCGGTTATTTAATTGAAGCGGTATAATCTTAAATTTTTAACATTATTTATTGGTTTTTAATAAAAAGCTATAATCCTTCTGTGGATAAAAATATTTATAAAAAACACTGCTTAATAAGTAATTATTTCGTCGGATGCTTTTATAAATATTCACTTTTAAGGCAATTTATTGTATATTTTGTAACATGAATCCGATAAAAGAAAATCAAAAAATAAAGATAATCCCCGATAAAATAGAAAAATTTTCAATGGGGGTAATAACTTCTGCGTGTAAAGATTTTTTTGTTGCGGAAGTAAATAATACTTCACAGGTAACAGCGGGATTGGACTCGGAAATATTAATTTCATCAGAAGATTATATGGTTATGTTCACTTCAAAAGTAAGCAAAATAGAACGAAATAATGTATTTTTTTCCATTCCGGCAAAGTTTAATATTGTTCAAAAAAGAGAATATCCCCGTATAGATACAAATTTGCCCGTATTGCTTCAAGAAGTTGTTGAAAACAAAGAAACTGAAGCCACAATAATAAATATCGGCGGAGGTGGAATGCAAATCAGCTCTCCTGTCAAATTCAATTCAAATTGTTTATTAAATGCCCGTTTTTCTTTGCCAAATAAAAAAGAAATAAATACTTTATTTGAAGTTTTGAGGTGTGATATAGAAAATAATAAATTTCTTATTTCCGGAAAATTTAAAACAATTTCAAATTTTGATAAAACAGCAATTGTGCAATTTTGTTTTAAACGTAAATTAGAAGTGAGCGGATTCCGAACGGGTATTGAAGGTAATAGACGATAATCCTTTGATAGAAAGGCTGTTTATTGCGATTGAATAAGTAAAATATAAAAAACAAAATGGGGGTAATAAATCATAAAATTATCAGCAAAAATAGCCGGAATTTTTTCCTGTTGCACTTTATTAATAATAGGAACTGTAGTATTATTAAAAGAAATGTCTTTGGATTATAATACAGTAATTAACGCATGTAAGTATAGTATTTCGGGAGCAATAATTGCAGGTTTTTTTGGCTTTTATATAGGAAAAGTATTAGAATCAGCAAACAGCTCAGCTAGAAAAAGATAAAGAATTTTTTGATAAATTCATGAAAAATAATCCGACAATATTAATAACAATAAAAAAGTAAATAATAATAAATATAAATAAGATAAAAAGTTTACATTAATTTGAAATTATTGAGTTAAGAGTCAGGACAAATTTATGAAAAAAGAAAAAGTAATAAGAACCAAAGTAGCCTTAGTAAGTAAATTTACGACGATTATAGGTGTTTCTATTTTTTATGCGGTGTTTTTTATAGCCGCATATAATCTTTATGCAAGCACTCCGATTATTAAACAATACAAAATAGACCAAAATCAAAATTTTGCATCAGTTTCAAATGTTTTATACACCTCGGCAAATCAAGATCTTAAAATGGGAAAGAATTACAGTAATACTTATCAGTTAGCAAAAAGTTTTGTTGATAACAACATGCTTTTATACGCAGGTTTGATAGATAATCGTACTCAAAAATACGTATGGACAACCGTTAGTAATATTGCAGGAACAAAAGCAAATATAAATAATCTCTGGATGGATGGCGGATTTTCTACAAAATACGCTAATATGAATCCTAAAAATATACAGCAAATCACTTATAAGGTCGGCAATAATCTACTTGTAGTTTCATTTTATAGTAATGATTCTATTGTAGAACTTGTAAATTTATTGATAAACGGTAACGTACTTCTGTCATTTATATTTATAATTTTTGGCTTCTGTGCCGCTTTTATACTTGCAAAATATGTAACAAAACCAATAAAAAAACTTGTGGAAGGCGCTGAAGAATTTTCGCAGGGAAATCTTAAATACAGAACAGACGTAAAATCGGAAGATGAAATAGGAATACTGGCAAAAGCTTTTAATGATATGGCTAATAAACTTAGTGATCTTTATAATTCACTTGAGCAAAAAGTTATGGATAGGACGCATGAATTAAGCAGAATAAATCTTCAACTTAAACGAGCTAATCAGGAAATTAAAGATACTCAGTCAATGGTTGTTCATAATGAAAAAATGAGATCACTCGGACAGCTTGTAGCTGGCGTGGCTCATGAACTTAATAATCCTATTAATTTTATTTACGGAAATCTTGTGCACCTAAAAAATTATACAAATGATCTTGTTGCAATTATTAATAAATATGAGTTAGTTCAAAAACAATTGCCTGAAGATAAATTTGAAGAAGTAGAAAAATTAAAGCAAGAACTCGAATATGATTTTATTGTGGAAGACCTTTCCTCATTAATTAAGAGTTGCCATGACGGGGCGGAGCGTTCAAAACAAATTATAATTGACCTTAAAAACTTCTCAAGACTCGATGAAGCAAATATTAAAGAAGTTGATCTTCATGAAGGAATAGAAAGTGCTTTAAATATTCTTGAAAGCAAATACAGAGATAGAGTCACTGTACATAAACAATACGGCACGATTCCGCAAGTTATGTGTTATGCAGGGCAGGTAAATCAGGTATTTATGAATGTCCTTGATAATGCAGCGCAAGCAATAGAAGAAAAAGGCAATGTTTATGTAAGAACAAAAGTTGAAGATCAGTTTGTGGTGGTAGAATTTGAAGATACAGGGCCAGGTATTGACGAAGATGTGCTTCCAAAAATATTTGATCCGTTTTTTACTACAAAACCCGTAGGCGAAGGAACAGGACTTGGCTTATCAATTTGTTACAAGATAATTAAGAGTCATAATGGTAAAATGGAAGTAGAAAGCGAAAAAGGCAAAGGTACCAAATTTATAATAAAAATACCAATTGATTGGTCAGGTCAAAATAACGAAAATAGTGAAAATCGCATAGAAATATCATAATAAATGAAATACAATATACTGGTTACAGATGATGAAATAGATAATTTGCAGTTGTTCAAAAGAACCCTGCGTAGTAATTATAATGTTTTTCTTGCTAATTCAGGATTCGAGGCTATTGAAATCCTGAAAAACAACAAGATTGATATGATTATATCCGATCATAAAATGCCGGGAATGGATGGCGTTGAATTATTGAAAAAAACTTTAAACTATGCGCCTGAAGCAATAAGAATTTTAATCACAGCTTATACTGATTCTACAAGTTTGATTAATGCGATTAATGAAAGTAAAATTCACAGATATATTAGAAAACCCTGGAATCCGAATGATTTAATTAATATGCTTGAGGCAAGTTTTGAAGTTTATCAGTTAAATCTTGATAATCAAAGCCTAGCGCTTGATTTAAAAGAATTATTTTCCGGAACCATTTCTGCAATTACGGAAGCACTTGATGCAAAAGATCATTATACTTTCGGAAGAAGTAAAAGAGTCACTTATTATGCATTAAAGGCCGGAGAAGCTCTCGGTTTATCTGATTCTGAACTCAGCGAGCTTGAACTGGCAGGTCTTTTGCACGATATAGGAATGATAGGAGTTCCCGAAAACATATTAAATAAACCGGGCAATCTTACTAATGAAGAATATGACCAAATAAAAAAGCACGTTTTAACAGGCGTTAAAATTCTTGAAGAAATTAAGCAATTACGCTCTGTTATAAGAATTGTAAGTCTTCATCATGAGAAATATGACGGAAGTGGTTATCC
>Ga0209340_1001631_pt1 | contig 15220 bp, 17 predicted proteins | sample EPASupsiteSAE323_FD_187266 | JGI IMG/M metagenome (GOLD analysis project Ga0209340, IMG submission 187266) | Bioremediated contaminated groundwater from EPA Superfund site, New Mexico - Sample SAE3-23 (SPAdes) (version 2) | ecosystem: Environmental > Aquatic > Deep subsurface > Groundwater >... | reverse complement strand
AAAATATCTTTAACACTGAAACTGAAACTGAAGTTAAGAGTATGATAAATGAAATATCTGAGGCTGTTAAACATTTAAGCAAGTCTCATGTCGGAGCATTAATTGTTCTTCAAAATAATACCGGCATTGAAAATTATATAGAAGTTGGTACAAAACTTGATGCTACAATAAGTACAGAACTTTTGCTTACTATATTCCATCCTAATACTGCCTTGCATGACGGAGCTGTTGTAATAAGCGGCGATAGAGTTATTGCTGCTGGCGTATTACTCCCATTAACTGAAGATCCAAAACTTAGCTGGCAGTATGGTACAAGACACAGAGCAGCTATTGGTATGTCTGAAGTAACTGATTCTGTTTGTATTGTTGTTTCAGAGGAAACCGGTGAAATATCAATGGCTCAAGGCGGAGTTTTAAATAAATTTGTATGTTCAGACGAATTAAAAATTGAGCTTGATTTTTTATATGGGTGCAAGGAATTATCAGAAAAAAAATCTAACCCTGCATCATCTAAATTTAACCATTTCTTCTCAAAAAAGTTTTCAAAAATACCGGCATTATTTGAAAAAAATGAAGATTAGTATATACATAAACACAGAAAAATTTAGTTATGCAAATAATATTTAAATATTATTACCGTTTATATTTGTAACAAATTATTAATATTATTTATAAACTTATTTACTAAATAGCAATTTAAATGTTTATTATTTTTTTAAATATAGAACATTAATAGAGAGACGAATTATCTAACTCAGATTTTTAAAAGTCAGAGATTGCAATTATTGCTTAATCTCTGACTTTTTATTTAATTTAAGTTTTAAATAGTTATTTACAAATCTTAAATATACGGACAAATCACTAAAGATTATTAGAAAAATATCCGAAAACAATAATATAAGGAAAAAATAAAATTAATTTAGGGAGCATATAGTTATGGTTGAAAAAAATTTAAATTCACAAATTATATCTATGGAAATCAGAGAACTTTTTAGTGATATGGAAAAATTCATTGTTAAAAAAGACGAACTTTCTGAGAACTTCAAAAAAGTATTTCTCGCCTGTTCAACAAATAATTAAAATTGAAGTGGTGTGCACATAATATTTCATAATTCTTCCCCAAGACTTTCTAATTCTTCCGATTATCTTGTTAATATTTGCAGAGCTAAGCTCTGCTTTTTTATTTTTTAAATTAACTTTTAAAATCCCCCACCCAATGCTTTGTACAAGCTTATATTATTAACAAGTATTTCACTCTTTTTCTGAACCTGATTCTGTTTAAAATTTATTAACTGCTGCTCAGATAGCAAAACATCAAGACGGGAATTAATACCCTGATTATAGCGTTCAGTGGTAAGAAATAACTGTTCTTTAGAATTTACAATATCGCATTCTGCCTGTACATACTGATTAATACTGGCATTTAATGTACTAAGGGAATCTTCAACTTCTCTGAAAGCATTTAAAATTGTTCGCTGATATGTCTGAACATCTTCTTTATATTGAGCTTTAGTAAGCCTTAAATTGGAAATTTTGCTGCCTCCAGTAAATAATGCTTGAGAAATACCTGCTCCAATAGCAGTAGTATTACTGTCCCAGTTAAAGAATCTTTCCAGATTGGATGTTGCATAACCAAAAATGCCAAGAACACTGATTGATGGGAAAAGATCTTTTCTTGCAACAGATACATTTAAACCTGCTGCCTCTAGCTGTGCCTCAGCTGCAGAAATATCAGGTCTTCTGACAATCAGGCTACAAGGCTCACCGGTTTCAATTATTTTATTAACTGATAAACAATCCAGATCAGTTCTTTTTAAGCATAATTCAGCAGAAGGAGGTTTTCCCATAAGTATATCAAGCTGATGAACAAGTACTCCCTGTAATCTTTTAATATCTGATATGTTAGCTCTGGTTGCAGATATTGCTTCCTGATTTGTTAAAACATCATCCAGAGATATAATTCCTTGCTCAAATTCAGTCTGCCTCAAACAGAGAGACTTTTCCAGATTTTGTAGAAGTTCACACTGTAATATTAATAATTTATCCGCTCTGATTAAATTTAAATATGCTGTTGCAACACTGGAAGTTATATTGATTATAGCTGTTTCATAATCATACTTAGAAGCTTCCGCTTCTTTTCTCGCTGCCTTTGTTCTTGAATGATTTTTTCCTAGATAATCCAGCTCATATTGAACTGTAAGCGGCAATATATAAATATTTTGAGTACCACCTGCGAGTACTGAATTGCTTTGTACCTGAGATTGAGCTGCATTTGGCACAAGAAATGTTTTTGATCCTCTAACTCTAAAAAATATGTCCCTTAAAATTATCTGTGGGAATTCTCTACCAAAAACAATACCTACCTGCGCATTTGCTTCTTCAATTCTTGCAAGAGCAATTTGTATATCCTGATTTGCTGATATTGCCTGATTAATGTAGCAGTTTAGAATAGGATCGTTAAATTCCAGCCACCATTGTTTGTCAGGAAATGAATTTTTAATTTCTATACCATTTAAAACACCTGGACAGTTAACCGGCTCTTGCCAGAAATTATTGTCTTTTGTAACTGCAAAAGGAACAGGAGTAGTTTCTGCTCTTAATTGAGCAGATTGAAGCAAAAAATATATTGTACAAACAAAAGATAAACAGTATTTTAAATTTCTCATAATTCAATAATTCTTTATTTATATTCGAATATAGAATTATTGGCTTAATATAACAATAATCTACCTGTATAAAGCTGATGGCTCTTTAGGTTGTAATATTATTAGTCTTAAATAAATAACCTTATAAACTGAATTAGCCGGCATGTTTATTTTTTCCATGCAGTTACAGTGATATAAAAGATTTAATTATCTTTTGTCTTTGATTAAATATGTGGAAATAAATATGGCTGAAGAGCAAGCTAACACACCCTTTTTAGGTGAACCTATAAAGATGTTTGTTATAAAACATCGGTTAGTTATTGTTCTAATAATACTTATAATAGCTGCAATAATTTTGATATCTCATTTTATATCACGCCCTGAATCAGATTATTTACCATTAAGCGGAAGACTTGAAGGATACGAAACTGACATAGCACCAAAATATGGCGGGAAAATAATTTACGTTGTCGGCAGAGAAGGACTTGCTATTCATAAGAATGAATTACTTGTAAAACTGGATGATTCAGAACTGCAAGCACAGCTCAAATCCGCAGAAGCAAATCTTGCCATATCAATACAACAGGAGAGTCAAGCAAGACTTCAGTTGAATATAATACAAAATCAAATATTACAGGCACAATTAAATGTGACTCAATCAACAGGCGAATCACAGGGTATTATCACTCAAGCTCAATCAAATCTGGCTGCAGCACAAACTCAATTATTACAAGCACAAGCCCAGTTGACTCAGGCAGAGTCAGATTTATATTTAGCTACTACAAATTATAACCGATACCGAAATCTTTTAAGAACAGGGGCTATACCAAAACAGGTATTCGATCAATCACAGACTAATTATAATATTGCGGTTGCTACGGTACAAATCAGAAGACAAGCTCTTGATGTCTCAAGAAGCCAGATCAGCGCAGCAAGAGGAGCATTAACTCAAGCACAGACTTCAGCCCTAAATCCAACTATAAGAAGATCACAGGTTAATATAACAGAAACCCAACTAAGACAGGCAATCTCACAGCTAGAAGCTGCCCAATCTAACGTTAAAAGAGCTACAGCTGATAAACAGCTCATATTGGCTCAGATCAGTTATTTAAATATTAGAAGCCCAATAAACGGAGTGATAATAGCAAGAACAATAGAACCCGGAGAAATAGTGAGTACCGGAAGAACCTTGCTAACAATATTAGATTACAATACAGTTTACCTGAGAGGCTATATACCTGAAGGCAATATCGGATTAGTCAGAATAGGTCAAAGTGCACGAGTCTATCTGGATTCATCACCTAAGAAACCTTTAACTGCAAAAGTTTCAGAGATTGATTCAGAAGCAACATTTACGCCTGAAAATATTTATTTTCGCAACGATCGAGTAAAACAGGTTTTTGGGATTAAACTTAATATCAGCAATCCTTCAGGTTATGCAAAGCCCGGAATGCCTGCAGACGCAGACATTTATATCGGAAATATAAAAAATAATAAAACAAGAAAAATTAGATACTCAAGATGATAAATACAGCTTCGACAATTATAAATATAGAGAATCTGCAAAAAAACTATGAAAATATCCGTGCAGTCAAAGGAGTAACTCTTGATATTAAAAAAGGAGAAATATTTGGTTTAATAGGCCCTGATGGCGCTGGTAAAAGTTCCCTATTTAAAATGCTTTCTGGTGTAATGGAATCTTCAGGAGGAGAAATTATAATTTCAGGTCAGTCTCCTCAGGAAGCACGCCAAGACGTAGGATTTCTAACTCAAACATTTTCTTTCTATACAGATTTAAGTCTTAATGAAAATATTTTATACAGCGCAGGTCTTCGAAAGGTACCTAAACAAGAATTTATAGAGAGAAAAACTAAATACCTAAAATTAATGGGACTTGAAAAATTTAGCGATCGATTAGGCGGGCAGCTATCGGGAGGCATGAAACAAAAACTGGGACTTTGCTGCGTTCTTATCTTTCAGCCGGAAATATTATTACTGGATGAACCAACTACAGGAGTTGATCCTGTTTCCCGAAGAGAATTCTGGGATGTTCTTGCATCACTCTCAGCTGAAAATGTAACAATTATTGTTGCAACACCATATCTGGATGAAGCTGAAAGATGTAACAGAATCGCACTAATGTATCAGGGACAAATTACTCAAATTGGTACACCTGTAGAAATACGAAACAGTCTTGGTTTATACAGGCTGGAAATTCATACGGATAATATTAAAAAAGCAGAAGATATTCTGTCAAATGCTGTTTTAAAAGAACTTTCAGGCATAGTTGATGCGCAAACTTTTGGAGACAGGCTTGATATTCTTGTTAAAGATTTGGATGCGGGAAAAAGAAAAGTAGAAGACCTTTTAAGTAATTTGCATAATACAGAAATAAACTCTGCAGATGTTACTCTCGAAAATGTATTTGTTGCAAGGTTGAGGCAGAGAGGTTCTGCCCCTCCATATGTTCCATACCCATATTACAAGTCAAAAGCTGATTTTAAAAAGACAGAGCAGGCATCTAACAATATAGCAATTGGTGCATACAATCTTACAAAGACATTTGGAACGTTTAAAGCTGTTAGTAATTTGACACTTGAAATTAAATATGGAGAAATTTACGGACTATTAGGTGCAAATGGTGCAGGTAAAACTACAACAATAAAAATGTTATGTGGATTACTCAGTGCTACTTCAGGAAAAATGTTTCTGGGAGGAGAAAGCGGTAATTTGAGAAGCAATTTTCTGAGAAAGCGAATTGGTTATATGAGCCAGAAATTCACTCTTTATGATGATCTAACTATTTATGAAAATCTTAGATTCTACTGTGGAGTTTATGGAGTACCAAAAAAGCTACAAAAGACAAAAATTAACTGGGTTCTTGAAATTTCTGGTCTTTTGGGGCAAGAAAACATGATAACAGGACAATTGCCCGGTGGTTGGAAACAGCGTGTATCTTTTGGAGCTTCAGTTATGCATGAACCTGAAATATTATTTCTTGATGAACCGACTTCCGGCGTTGATCCGCTTGCAAGAAGACAATTTTGGAAATTAATTGAAGATTTTGCCCATAATGGTACTGCAGTACTGGTAACTACACATTACCTTGAAGAAGCTGAACATTGTAATCGAATGGCTTTTATGTCAGCAGGAGAGATAATTACTCAGGGTTCTCCAAAAGAAATAAAAGCTTCACAACCAGGCAAACTTTTTGAGATAACAATAGATTTACCTCAAAAAGCTAATTCACTGCTTAAAAATATACTTAAATCATGGCAGGTTTCACTTTTTGGAAACAAGGTACATGTTGTACTTGAAAACCCTGATACTGAATTACCAGAAGTTTTATCTGTCTTAAAAGAAAATAATATTAATGTTATCTGTATTAATCAATTCCCGTTTTCTCTTGAAGACGCCTTTATTGGTATTATTGAACGATCAAAAAAGGAAAGTTAATATGTATCAAATTTTAACCCAATGTGTAAAAGAATTACTGCAGTTCTGGCGCTACAGATTAACTGTTGCACTTGCATTTTTGCTACCTCTTATAACGCTTTTAATATATGGCTTTGCCATCAGGCTTGAGACAAAAAATATTCCTCTTGTTGTACAGGATTTTGAGAAAAGCCCATTAAGCAGGGAATACATTGATGCATTTGTAGCCAGTAATCAATATAATCTCATTATTCCAAAACAAAAAGGCAGCAATGAATCATACAGATTTGTTCAAAATGCTCTTGACAGAGGAATTGCCAAGGCTGGAATTATAATTCCACCTGATTTTACAAAGAATATCAAGAGGGGAAAAAGTACTAATGTACAGGTCCTTGTCGATGGAAGTGATGTTGTGAATTCAAAAGTTGTCAGAAATGGTATCGTTGCAATCACAAGTTTTTTTCTTGTAGCTCATGGATTTGAAACAGGTATACCGAGAATTCAGGGAAAAATTAGAATATGGTTTAATCCCGGTAGAAAAGAATCTTTGTTTATAGTACCGGGAGTGATAACTGTATCGCTCGGAATTTTTCCTGCTATTTTAACTTCAATAGCAATGGTAAGGGAAAAAGAAGAAGGGAATATTATACAGGTTTACGCTTCCGGTATAACAGCTTTTCAGTTCATAGCAGGAAAAGCTCTTGCTTATCTGATTATTGCAATAGGAGAAGCTATATTTACAATAGGAGCAGCGTATATCATATTTGGTTTGAGACTGGTCGGAGATGCGGTATCCTTTATATCAGGCACCTTGTTTTTTTTATTATCTTCCGTGTTATTTGGAACAATGATCGGATCAATAGTAAGTGATCAGAGATCAGCAATTCAGTTTACTGGAACTGTACAGGCTTTGTCTGTAATGCTTTTTAGCGGATTTATTTATCCCTTAAGCAATATTCCATTTCCAATAAATTTAATAGCTTATATTGTTCCTGCAAGCTATTACATGATAATAATTCGTGATGCTTTTGTAAGAGGAAGCGGGCTTGGAAGCACGTGGTTATTTATCATTATACTGGTTATTATATGTGCAATGGAATTTATCATTGCATTAAGGCGAATGAGAAAAATGCAGCTTTAACCTATGAAAGGCTATGTGTACTGATGATAAATTTTATTAAACATATAAATTCAGGTATAGATTCTCATTTAAATTCCAATTCTGATGCTATAAGTAGATTCTTTGCACTTGCACGCAAGGAAATAACTCAATTGTTGAGAAATAAACAACTTTTATTTCTGCTGGTTTTTCCTCCTACAATACAATTATGCCTTTACGGTCTGATTTTAAGCCCAGATGTTAAAAACGTAAAACTTGGAGTAGTTGATCAGGCAAATATTTTAGCCAGCAGGGAACTTATTGCTGCATTAACAGAAAACAATGTTTTTATTATTAAATATTATGTCAATAGTCAGAAAAAACTTGGCGAATTGGTACAAAATGGAAAAATAAGTGCAGGCATTATTATTCCTTCTGAATTCAGCCGTGACCTGCATAGAGATAAGTCTGCAACTATTCAGATTATTATAGACGGTGTTGATGCGTATACTGCAGGAATAGCCAGCGCATATATCAGCCAAATATTACTTGTATATAATCAGCGAATGTTTTCTTATAATTACAATATTCCGATAAGTCCACAGGTGATATTTCTTTATAATCAGGGATTAAAAAGTAGCTGGTTTTTCGTACTTGGAGTAATGGGGCTGGTTTTAACCTTTACCAGTTCAATAGCTTCTTCTGTTGAATCTATAAGAGAAAAGGATACCGGCACGCTTGAACAGTTACTGATGACTCCTGCTTCATCACTTGAAATTCTACTTGCCAAAATATTACCCTTATTTATATTACTGATGGGAACTGTAGCCACTTCACTTATCGTTGCAACAGTTTTATTTCAAATACCTTTTAGAGGAAGCTTGCTATTATTTTTAATTCTTTCATCTATTTATTTAATTATTGGAATAAGTATCGGACTTCTTGTGGGAACTATATCTCAAACAAAGCAGCAGGCTATTTTAACAGGTTTTTTTGTTAATTTACCAATGGTCATACTTTCAGGAGCTGTTACTCCTATTGAAAGCATGCCGGCATTCTTTAGATATATGACGTTTATAAACCCCTTAAGCCATTTTATAACGATAATAAGAGGGGTTATATTAAAGGGTGTCGGTTTTAAAATTCTGTGGATAAATGTGTTGGCACTTGTGATTTTTGCGATAATTTTGCTGACTATAAGCGCACAGCGATACCGTTCTCAATTAAGTTAATAAAATATGTCAAATATAAAAAATGATTCTCAAGACTCTTGCAGAAAACCTAAAAGATATATAACCTAAAATAAGAAAATTATGTTTAAGGAGAGTTGAACAATGGTAAATGGAATTAGCAGCAGTCAATCATCAACTTCTACAGCAATGTTACAGGGAATGTCAAGAAAAAGTCCCGAAGAAATGTTTAAACAATTGTCCACAGATGCAGGTGGAGACGGTACCAGTATAACTAAAGACCAACTTCAAACCTATATTGACAAATTAAAATCTGAAGGAAAAGATGCTAAGCCTCTTGATGATATATTATCAAACTTTGACACAATATCTAATGGAAGTGATTCAATCACATCGTCAGATATTGATACAGCTATGAAAAATGGAACTTTAAAACCACCCGAAAAACCTGATTCAGAAAGCAATACAAGTACAACAAACAGTACAGCTACAAGCTCGAGTGTTAGCACAAGCAGTACTTCTACAAGCAGCTCCAGCAGTAATACACCAACTACACAGCAATTAAAAAGCTATCTTAATGAACTACGAGCAGATGGTTATTCTGGCAGTGACATAGCTTCAAAAATTCAAAATACAATTAACGGACAAACTGTTACTCCTGCACTTACAGTAAGCAGTATCGAGCAAGCTATCAGTGAATTAAAAGCTAAAGATGATCCATCTTCATTAACACCAGCACCAACACCAAAAGAAGAATCACATAAAGGTACTATAGCAGATATGATGGCATAATAATAAATTTATCCACATTACTTGCAAAACACACAATATGCAGCATAAATATTAATGTTATGCTGCTTTATCTTTTGCATTTCTGTTATTACTGACTTAACTTGTTATGAAAGGCCTGTTCTAATTCATCAAGCGAGCTGAATTCGTCTTTTGAAGAATTCTCAATAATCTCACAAACTTTCATAGTTTCGCCTGATGTATATTCAATATCTCGATTTCCATACTTTTGAATAATTTCCTGTTTTGTTATTGGGAAATCTACATATTTAAAAATTGAACCTAAAGCTGCAACCCCATGTGCATTTATTTCAGGTTCGGGGGGTTTAAATTCAGGCATATTTCTTTCCTTTATTTTTATATTTATTCAGAATATCTTAAGTCTTATTTGATATTAAGCATCTGTAGGATAATTTATGAAATTTACCTGATAAATAGTATTTTTTATATCTTTTTTTGCTGAATTTTTTTTAATATATTCAATAAATTTTCTCTTAACTGAATTTTTGCCAGACCTACAAAGTTATTATTTTTCTTTAATATGACTTCTCTGTGTGAATCTTCCCAGAATGCAACAGTCCCCATATCTAGCATAAATTTTTCTGTACTGATTCTTTCATTATCTTTTATTGTGGCTGGATAAAGATTGAACGGAGGTATTTGACTGATATTCATAACTATTACTCCTATTTTGAATTTATAAACCAGTATTGAATGTTCTATTTACATTTGAAATATAAATAACAATTTTTTTAAAATCAAGCAATTGAATGAAATTGTTACATATTATGGAACTATAGACGATTTTAAAATTAATTTTTAATGCCAAAATAATATAAAAAATTTATAAATTGGAGGTTTCGACATGAAAACTGTTAAGGATATTGATGTAAAAAACAAAAGAGTGCTTATTAGAGAAGATTATAATGTACCTCTTTCAGACGGAAAAATTACTGACGATATAAAAATAAAGGAATCTATACCTACCATTAATTATCTAAAAGATCGTGGAGCAAAAATAATTTTGATGTCTGATCTAGGTAATCCTGATGGGCATGAAATAACTAATTTGAGAATGGATTTGGTTGCAGGCAGACTGGAGAAATTACTAAATCAGCATGTTGAAAATATTGATGAAATAATTGGAGATTCCACACTGGAATCAATATACAACATGATTCCTGGTGAAATAGTAATGATAGAAAATCTTGGATTCAGCGGCGGCGAATATTCTAATAATAGTGATTTTGCGCAGGGTCTTGCTACTCTGGCAGATGTTTACGTTAATGACGCCTTTTCTATTGCTGACAAAGAATATGCTTCAAATGTCGGTATAACGAAATATATTCCAAGTTATGCAGGGCTATTGATGGAAAAAGAATCAGATAAAATTATGGACTTTTTAAGAACTATAGATCATCCCTTTTCTTTTCTAATTGCAGGCACAAATATTGAGGAAAAAATGCCGGTTATAGAAAGATTTATAGGTATTGCTGATCATATTCTGGTAGCCGGATTACCTGCTCTGGCTTTTTTAAAAGCTCATGGGTATCATACAGGAAGAATTCAAATTTCTGATATTTCAGTAAATATGGCAAAGGATCTTATTGCAGAATCACAAAATAAAAACACAATTATTAAATTACCTGATGATTTTCTTGTTGCTGAAAATATACACACCGGTGTGCCGCATAAATTTGTTTCCAGCAGAGATATACCTGAAGACATGTATGTGGTAGACATAGGCCCTAAAACATTTTTGGAATTTAATACAATAATTTATGATGCAGAACTTGCACTCTGGAATGGTCCTGTTGGAGTCTATGAAATACCTGACTTTGAATGGGGATCGAGATCAATGGCTCAGGCATTTGCAAGTACTAATGCCAAAACTGTTGTTATGGGAGGAGATACAATAAATTTAATTAAAAAATATAATAAATCTTCCTATATAGATATTCTTTCTAATCACAGAGATATTGCACTGAAATATCTTGAAGGAAAAGAATTGCCAGCTTTAAAGGTATTAGAAGAAACTTAATAAAAATAACAAAATCAAAAACCCTACTATATTAACAAGCATGGTTTTTCAGGGTTATTGAATTATAATTATACAAAAGTTATCTGCCATACCATTGTTTGCGCCAGGTTTCAAGCTGAGTAATTTCCTTGCTCTGATTAGTTATAATATCCTGTGCCATCTGTCTTAATTCAGGATGCTTGGCTTTTTTAACAGCATCTTCTGACATCGTAACTGCAGCTTGATGATGTTTTATCATCCTGTCAATATATCGCAGGTCATAATTAGCATCTGCCGGACCTAATCCTTGAAAAGTACCTCCTCTATTTTGCATTCCATATCCCTGGGCATTAGCCATATTAACAGATGAAGCAAAAACGCATACCAGTATTGCAATAATTAAACTTAAATTTTTCATATGTAATTCTCACCTATAGTATTTATTAACTAACTACATCAAATTCGTATACATTTTTCCAGGCGTCAAAGCCTCCTTCCATTTCTGTGGTCGGATAGCCATTTTCGGTAGTTTTGGCAGCAACAGTTGCTGCAAGGTGACATTGTTGAGTATAGCAATATAGAATTGTGGTTTTATCTTTTGAAAGTTTGCTCATATTGCTAATAAGCTCTTTAGCGGGAATCGACACGGCATTTGGAATATGGCTTTTCTCATAGTCTTCTCTTTTTCTGACATCAACTATCATAATACTCGGATCATACAGTATTCCTTTCAGTGTCATCGGGCTGATAGTGAAAGCCAATTTATTCTGAAAAAATTCATTGCCTCTTTTGGTGTCTTTAGTAATGTTCGCAGCCTCGATTTCTGTATATTTTGTTGCCATAATATTCCCCTCGTACAGCATTTTTAACTGGTAATTGAATAAATTAAACAAAAAATTTTTTCATTTAATCCCCCAAGCGGAAACAAAGTATTAATATAAATAGTTGTACGTAAATTTACAACATTAATTCCTGATAACTAAATATATTAAGCAATTTTCACATTGGCTTAGCAAATTTCTTTACTTTTCCTGTGATATAAACTAGTATTAACTAATTACTAAACTTATAGGAGGTACGATGAAAAAATTATTAATCGTATTAATGATGTTAGCTTTAGCTAATTTTGGTGCAAAATGCTTTGCTGATAGTGCATTTGAGCAATTACAGCAGACTGCCGGAGACAGTAATTCAGGAGCAAATTCCTATTCCGGCGGATCATACAATTATGAAGGTGCAAGTACTTATTCAGGTTATGGTTTTGATACTTCATCAGCATCACCTCCTGCTGTTGACTTAAGCGGCGCAGGTGAACACCCGACTCCAATGTTACTGAGAGGACCTAACGATTAAGCAGGAGATCCCATGAAAAAAATTATTGTTCTTTCAATGTTACTTGCTGTTTCAAGTGTAGTTGGGACAAAATGCTTTGCTGATAGCTGGAATCAGGCACAAAACACCGATTATTGGAGCAATCAAGCAGCACACAGTTCTTCTAATGAAGATGCAAAAGCTAAATCAGGCTGCGGTTTTGATTACGATTGTGGTTCATCTTCTGTAGTTGATTTAAGTGGCGCAGGAGCACATCCTACAGTACAACTATTAAAGAATTCTGATGGCAGTAATCCCTATACTCCGCAGCAGTATAAGAGTTTGCACACAACTCCGCCACCACCTCTACCATAAATTGATAATGGAAATTAATCAATCTATAATATAATTATAAATTAGGAGTTATGATTACTGCATAACTCTTAACTTTATAAGGATGAAACTGGTTATTGAGGAAATAATATGTGGATTAATGCACTTTTTATCGTAATAATATTTATCGTTGCTTTTTTAGGATTCACAGGATACTCTCTGGCAAAAGAAAATGTCAATACTAATAATTCTGAAATTGAGCAGCTTTCAAGGTCGGAACTTGCAAATAAATTAGGTCAATTACCTTCAAAGCAGGAACTTCTTGAAGATCCGGTTGGTGCAATGTGTTATGACACCGCTGCACCTTTAAACAGAATACAGTATATATGTCCCATATGCGGAGAAATGACTGTATATCATTCAACTTTTGGTGATAATATCGATGAATTACCTACTTATCTATTATTAATAAGTAAAATAAAAAAAATTGATGTCAAACTTGATGAATCTCAGTTTTGTAAAAAATGCAGCCCTAATGTCACTTCACCTCAATACGGCCTTCTGGTTAAATATGGCAATAATAAAGAAGCTCACAAAACAAGCAATATTACTGAAGAAGATATAAACCTGATTTATGAATTTTCAGAAGGAATGAAAGAACATACAACATTGTATAGTAATGATAAACGTCCTATAAAAGAATATAAAGAACGTTTAGAAGAGCTGCTTGGAACAAAAATAAAGTTATAGATCCCTTATAGGAAGATAATATATGTGGTACAACATTATTTTTATTGCGATAGTATTTATAATTGCTTTTGTTGGGTTTACTAGTTATTCATTAGCTAAAGGCGATACAAAATCAAACGAATCCGCATTTGAACAGCTTTCAAAGATTGATTATGCCAATAAACTGGAGCAATTACCAAATAATCCCGATCTTTATAGAGAGCCTGAAGGCATGTGCTATTCCAGTCCGCCTCCTATGGAAAGAGTAGAATATATTTGCCCTGTATGCGGAGAAAAGACTGTTTATCATACATCCTTTAGTTATGATTTTGACAATTTACAAAATTATCGTGATAAGGTTAATAGAATAACAAAAATTGATGTTAAATTGGACGAGTCCCAGTTTTGCAGAAAGTGTACTCCAAAGCAATCTCAGCGTGAATTTTGTCTTTTAGTTAAGTACAATAATGCTAAAAAAGCTCATAAAACCTGTGGTATTGCAATAGATGACATAAATTTACTTTATGAATACTCTGAAGGTATTAAAGAGCATACTACCTGGTATAACAAAAAACCATTAATAGAATATAGAGGTCGTATTGAGGAATTGCTTGGAGCGCCTGCAAAGTTTTAATTTATCAAATGAGAGATTGGAAATATGTGGTTAAATATTATTTTTATTGTAGTTTTATTTCTTGTAGCCTTTATTGGATTTACAGGTTATTCATTTGCTAAAGATAATAATAATGCAAATAATTCCGCATTAGAGCAACTGTCAAAAATTAATCTTTCGAGTAAACTTGAACAACTACCAGAAGAACCTGTTGTTAAAGATTATCCACAAGGAGCTATGTGCTATAGGGTGGCATCTCCTCCAGAGAGGGCAGAATATATTTGTCCTGTGTGCGGTGAAATGACATTATATCCTTCATGTTATAACAGAGAGCTTGATAATATCCGCTCTTATCAGGTTCTTATAAACAGGATAACTAAATTAGAAGTTAAGCTGGATGAATCACACTTTTGCAAAAAATGCAGTCCTGACATCAAATCCCGGGAACTGTGCCTTATTGTAAAATTAAAAAATAATAAAAAAGCACAAGAACACAAAACCTGCGATATTACAGAAGAAGACATAAATTTACTCTATGAATATTCAGAAGGAATTAAAGAGCATAGTACAGAGTTTGGCAATACGCCTTTAATTAACTACAAAGATCGTTTGGAAGAATTACTTGGAACAACTATAAGAGATTTAAAAAACTGATATGAATTCAAGACTTGCACCATCATTTCTACCTGCAACCTGTGTTATGGAAATGACATATAAATGTAACCATAAATGTATTTTTTGCTCCTGTCCATGGGAAGCAAAAAACGATTATATAAAAAGAAAAGAGCTTACTCTGCAGGAATGGAAAGACTGTATAAAGCTGCTGACTGAAAATGGTGTCTGTAGTTTAGCTTTTACAGGTGGAGAAGCCTTATTAAATAAAGACCTTCCAAAAATTATCGAATTTGCCAGATCCTGCACATCAGAGTTTATTGAAACAAAAGGTGATATTCTGGTTTCTGAGAAAAAACCGCCGGAATTATACCTTATTTCAAACGGCACTATCGTAAATGACAAAGTATTAGCACTCTGTAAGTCTAATAATGTACATCTGAG
>Ga0209340_1001628_pt1 | contig 15241 bp, 14 predicted proteins | sample EPASupsiteSAE323_FD_187266 | JGI IMG/M metagenome (GOLD analysis project Ga0209340, IMG submission 187266) | Bioremediated contaminated groundwater from EPA Superfund site, New Mexico - Sample SAE3-23 (SPAdes) (version 2) | ecosystem: Environmental > Aquatic > Deep subsurface > Groundwater >... | reverse complement strand
GCTCCCTGCTGCCCTACTAGTACGAGCATATAATCAAACTTGCAACCAGGCTCATACAACCTTTTGACAGCAGCTAAAAACATCTTTCGGGTAACAGATTTAACGTAATGTGTATCTTCGGCTCCTAAGTAATCTATGAACAGCCTGTCCACTCTCTCAATACCATCCCATTCATAGGATTCAAGATATTCTTTAATTGGATGGAACGTGTTCACATGAACAACTTCAGTAAAAGCATTTTGTATTGTCTTAGCTGAGTTAAATTCATACATTTTGCCGAAATAGTGTTGAAGTCTTTTATCATCTGCACCCAGCCACGGTTCGTATTCTTGCTGCGGTCTTTCCCTATCTCTCCAAGGTAGAGGACCTCGAATAACCTCTGTATTTCCGAAAGCGTCATAAGCTAGTATTTTATGAAAAGCTCCGTTTTTTAATATAATTTCTGCATTCTTTGCTGTTGATAGAGGCATTCCGGTGGTTGTTTCAACATCTAGCAGCGCCATCCAGTTATCATCAGGTACGTCCTCTTTGAATTCTTTACTGAAATCCTGTGTTAACCGTTCTTTCTTAACATGAGGGTCATTGGCCGCAAAGGTTAACATTGCTTTATGGCTTGGTAGCTTAGTGTTTGGAGTGTGCTCTTTCGCGTCCTCGTCTAAATGCCTGAATTTATGTATCCGGATCATGTCGAATATGTTATGACAGTGACCGTCATTAGCTGGATCACTCTGGTGCTCGCTGTACGCCCACACATCATCATATACTCGCATTCCTCCGAATGATGACCCACCAATATATGTCCAACGGTCCTCAGCGGCTGTTGGGGTGTATACGTCCTCAAGGAAAGTTTCGACACCTTCTCGAATTCCATATATCCGACAAAATATTCCGATAACTCCGGGCTTTTCTGTTGGGTCCCCTAGCTTTTTTATAGATTCGTTATTATGCTTTTTACTATCTGGATGCTGTGGCCATTCCTCCGAGTCTCTCCAGTCGTTGTATTCTTTTAAAACTACATCTACGTCTACTGGTTCACCTTCAACTACTTCCAAAGAGGGTTTTGCATCGTGTGAGCAACTAGGCAGATACATGAGCCGGTGCACATCAAAGGTTGTTTTATCAAAGTAGCTCATACCTATCTTATCCGCTAACTTTCGGCTAACTGCCGCATGCTCATCCGGCGTCATGGCTCTATTGACCGGACAAACTAAACGATATTTAAGTTTATTCGGTCTGGAGCTGTGGGTTGAGTAAACCACATATGCACAACTGCCTAGAATCAGATCTACGTTGAAGAGAAAATCTTCATCTGCATTATCAGCATCGAGAGTAATAAGCCAGCGGTTCTCGATGTTCTCTTTTTTCCTTCTCCCGCCTTTTACGAAGCCCCCAACAAAGCCTCTACCGTTTTTGATTTTGTCCTTGTCATCCTTAGACATACGATCGTATTCATCCATGGTCTCATTTGTTCTGCGAACCTTCCGCAGTATCTCCACAAATTCATCCCATTCGATGTATTCAGGTTTCCAGTTTTTATCTAAACGGTTTTTTCCGAATGATACTTCAACAAGCATATTTTTTCGCCTCTCAATCTAGGAAACTAAGGTCTTCTTCTTCTTCTTCAGCTTTTTCCAGCTCTTTTGGTTCTTCTTTAGTAAACTGTTTTTCCATCTTTTCAATGAGTCTTTCGGTTGGATACTCTCTGTATTTCTCAAAATACCAATCCTTATACTCTTGTTTGGTCATAGACAACACCTCTTCTTCAATCTCGCATTCCTGCAAGTCTTGTATTTTAGGTTCAGATTCCGCGTTTTGGCAATTTAAAATTGCTTGTTGATAGTAACTCTCTTTAAGCTCGATTCCTAATCCCCTTCGTCCCATTCGGATAGCTGTGTATACTTCGCTTCCTATTCCCGCGAAAGGACTGAGAACTATATCTTTTGGGTTTGTCCAGAGCTCAATCGCTCGTTTAATTACTTCTAATTGTAGAGGGCAAATATGCCTTTCATCCTTTTCCGCTCTGGCTGACTTTCTTTGCAGGGTGTCCCCCATTTTAATATCCGTCCATATCGGTGAAGCGTATTTCTGCCACATACTGACCGGGAAAGATTCATTTGTATGTATAACTCGTTCAAGGTTTTCCCCTGGCTTCCGCATTGTCACTAAAAAATCCGGTATACCTTGGCGACTCATGCATGAATCTTTTTTAAGCTGTTTATGCAGTAATCCCAGTGCTTTTGTTCTCTGCATAGCCACGACCGGATCCTTCCAGATACAGACCTCAGAATGATATATCCACCCCGCTTCACTAAAGAGCTGTATCAACTTTCCTCTAAAGTCTGTTATTCCGATAACCCCATCACGTTCCTTAGATGTAGGAAGGTTCATGCAGTGAAAACTTATAAGTCTTCCTGGCATAATAACCCGATATAGTTCTTTTACCAAAAATCTCATATTCTCATAGAATTCTCCATGGTTTTTGCAATTACCCATATCGCGCTCACTGTTGCTGTAGGTGTAAAGGGAAGCAAAAGGCGGGCTGAAGATGCTATAATGAATACTGTTATCCGGAATACCTTTTAAAACATCTATACAATCTCCATGGTACATAGCCCATAGGTCTGTAATAATTTGATTAAAAACTTGCAATCTTTCTCATCTCCTCCCATTGTGGAAGCGCTATCGTTAGTTCTGGATTATAGGGTGTTGTGATGCGCTTGGTTGATTGTAATTCTTTCTTTGTAATTTCCTTTGTTAGTTCAATCATTGCTGCTTGCATCTTCTCTGCATCCCTTGTCTTGCGCTCAATGTTTTCTTTAACGCATCCTTCTTTTGCGCTGATAACAATATGAACATTAACTGGCTTTTCTTGTCCAAATCTATAGCATCTTCTAACAGCTTGATAATACTGCTCATAGCTATCAGATAAGCCGACGAATATCATATTGGAGCAGTTTTGCCAGTTCATACCGAAGCCAGCAATAGAAGGTTTTGTTACAAGAACTCTGACCTCGCCTTTTGAGAATCCAAGCATGGCATTTTTCTTATGTTCTGGTTTATCGCTTCCTTTAACCTCAACAGCTCCTGGAATTGATTTAGTCAGAAGTTCTGATTCAAAATTAAGATCACACCAAATCAGGCATTGTCCTTCTATTGATTTTGCTATCTCTGCCGCTTCTTTAACTCTGGATTCGAGGCTTTCTCTTCTCGCCTCTCGGCGTTCCATGAGAGAAAGTACTTCTTGACTTGTTTCATCTCCATCAACAATGCGCTCGTTGATTATCAATTCCGGAAGATTGTATCTTCCTCCATCGTATCCAAGGTCAGAAGGGTTACTGATAAATACGGACCAGGAGGACGTCCACTGCCAAAAGATATCTTCAGCATGTCGTTTAAGTCTCCACTTTGAAGTGTCACCGCCATCATGGACAAAATACATTGATAGCATTTCGGCTCTAGTCATTACTCCTAGAAATTCACTATGATTCCCTAGTTCCATATAATCGTTTGGTGCTGGTGTAGCAGTACAAGCAAGTCTGAATGGTGTTTGTGAGAAGTTCTCTATAATCTGAGTTCTCATTTTAGAATCAAAGTGCTTCAATATAGAGGACTCATCCAGTATTATTCCAGTAAAGCTACTAGCCACAAAGTTATGAAGCATCTCATAGTTTGTAATATTTATTCCCGGTTGAACATCAGCTTGATTTCTGCAAATAGTAACAGGTATATTGAATTTATCGCCCTCTCTTTTGGTCTGTTCAGATACTGCGAGAGGCGCAAGAAGTAGAACATTTCCACCTGTGTACTTGTGAACTTGATAGCCCCATTCTAGTTGCATTGGAGTTTTTCCAAGTCCGCAATCAGCGAATATTGCCGCTTTTCCTTTTGCCAATGCCCAGCGAACGATATCGCATTGGAAGTCATAGAGCATAAGGTTTAAGTCGTACTTACTGATATTGAATCCAGAAGATTCTAATATAAAGCGTTTCTTCATTAAAAATGAGTTGTAATCCATTTCTTTTTCTACCTCTAATCTTTGGGCTATTTCATATATAACATTTACAGTTACGCTATTTCCTGCTTGCTTGTACAACTGACTATCTGAATTAACTTGTGCAGCTCGTTCAAAATAATCGTCAGGGAAACCTTGTAGTCTAAAACATTCTTTTGGCGTAAGTCTGCGGATTCTTCCCTCAGTCATTGTTGCTTGATTACAAGATGTATCAAGGGTATTTGCAATCCCCTTTCCTACTCTGCCTCGCCTTGTTGTGCTATTTGGGCAAGTGAGATTTATACTGTCGCCTTCATACGCCTCTGAGTAGCCTTTTTTAGTTGCTTCTGCTATGTATACTCCGTGTTTATCCTGTGAAGTAAGGGTAAACATTGGATCGTCTGGTTCTTTTATTCGTCTTCCATTTTGACGTTTTTCTGCCCTATCTGGTGTTAATACTGCTCTAATCTCTCGGTTTTCCAATTATTACCCCCCCCTACCCCATCTCGGGACATTCCCTTATAGTCTCTTGCTAACAAAGCTCCGTAATACTCTCTACCAACATTCTTTAAACCTTCCGTTGAAAGGGTGCAAGGAATTGTATATAATCCTGTTTTAGCTCCCTTGCCCCCTGCTTGACTTGCTAGTGTGCAACTTACTCCGCTGGGATCATACACTCTATTTCCTTGACTTCCTCCAACGATTTGTTTAAGAGTTTGGCTGTTGCTTCCTGTGATAGGAAATACTTTTCGTCCACCCCATCCTCTAAGATGTCCGATAATGAACACCCTTTCTCTGTTTTGGGGGACTCCGAAATCTTTAGAATTGAGAAGTTGCCATTCTGCATCATACCCGATTTCATCCATTTGATAGAGGACTTCAAGGAAGTCTTGTCCGTTATTGACCGAAAATAAGTTCTTAACATTTTCAATGAACAACCATCGGGGTCTATTTTCTTCTTCAATTTCCTGCAAGAGCCGCATGACTTCAAAGAACAAACTGGATCGTTTTCCATCAAACCCAAGTTGCTTTCCAGCAACACTGATGTCTTGACAAGGGAATCCGAAACACCAACAATCGGCTCTTGGAATGTCACTTGCTCGTACTGTTCTAATGTCTGTTGCATACCACTCCCCCCCCTTTACATCGTGCATTGCTCTATAACTTTTATCTGCGAATTTATCTAATTCACAATGCCCTAAACATTTGTGTCCTGCCATTTCCATACCGAGCCTGAAACCACCAATGCCTGAGAATAAATCTATAAACTTCATTTTTCCATCAGTCCTTTTGCTCGTTGTTACCATCGCCCAACATCTTCTGCTTCGGTAGTATTGATTTGATAAATTCAGGGTCTACTGGAACATCAAGAATTTTTTCTACTTTTTGTGGCAATTCGATTCCACAAAGCTTTAAAAATTCTAGTGCAGAGTCAGGTTTTCTTATACGTGCTAAACGGTTCTCGATGACTTGAAATTGGTTTATTATTTTTTGTTTTGTTTCATCAAAATTATCTTTATAGCTATTTAGGATGTTAGCTTTTAATCTTTCTGGATTTAAGCGTGTTTGATTGTAATACCTATACTCGCCGCTTTCATATTTTGTCTCAAGTGAACTTAATTTCTCGCATACATGCTCGTATGTTTTAATATCCAAGGATATTTCAGGTGTATCTTCAATGTGTTTTTCAAAATCTTTTTCCAGCTTGTTATTAAACTCTTGTATAGCTGCAAATTGTAGATTTCTTATTTGTGCTTTAATTTCTGCCATTGTATAAAGTGTTTTTTCCATATATTTAAATCCTCCCCTTAATCTTTTTTATAAAATTCAGTTTCAAATCCATCTGCTCTCAGCGGTAGTCCAGGAGCCCATTTAATTGGCAGACCCATGATTGCGTTTACTTCATCCAGACAGTCATTGTCTTTCGGAACATTCAAAATAACCTCATCATGTACGTGCATATTAATCTCATATCCTGCGTCATCAAGTCTCAACATCGCCACCGCTAAACAGTCTCGAGCTACGGCTTGTACAATGTTCTCAACGAGTTTTGGACCATATGTTTTTATTCGCCCCCACTTCTTCGTGGTTTGGTCTGTTCCCTCATAGGTAACACCATCTCTACCATATTTCTCATCTGGTTCTATCTTGGGTCTGACATATGCGAGCCTGCGACCAGAGGGCAGTTTTATAAATAACATTGAGCTTTCATAGCTGATCGTGATACCAAATTGTAGATGTACGGATGTCATTTCTTTTATTGCTTTCATAGCTGCGTTTCCTACAGTCCACCAAAACTCTACAATTTTAGGATTTGCTTGCCTCCAGACCTTTACCAAGTCCGGTAGTTCTTTTTCTGTTAATCCCATATCCAGAGCTTCCATTACCGTTAAAGCTCCTACACTCCCGCCGTATCCCAAAGCCAATTCTGCTATCTTACCTTTTTGCCTTAGTGGGTTTCCTTTGGTTATGCTTTCAATAGGTACTTTGAACATCTGAGCGGCTGAGGCTTCGTAAATCTTACCGTGAGTTTCAAACACATCCAGGCGCCACTTTTCACCAGCAAGCCAAGCGATTACCCTCGCTTCTATCGCGCTAAAGTCTGCTACAATAAATTTACATTTGTAGTTTGGGATAAATGCCGTCCTGATTAGCTGAGATAATGTACCCGATACACTGTCAAACAACATTTCTAAGGTTTCAAAATCTCCGTCTCGTACTAGCTGCCTTGCAAGTGCTAAGTCTTTCAATTTGTTTTGCGGGAGGTTCTGGACCTGAATCAATCTCCCTGCCCATCGTCCAGTTCTATTAGCTCCGTAGAACTGTAGCAAACCTCTTACTATATCATCCACACCGATAGCCTTCATCATAGCGTCATACTTTTTAGTTGATGTTTTAGACATTTCCTGCCTTAGTTCAATAACTCTCTTTGTCGATTCGTCTTCTGCCATTTGTAATATTCCAGGGATGGCTTTCTTGTTTAAGGATTCTATGTCTAACCCCTCTACTTCTAAAAACCATTTTTTTAATTGAGCTACACTTTTTGGGTTTTCAAGTCCTGTAATGTTCACGGCTTCAATAAGCAGTTTTTCTTTATATATGGCATCACACTCTATAGCTTTAATAACTAGCTCTCTATCAAGCTTTATGCCTCTATCATTGATTTGCTGATCCAGCTCCCATAGGGATTGTTCTTCCTCTGGAATGGGGAAACGTTTCAGCTTTTCACGTATAGACTGTTCAACTTCAACGTCTCTTCCGCAGTATTCTTTGAAAGTTTTCCACTTCTCTGGATCATGTTCTGGTAGGTTTCTGGTTCTTCCCCCGTTTACTTTTGTTGGCTTGCAAGGGATGCAGAAATATCTAATTAGTGAATAGCCAATACCCATCTTTTGTTTGTCTTCTGGGAATCCAAGCACCTTTGCAACTTCTCCAAGAGTTGGAGGCATTCCTAATGTGGCTGCATGTACTGCTGTGCATCTCCACTGCTCTGGTCTTACTGGAAGCTTAAAGTGCCTAAAAATACATGTTCTTTCAAAGTTTGCATTATATGCTGTTTTTATTACTAATGGACTGGTTAGAAGTGTCATTATGTCTTGTGGTATTTTCTCCCCGCTTTTAAGGTCAATAACTGTTACGGGTTTACCATCAAGAGAGTAAGCAAAGAGCAGTATTTCAAAGTTTGGAGAGGCGGTGTAAGCATATACACCGCAGCTCTTCAAATCAACATCACTATATGTCTCTAAGTCAATCGCTAATGTAACCATAGCCATTAACTCAAGAAATCTTCACTGCTGTAATCTTCGATTGCTTCAAAGTCATCTTCAGCTCTCGAACGTCCTCCAAATGGTTCTCCATCAGCAAGCTTCTGGATGTTCTGTAATCCGCAACCGATGCCTTTTTTTCCGTTGCTGTCATAGGCATAGAAGTTTACACTTACTCTTGCATAACATCCGCTGTAGACCTCAGTTTTGTCCAATATTGGGTTAACATTCTTATCTACGATACCAGGCTTTTGTTTGCTGGTTGTGTTAAGTACATAATGCCCTTTTGCTTCTTCTCCGTACTCTCCACCATTTGGCTTTTCTCCGTCTCCATCGTGGACCGTAGTCTCGCATTTAGGAGGCATCTTGCCACCCCATTTTGATGCAACGCCTTCCTGCTTAGCCGCATCAATTGCCGCTTTAATTTTTGTCATTGTATCTTTATCTGACTTCGGAATAAGAAGTGCAACTGAGTACTTTGGTTCTTGGTTGCCGATTGCTGATGGTTCCCATATATTCGCGTAAGAAAGTCTTACCTTTCCTGTTACTACTTTTGTGTTTTGAACTGCTTGTGTGTTATTTGACATATTTTTTACCCCCTAAAATTTTTATTATTTTATCTATGTGGTAACTTGATTGTTTGTACTGCTGTATTAAAATGCTTTCTGTCGTATAGCTCCATGGTGCCGCGGCTCGTTCCATCCTTTGATGTGTACTCGATAATTACAGATTTATTAGTTGCTACGATGCTTTTTACTAATGCTTTTTTATGTATCTCATTGAAAGCTTTTTCTGATATTAGAAGTGATCCATAGCTGATAAACTTCATAGACTTTCCCATAAGCCCCTCCTATTCTGCGAAATCTGCAACCGCTGATTGTATTGAATTGATTTCTGGTCTTTTATCACTTTCCGGAACAAGTGTTGGTTTCCCAACTGGCTTGATTATGAATTCATTAAGTAAATCTTCAAAAGTCTTTTTACCAAGCACCTTCTCCATCGCAGTAATGCCCCTGATTTCTTTTGGCTCATAAATCTTTTCATCTTCATACCCTGCGATAAGTAAGGTTTCTGCTACAGCTGTTCTGTCACTATACATACGATTGCTTCTGCCCTCAACAAGCTTCCAGCCTGTCCACTTCTTACCATGATTCTCAGCCTGATCTAGTGCAAATGCTTTTACATCTGAAACCCATGACTGGAGCTGATCTACTTTTGTCAATACATCTGCAATTTCTTCATCAGTAAGAAGAGACGGTTCTTTAAAGTCATATCTAGCAAGTTCCAAGTTTGCATCAGCACGTTTCCGACATTGGGCTTTGGCTCTACAAAATCTGCAATGGTCTCCAGAAACAAATTCACCTTCACCAGCCATTGCCTGTTCTGCTTTTGGTTTAACCTCATTCTCCGCCCAAACGTATAAGTCTTTAGCAGAAATGCTGTCACTTGATACACTGTCAAGTCTTGGCTGGATAATCGTTGTACGGACTGTTTCAATGTCATACAAGTTGTCGTATTGGCTGAGAGCTCCTACACCGTATAGCCTTAACTGCGGATTATCTTCTGCTGATACTGCCACGCCCTTGCCATACTTGAGGTCGATTACTTCCAGAACGCCATCCGCGATTATTATTACGTCACCAGTGCCGAATCCCTCTGGAACCCATTGAGAGAAGTCAAGTTTCTGTTCAAGCATTATAATAGGGTCTTTACATCTGGTCTTTGCTTCTGCAACTCTCTCCATGACTATAGTTACATAGCTTTGGATATACTCTTCCAATGCGGTTGAGTAAAAGGGGTCTTTCATAAGGATATCTGCTTGCTTTTTAAATTCTTTTTTGTTTATGAATCCTAATTCTTTTTTTAGCTGAAGTTCCGCATACTTATGAGCGAAGCTTCCTTCGTCTGCGTATTCGCTTTTACTCTCAGGAAACGTTTCTTCTATCTGCGCACTCGGCGTACATGTCATCCAGCGTTTAGCTCCAGAAGCTGAAAGCAGTGCGTGTTCTCTTTCTTCACTCATGCTATAGCCCCAGCTTTCTTCATTAACTCTGGGTACTTGTCCGCTGGGATAGCTGATAATTTGTCAGTATCAAAGGAAGCTATTAGCTGTTTCACTTTTGCTGAATTTCCCGATTGAGATATAGCCGCAAGCTTTGCTCTTACTTCTTCAAGTGAGTAGCTTACTTCTTCAACAGCTTTCTCTATTGTAGGTTCTGAAACTTCTGGGGCCGTTTCTGGCAGGGATTCTTCCGTAATTTCTGGTAGGATTTCTTTTTCAGCTACTGGCTTTTCAGTTTTCTTTGGTTTACTTTCTTCTTTCTTTTGTGTTGGTGCTGCTATTATCGTGGTTTGGTTATGCGTTACTGAGAGAGCTCCAGCCAAAGAAATAATGGCGTTTGCTAATTCAGGTGCGTTTATATTGATAGTGATTTTTATGTTTTCTAACATGTGTATCTCCCCTTCATTTGATTTATTTTTTCCGAAAAATATACGACCAGCCTCGAGATTCTTTCTATACTGGCATTCTTGATACTCAGGATCGCCCTTATGTATACAAGCTCTGTTATTACTGCATTCTAGATAACTACTACAACATCCAAACGATTCTGCCATCTTCACCCCCTGTATTGACACATTAGCGTGTTCATGGTATTTTGTTATTAAGGATATTTTTCTTAGTCGCTTCTCAAAGAGCGGCTTTTTCTTTTTTGATCAATTCACTGAACTTCTCTTTTTTCGCTTGCAATTCATATGTAGCTACTTGCACAAATGCTGGTTCTGCGTACTCAAAATTCTGTTCTGCTTGGTGTAGTTCTTGAAGTGCTAATTTTACCTGTGACAATTTTTCTCACCCCCTTTCCCTCATGCCTTTCTTCAGTTCTTCGATTACTGCTTTTAGTTTTCTGCTTATTTGTGATTGAGTGATCCCGATTTCTTTCGCGATTTCAAGTTGAGTTTTTCCTTTTAAGTAGCTATTTGTAATTACTTGCTGTTTAGGTTTAAGTTCTTTAATCAAGTTCCTTAAATCGCTAATTTCTTCTTCACCGATAAGCTTTTCGAGAATTGACTCGCTATCTGATGGGGTTATATCTATTAAGCTGATCTCATCGCCGGAAGCATTAGCTCGCCAAACTTCATCTAAAGATACTTTTTTGATAAAGCGTCTTCTATTGTCTCTGAGATAAATTCGTATTTGGTTATAAATGACGGCGATCACATAAGATGAAAATTTTAAACCTTTACTAGCATCAAATTTATTTACTGCCCTCACAAATCCAAGTGTTGCAATTCCAAATAAGTCTTCTGCTTCAACGTCTGAATTTTTAAATTTGTGAACTACAAACCAAATAAGTTTTTCATTTTGACGATATAGATCCTCATAGGCTTGCGTATCACCTTGACTTGCTTTTACTGCCAAATCTTCATTAGTTGTTTTATTCATCTTTTATTACCCGCCATTCGTGCAATGGGGCTATGTATTCCATACATTTCTTACAAGTCGAAAAGTACACAACTTTCGTACAGTTTGATTTGCACTTAACTAGATAATCAATGTAGTAGATAAAACCGTGTTTGTATGCCAGCCCTCGAGTGTCAGAGTCTATTTGGACGTATGCGCCTTGACCATACTTGATAGCTTGCTCCAGTTCATCCAGATGCTTTTTTGTTTCGGTTGATACTGCTTTTATGTATTTTGGTAAAGCTTCCATATCTCTCCCTCGCTTTCAAATAGCTATATCTATGTGCTTGGTCTCAGTTATCTTTGGTGCTTTAGGCTTGCACTCTACTAATTTCAGATGCTTTCTTTTCAGATACACGTCAAACGCTATTTCCATTGCGGCCAACACTAAGAGAAATATTATGATTCCTAAAACGGCTAATAAAAATTTCACGGCTCGTCCTCCTTTGTATCAGTTTTTGTTATTCTTCCTTCTCTCGTTTAATTATGTTTTCAATTGCTTTTTCAGCGTATTTCGTCAATGTTTTTAAGCAATGTTCATCCCATTCTTGTTCTGTCATAATCATTAACCTCAATCTTGAATAAAGTATTGATTTTTGGAGACAATAGATATTGGTGAAGTGTAAAGATTTTTAATTCGTTAAGAACTAAGCTCTTTACTTTTCTCTTCTGGTGGGTAAAAGACTTCTGGAACTGTACTATCTAAGGCTTTTGCGATACGTTCCATAACAGCTTGAGTTGGATTTTTATCTTTGTTATTTTCTAATTCACTTAGGTATCCTGGAGCAATTTCCGCTTTTTCAGCTAATTCCGCTCCTGTGAGTTTAGATGGCATATTTAATCTTAGATGCTTTATCTGATTCAATATTTTCGCACCTCCTTTGTTTAGTGTGAGTGAATAATATCATGTTCACTCACACTAAACAAAGGCAATTTTTGTTCTTTTGGAGTGAATATTGTCGTTTATTGTTCATTCCCATTGAATATCTTTTATATTCTCACTATTTCATTGACATAGAATATTTTTTGGTATAGAATATTCTATGAGGGAGAATATATTTAGGAGGTTAAAATATGCTAGGAGATAATATTAAAAAAATAAGAAAATTAAAGAAAATTAGCATAAATAAGATGTCAGAAATAACTGGCATCTCTTTGGGGTATTTAAGTCAGCTTGAGAATAATCTAAGCAGTAACCCAACGCAGGTGGTATTAGATAAAATAGCAGACACATTGGGCGTATCTCGTGATAGATTAACAGGTGCATCTGTTACCTGCTTTATTGAGGACCGACTAAATTTGCTTAATATGACCCTTGAAGAGCTGTCTGAAAAAACAAAAATACCCATAGACTTTTTTAAAGAACTTGATAATGTTCAGCCCATGGGTAACCACTATGAACTTATGGATCGCATCGCCTATGCTTTAAACATGCATCCTGGGATTCTTCGTGCTGCCTTAGCTCGTCAAGAGCCACCAGCATATGACGGACCGCCAACAGATCCCAAAGAAGATTTTGATTATAAAGAAGATTTTCCTCAAACTATAACAACAGTAAGAGAATCAGAAGTGCCCTATAATATAACCCCAATCACAGGGAGGCTAGTAACAGTGCCCATCTTAGGTAAAATTCCCGCTGGTATTCCGGTAGAAGCAACCGAAAATATAATTGGTTATGTAGACGTTCCTGAAAGCAAAGTGCGAAACGGCTCTTACTTCTATCTTCAAGTTCAGGGAGACAGTATGATTAATAGCGGTATTAAGAACGGTTATCAGGTATTAGTTAGACGCCAGGACGACGTTGAGAGCGGCGAAATAGCCGTAGTAAGGGTTAACAGTCATGATGCAACACTAAAACGTGTTAAAAAGATTGATGGGCAGGTTATTCTCTATCCGGACAATCCCGCCTACGAGCCGATCATAATAAAAGAAGAGGGCGCAGAATTCATTGGTAAAGTTGTAAAAGTAGAATTTGATCCAAATAAGAAGTATTGAAGGTGATTTAATGAGAGCTGCAATTTATGTTCGAGTCTCTACAGTTGAGCAAGCTCAAGAAGGATATTCCATACCTGCTCAAATTGCTATTCTTAGGGATCTCGCAAAAACTTATAATTACAAAATAATAAAGATATATCAGGATGCTGGGATCTCTGGTAAGAACATAAAAGATCGCCCCGACATGTGCAGATTAATAGAAGATGCTGAGCAAAAGAAATTTGATGTTGTCCTAGTCTGGAAGCTTTCTAGGTTAAGTAGAAGCTTATTGGATTTGCTATCAATAGTTGATATATTTACGCAAAACAGTGTAGCTTTTCAAAGCTATTCAGAAAAGTTTGATACGAGTACTCCTATGGGAAAAATGCTCTTGCAGATGCTTGGAAGTATAGCTGAATTTGAAAGAAATACTATTGCTGAAAATGTAAAGATGGGTTTAAATGAGCGTTTTAAACAAGGGTACAGTAAAGGAGCCATTCCTTTTGGGTATAAAAGTATAGACAAACGAGCTATAATAGCCCCTGAGCAAGCCGAAGTTGTCAAAAGAGTTTTTGAGACTTACCTGAATGGTGATGATGACGGCTGTTTAACTCATTTAGCAGAGCAATTGAACGCAGATGACTTTAGAACCAGAACCGGGGGATTATGGGGCAGAATAGCCCTAAGAGATATGCTTAAAAACAGTTTTTATATGGGCTATGTTAAGACTGGTATACATTCTAGGGGATATGAAATAAAAGAGAATGCAGAGGTAAAAAAAGGCGCTCATGAGCCTATTATACCTGAGGATATATTTAACAAAGTTAATCAGAAATTAGAAGCATTAAAGCGAAATAATATTGTAAGATATCCGGACAATGACAGTGTGTTAACAGGTCTAGTTGTTTGCCCGCGTTGCGGATCTAAAATGTTTGCTCTTAATTCAACCAATAAACATGTTAAAAAATCCGGCGAAGTATCAATATATCCTGTTAACGTATATCGGTGTAACAGTAGTGGCTACGGTAAAGGTATATGCAAAGGCTTTTATGTTACAGCAAATAAAATCCAACCGCAGGCTATATTAGCTTTAGCAGATTATATTAATAATAGAAAATACAATATTAAGGTTTCAGACAAACCAAGATCCGCACCCACTGATAACGAATTAAAATTAGTTGAATCGGAACTGAAACAAACTATTTCGATAAGAGATAAATATTTCAGATTGTTTGAGAGTGATAAAGTAGATATGGAATTATTCAGCGATAAAATTAATGGGATACTAGCCAAGATAAATAGTTTGGAGAGAAAAAAAGAGGAGATATTAAGTAAAACAGTTCCTAACAAGGATATTGATTATAGTAAAATGTTTTCTCGAATTAATAATTTTAATGACATATATGATAACCTAAGTAATCGGGATAAGAAAGAATTCTTAAGACAATTTATAAAATCAGTTCATATTACTGTTGATAAATTGGTTGATAAAGTAGAATTGATTAACGGACACACTATTAATTTGTTATCTTAAATAGTCTTTCCACTTAGGAAGACAATGTACGATAATAATATTATTCTTTATCCATAATTGTCTTCCCTGAACCTGGAGAACCAATCATAAGTATGTTGTGTGCTCCTGCAGCAGAAACCTCTAACGCCCTTTTTACATTCTCCTGTCCTTTAACATCTGCAAAATCAACGTCATAAAGATTGTCTGTTCTAAAAAGGCTATCAACATCAACAAAATGTCGTTCTATCTTCTTTTCTCCATTAATGTGCAATATTACTTCCTCAATCGTCCCCACAGGAAGAACCTCAATATCCTTAACTACTCCTGCTTCTTCAGCATTTTCAATAGGAATTACTATTCTTTCTATTCCTTCTTTGTAAGCAGTCATTGTCATGGGAAGTACTCCAGTTATAGGCTTAATTTTCCCATCAAGCGAAAGCTCTCCAAGAAATAAATACTTTTCGATCTCATCATTTTTAATTTGTTCAGTTGCACTTAAAATTGCAAGAGCAATCGGCAAATCATATGCTGGTCCT
>Ga0209340_1001627_pt1 | contig 15244 bp, 13 predicted proteins | sample EPASupsiteSAE323_FD_187266 | JGI IMG/M metagenome (GOLD analysis project Ga0209340, IMG submission 187266) | Bioremediated contaminated groundwater from EPA Superfund site, New Mexico - Sample SAE3-23 (SPAdes) (version 2) | ecosystem: Environmental > Aquatic > Deep subsurface > Groundwater >... | reverse complement strand
AGCCGTCTTGAGAATCTCTTCCGTGCCGAAGATTTCAACATCTGTATTCATCGGCTCTTTAGTTTTGATTTTATTCTTTTCAAGCACCCATCGAAAGGGTGATAACTTTTTAAAATTATATAAATCCATATTATTCCTCCAAAGGCCAAAAACCTTGAAAAAAAAGGGGGGTTATCCCCAGCATTTTCGAATTAAGGACAAATCTTTTAACTACCAAAAGTTTTGGGGAGTGCAGAACCCTTTTTTCAAAAAGAGTTTTGCCTGCCGGAGGCACTAAGTCAGCAACATTAGGGGTGCAACCTTTTCCAAAAACTTTTAATAATTGCAGCATTTAAATGTTATACATCGAATATAACTTCAGTAGAGAGAATCCCGTCTTTCTCCACCACTTCCAGGTTGTGGTAAGTAACCGATTTGATTTCCAGTTCCGGTTGACCTGGAGAAGGTATATTTAAAAGGCTACAAGAGAGATGGGTTTCGTTTATTACATGGAGATCAACATCAATAATCGTTTGTTGTTTATACTGGACCAGGAAGACAATTTCAGAAAGAAAATTGACGAGTATATTGGCAAGGCTGTCTCCTTCATATTCAAACGGATATACCAGGGAAGCGGGAAACGATTTAACGGGTTCGAATGGATCGCTAAAATAAAGGAGATTTAACCCACGTATTGCTGCCTGGAAAAATTCGGTGTACCCATTTCCTGAAACACGGATACCCACATCTGCTGTTGTCGAAAATGTTTCATACTTAATCACGGTGTAATGCCTCGAGTTTATTTTACCTTTTCTTCGATGAAATTTCAATCTATAAAATAAACAAAACGCTTTCTATCACTATTGAATTTTAAATATAATTATATTAAAATGGAATGTAATTTTACTTCTATTAAAACTCGATCCCGTTATTTGAATATTCGAAAGGATGGGTGTTGGAATCCAGGTAAAAAGATGAACACTGTTCTCAAGAAATGGTTTGAAAATTTACAAATCAAAAACAAGCTAATCGGTACATTTACCCTGTTATTATTGATGGTCATGGTTTTCGTTCATTTATACTTCCCCCTGAAGCAGAAGGAATCGGTTTATAAGGAAATAAATCTCAGGATACGTACATTGGCTGAAACTGCTGCTCTGGGTGTTGGGATTTTTTTACAGGAACAAACCTACACTGCCTGGTTCGAAATCAGTGAGCGATTGAAAAACGAACCTGACTTCTCTTTTATCCGTGTTTATGATGAAAAGAAAACCCTCATCTCAACCATGCCCGAAGGATACTCTCCCGAATATCATTCTCCTCTTAAATATCTTGAACCGATTACAACAGGGAATACAATAGAAATAATGGTCCCAATCAAATATAAAGAAAAATACCTGGGAGATATCGTGATGGGAATGAGTTTGTCAGGTGTGAAAAAAGAAATCCGCAGGATTAATCTCATCAGTATTATAACTCTCACATGTATTTTTATTGTGGCTTTTTTGATTATTCTTTTTACTATCGGGTTGATAAGTAAACCCATTCAGCTTTTATTAAATTCGGTTAACCGGGTTATTTCTTCCGGGCATTATGCAGAACGCGTTGTACATAATTCGGAGGATGAAATCGGTGTGCTCGCGAACCGTTTCAATGAAATGATTGAAATGATAGAGCAGCGAGACATTGAGTTGAATTCCCAGTTCACAGAATTACAAAAAGTAAACAAATTAAAGGATGAATTTCTTGCTGTTACCACCCATGATTTACGTTCCCCACTTACTGCCATTAACGGGTTTACCGAGTTGATGCTAATGGACGAAACGATTTCGGAGAGTAATAAGAAGCGAATCGGTCATATCCAGAGTTCAGCCGATTTCCTGACAAATATGGTAAGCGAAATCCTCGAAATCAGTAAACTTGAATCCGGGAAAACGGAAGTAAAGCTTTCACCGGTCTCTCTGTCCCGTATCATCGAATCCAGTATCAGGACCATGCAATACATGGCGCTTCCCAAAGAAATCAAGCTTCAATTTAACGACAGGAGCAGCCGTGAAAATCGTATTCTGGGAAATTCCGATGCGTTATTGCGTGTGGCGAATAACCTGATCTCCAATGCGATTAAATTTACTCCTCGTGAAGGGCATGTTACGGTAGACCTGGAATTAAAAAGGGGTGCAGGAGAAAATTCTCCCGGTCATATTGTTTTCTCTGTAAAAGATACAGGCTTAGGGATAGAAAAGGATGATATTCCCAAACTATTTGATATGTATTCCCCTGTATCCAGGAAAGGAACCGCTGGCGAAAAAGGAACCGGTCTCGGCCTATCCATTACTCACAAACTGGTTATAAAACACAATGGTCAAATAAAAGTAGAAAGTGAACCGGGAAAAGGGACCTGCTTTGAAATTACCTTCCCTTTATCATCCGGTCAGGTGAATTAAATAAAATTTCAGGAGGCTAAACGAATGAAGAAGGTATTTTTTTCATGTGTTTTAATTGTGGTGTTTATCGCGCTTGGTGTTTCCGGCTTGGAAGCAAAGAAGTATGATCTTTTTGGGTATTCGGATTTTATTTTTCTTTATGGGAAACATGGAGATAATACAGAAAGTTCGTTTTTGCAGAATCGAACCAATCTTATACTTTCATCGGAATTTGAGAAGCGGTGGAATTTCTTTTTAAATATGGAATTTAATGGAGCGGTTGAAATTCATCCGGATGATTTTGGTGTCTCGCAGACCGATACAAAAGGCAGGTTCCAGTTGGAGGAAGCGTGGGCATCTTATACACTTTCAGATGCATTCGTGGTAAAAGCAGGTATATTTCTTGCACCTTTCGGGTCATTTAATGTGAGGCAGGATATGTCTCCCACGTATATATCGGTTCGTCCTCCCATGATTTATGATGATGATTTCCGGGACATGAAGCCTGTCCACATTATTCCCGGCCAGTGTAACCTTGAAATCTCAGGAAGAATTGTCAAACGCAAAACCAAATTCGAATATCATGTGTATGCCGGAAATGGATGGGGCACCAATTCCATGTCGGTTGATGCCAATCTTTCCAAATCCATTGGGACTCGCCTTGCCTTTTCGTATGATGAAAACTTAAAAATCGGTATTTCCAGTTATTTCGATAATGCAAAATTTACACTCAATTTCACACCTACACCCGGCAGCAATGATAAAGAAACAACCCAGAGTTCTTACACGGAAAAGCGTTCGCTTTATTCCATAGATTTTGATTATACCTTTTCCAGGTTTAACCTGAATGGTGAATATTTTTATAACCATAATCGCAGTGAGCAGTTTCCTACATTCAACCGTTACTTTTATTATGTAAACTTTAATATGGAATTGGTGAACAAAGTGAAGGGATACGTCGAAAGAGATTTTTACAAAGATCGAATCCCTGACAGTAACACCAAACAATACCTCGGTAAAGGCGTTTATAAGACTATTTTCGGGATTAATTACAAACCCAACTGGCGTGTGGCATTGAAAGGAGAAATCCAGCTTTATTCGTTTAAAGATCATTTTAATCCTTCTTATGCAGTATTCATGACCAGTCTGTCGGTTGTTTTTTAGGAGAGTCGGATGGGAAATCGAAAAAAATTTATGAATCGTATACGGTTTATTATATTCCTGGCTTTTGCGGTATTGAATATCCAGGCAGCAAATGCGGATATTTATATTATCACCAATGCATCGAACCCATTGAAGAATATTACCAAAGATGAGCTGAGAGCCATTTTTCTTGGAGAAAAGACAATCTGGAAAGGTGGGGAAAAGATTAAGCTCGTGGATAATTTGAACAAGAAAGTAGCCGAGGAATTTTATAGTGGTTGTTTAGGGAAGAAGGTCGAACAGATTAAAAAAGTCTGGATAAACCAGATGTTACTTGGGAAGATGCGTCCACCCGAATCTTTTAAAGACCAGGATGAATTGATCGAGTTTGTCGGATCGAGTAAAGAGGCGATCGCTTTCGTTACAGAAATCCCGAAAGATGAAAAACGCGTTGCAGTTTTAAAGCTTGATTAAGGATAGAAGATATTCAGTAAATTAGGAACAAATTAGGAAGACTTTTTTATCCAACGAGTGGTTTGCCTCCTTATAAAAAGCTTACGTCAAATAATAAGCCCAATCCAACTACTATTACATACACAAACACTAAACTACCGGAAATGATTTCACCCCACAGTCACTCCGTTCGCGTTTCTCAGGAATACCCCCTTATTCTGATTACTTGTTTGACATTTAAAATATTTTGCAATATAATATTTACATGGTTAAACAGGTATAACAATGGAAAACCGTATAAACAGAAAGGATGTTTCGTTCTCAACTGCTCAGGAGCTTGATAAAGAAGACAGAGAATATTGGGCAAAAGCAACTGTTGAAGAAAAATTCAGAACAATTACATATTTGAGGGAGTGTTTTTATGGGCCAGAGGCAACTACCGGAAGACTTCAAAGAGTTTATCATTTATTAAACAAGAATAATTTAAGTGATTCCAGATATAAGAGAGAACTAAAACGAATCACCGGCACTTCGGCGCGCCATAATAAAAAGAAGATCGGAGAGCCGGTTGATATATTGTTTTAATGGGATGGAAACAGGTTCCGAATCATCAAGTGTAATTATACAGCGTTCGGCACGTCTCGCAATAGTTCGGCAAATATCCAGTTTTGCTGCCGGTAAGGTTTCTCCCGGGATGACAAAACCTTTTAGTGTAACTTCGGACTCCAATTCATGGACATATCGTGTAATTCGTTCCACATCGGATTCGAGGATAGGATATTTGAATTGTTTTGTGGAAGCCAGTTCTCCGCCTACTTTAAAGAGGTCGCCCTGGATTTCGAGGATAATGGATTTAATTTTTTCGGATTGGATGAAATGTTTCGCTTCTCCCAGGAAGGAATTCAGTTCATCGATTGTGCCGTAGGTTTCGACGCGGATATTGTTTTTTTTTACCCGTTCACCCGACCATAGGCTCGTTTCGCCTGAATCGCCTGTTTTAGTGCTAATAGACATAATGTTTCTCCGCTTAGAATTTTCGAATAAAACGTTTGAGGTGGTTATGTATTTTGTGGAAGCCAAATCCGCCGTTTACCATTTCATTAATTGCGTCGTCCGGAGACCAACCCTGTATTTTAATCCGGTAAAGAGCAACTCCGGCACCTGTGCGGTCTGCGCCGTGTTTGCAGTGAACAAAAGCAGGAAGGTTGGATGGATCGGAAACGATTTCGAGGAATCGTCTGAATTTCTCTTTACTCGGGAAGAAAGCAATCATGGGAAGGCGGTAGTATTTGATACCCGAATTTATAAGAAATATTGCATCATCGTGGTTATCCCGGAAGTTGATAACGGATTTGATCCCCATTTTTTTTAATTCCTCGAACCCTATCTTGTCTGGTTGTGCACCGCGGTAGAGAGTATCGGATACTTTGAAAAGATTTGGGAGTCCCGGTTTTTGAATAGGAGTTGCCCAGTTTTCCGGGCGGGGTTTAGAAGGATTTCCGAGTGCCTCGGTTGTATTGTTGCTGTATTGTAAAAGCAGCAGAAGAATTAAAACAAAAAAGGTGAATAGTTGTCTTTTACGGTTCATACCATTACCTCCGGGAAAATAATTTCGATACATATATATAATATACACAAATAATATTATACAGTATCGGGATTATTATACACCATCAGTTTAATAAAAGAAAGGATTAAGGAAGGGTAGCTTCAGTAACAAAAGAGATAATTCCAGTGTATGTCTAATTCCGATATTTTTATTCTCCACCTAACAAAAGTTCTTTGCCTACTTTCTTTCAAGAAAGTAGGAAAAAAAAGGGCAGGCTTTGCAGCCTGCCCCGGTAAAGCTTTTTATGAAACCTGTTTATTAAAGGATATTGGCTGTATAATCTTCTACTTCGCCGTAGGTGAAGGATTCGCAGTAGGAAGGATAGGCGCCGTATTTCATGGAGACGCGGATGCGGGTGGTGCCGGTGGTAGCGGTGCTAAGGCAAGTGAATGTACCGGTTACGGATGTAGCGCCGGATTTGCTGAATACTGCTTCGTTGGTTTCTGCGAAGGAGTAGTTTTTGTTATAGTCAATCCAGACCTTCCAATACTCGGTATAAGCGGTACCGCTGTACCCGGTGTTTAAGGTAATTGTGTAGGAGGTGCCGCGGGTCAAATTGACGGAGGTAGATGTATAATCACTGTAATAGGAATAAGAGGATGATTTGTCCAATGTACCGATACGTACACGAGAAATCCATTCGTCTGCATAGTTGGAGGATTTGGAAGCGCAATAAGAAGAGGTGGTTCCGACAGTGATGGTGAACGTAATAACGTTGCTGGCTTCAGCGATGCTGGTGATAGGTTTATTGGTATTGGCACCGGCCCAGGATTTGGCGTTGGGGGTTGTGGTATCTGTGAAAGAAGTTTTCGCACCGGTTCCCGGGAATGGGTCTGCACCGTAGGTGGTTGAAGATTTCACATTATCGGCTTCTTCCAGGTCGATTCCCTGGTGGGTGTTATCGGTATTGATATTATTGGAGGTATGAGTTGCGATATAATTTCCATCGATATGATAGATCAGCAGACCGTGTCCGGGCAGGTAATAGTCCCAGTTTCCGAGTAATTGGCGGTTTTCAAGCAGGAAGAATTCATTTGTGGTAGTCGTATCATAGCGATAGATGCTGTTATAGTTTTCTGTGTTGTTAAGAGTTACATTGGTTGTAGCAGTAAGAGTGGTAGGTGAAGACCAACCGAGCTGCCAGCGGGTGTAGGGGTTATGGTACGGAGGGTTGTTACCACTGTTGTTCCAGGAACCGGAAGCCATGATATCCCATTTTTTGAGATCCCATGCGCCAGAGCCTGATGTGTCATAAGTATCGGGGCAGCCCATGTTATGTGCAAATTCGTGAGCGAGAACACCAGCGCCCGTGATTGTTGAACCGGAAGCTCCGTACAATTCAGGAACGGTGGAGTAAGTGTTAATGTAAACGCCATCATAGGTACGAGCATAAGTGCTCAAAGTCCATTGATGTGACCAGATTGTATAGGCAGGAGCTCCGGCCTCTTCACCGTAACCGGCGTGAACAACCTGGAGACCGTCTAATGTACCGTCACCATTGTTATCGTAGTTAGCGAAATTGACGCCAGCAGCTTCGGCAGCATCGACAGCTTGCTGGACCATCAACCGAGGATTGATATCGTAACCTGATGAATCATTGGCACCATAAGTAGACATACTGCCAGACAGGTTATAAGGACCATACACATCGGTGTTTACGGTTAACTGGTTGTAGGAGGTTGCCAGGTAATAATTCTTGAAACTAATTGTGTTTGTATTATACAGTGCTGCGAAGTTAGCATTGGTTTTTACAAACGCTTTGTCGGTGAAGTTAACCAGGATTACGAGGTATCTGCGGGTTCCCGTTGAAGGGAAAGCGTTGGTTAAGCCAGCAAAATCGACACTGGAAAGATTCTGGTCATCCATGCGGCTGAATTTACCCTGGAGTACCTGTTTTTCACTGTATTGTAAACCGGGGGCAACAGTTTTCAAAAAATTGATATCATGATTTCCACGAATTTCAGGGTTCCGAGCAATGACTTTCGACATTACCAGGTCACCTTCTTCATTCGTGTTTGCATACCGGTAAAATCCTTTTTCATCCATCATAACGGTATAACCGTCAGCAGTTCTTGAATAATGGGTGAATTCGTCACCGGACATCACGATTGTTAACATTGTGCCATCGGGTTGCTCAACATCGATCGGATCAGGATACGCACTTACAAACTTCGGCGAAGCCATCTGTTTTACTGTGCTGCTGCCCGAAATGTTCATCAAAAACACGAAAGCCACAACAAACACTGGTATCAATGATACCACTAACATTCTTTTAGACAATCTCATAAATTACCTCCAAAGATGGATTTTATCTTCTTTTCTTTAATAGACTAATTTAATAGGGGGTTTTTTAGCAGAGAAACCTATCGACAAAAAATTTTTAACGAAAGGGGGATGACTTTATAAATTTGATTAGTGATACAAACGGGACATGTCTGTAATCACAAACTTTTTGGGTTATATAAAAAACCTTAAACTACACAAAAATACACATTACCAATTGAAACATAATTATAAACGGAGTGAATGCATACGTCAATCCATCGAAAGTTGTATTTTTGGGTGGAAAATGTGCTGTTGATTTTTGTACAACTAAAGTTTGATATTTCTAAATCAGATGTAAAACCGGATAGATCAAAGAATTCAATCGTTATTCCAAATCCTGCACCAATCCAAGAAATTTCTTCTTGTGGCGATACTCGCTTTCTTCATCTACACCCACAAGGCCACTCCTCACCAGGTGTGCGTTCACAAATGTTTTATTCTTTAAAAATATATACGCCGGTATATAACCATCTCCCGCCTCTTTCCCTTCTTTATCATTTTCATTTTCATATTTCAGGAAAACACGGGTCCCTTTCATTTTCTCTTCCAGGAACCTGACAGCGTCTTCCCTCGTGGAAGGATTTTCTTTGATCCCGATCAACCGGATAATTCCTTTCTTTTTTAATGCTACTTTCTCCGGGGATAAAATCTTTTCGACAGAGAAATACTCTTCCCTGGTTTTTTCTTTACTCGTCTTATCGATGGCTGAGCCGAAATGTTCCGATTTGGGGTCTGCAATTAGATCGAGTTTAACAGGGTCCTTGAAAATATACGTGAGTTTTTCGATTTGCTTTTTATAGTTTATAGGTTTCCGTTCCGGGGTTAGAATAGTTACCGTAGAATTCTTTTTGAAATTCAGCTCATTCATTTTTAATTTTTCTCGGATAACGGGGAGGAACTCCGGGTTAATTTCATATCCAACCGAATTTCTCCCTAATTCCAATGCAGCCAGGGAAGTCGTTCCACTTCCCAGGAATGGATCGAGTACCGTTTCGCCTACGAATGAAAACATTTTTATCAGCCGGTGAGGTAATTCAAGGGGAAACATTGCCAGATGTTTTTTCTGTCTTTCCCCGACAAAGTTCCAGTGGCCTGCAAAATAGGTATTCCATTCTTCTTTTGTGAGAGCCGACTTTTTTTTAGTTTCCGAGGAAATATACCTTGAACCTGTCCCTGGTTTTTTAAAGATAAGAATAAATTCGTAATCCAGTTTCAGTATACCGTTTTTGGGATAAGGAAAGGAACCCATAATCACGGCTCCACCGGATGTGTTGGTTGTCGCGACTTTCTGCCAGATAATGGCTCCCATATAATCTAATCCTATAGATTCGCAGAATTTAATTATTTCTGTGCGGATTGGAATTATTTTATATCGTCCGTAAAACGCAGCCCGTGCGTATTGGTCCCCGATATTAATACATAAACGGCATCCGTTATCCAAAACGCGGTAGGCTTCATTCCATACCAGGTTCAGATGGTTGATGTATTCTTCATAACTCGTATTATACCCGATTTCGTTTTGAGACCCGTAATCCTTTAGCTGCCAGTAGGGTGGAGATGTGATAATAAGATCGATGGAATTATCTTCCAGTTCCTTCATCCGGCGCGAATCATTAGAAATAATCGTATGTGTTGTTTTCATAACTCAATTATACCTTATAAGCATGATTCTGTATATATTTTAGCAGCATTTTTGATTATAATGGAAAAAGTGGAAAAAGGGGACAGGCAAGAATAGGCAAGAATAGCCACGAAATAGTTCGTCATTCTATGATGCGAACTCCTGTTTTTCCGTGAATCGAATTGACAGCGAAATTCTTTCCTGTTAAAATGAACCCATGCCACTCGCTTCAACACAGGGATTTGTACTTGGATGCACACCGCATAACGAACAGGACAGGCTTGTTTATTTATATACCCAGGACAAAGGAATTATCCGTGCAATTGCCCCCGGTTCAATGAAAGCTAAAAACCGTTTCGGCTCCCTCTTCGAATTATTCACCGAAGGAGAATTTCATTATTACTGGCAGGAAAATCGCGAAATGATTACTATCTCCAAAGGAGAAATTATTACAAGCTTTTTCCATACAGTTTCTGACCCGAAGAATATTTTTTATTTCTACCTTATGACAGATATTCTTCTCCAATTTGTTCCACACAACCACCAGGACAACCGATTATACAGGTTAATCCAATCATTACTCACCCATGCTTCAAAAGGAATTGAAACCCGTTCGATACTGCTTTACTTCCTGGTATGGGTACTGAGAATTGAAGGGATGATGTTTGATCCGGGTTATTGCTCCAATTGTCATACAAAAGAGATGCACCAGGGATGGATTCGGTTGGATTTCAGGGGTCTTTTATGTAAACAGTGCAAAACTACTGAAAGCATTATTCTACAGGAACCCGAATTGCATTTTATACGGTGGACGGAACGACATTCCCCGGAAGAATTGGAAAAATGGAAAGATTCATTGAATATCCCCAAATTAATAAGAACTTTTACACGCAAAATCGAGTTCCACGGGGAATGTACCCTGAAATCATCCCTCTATCTCCCCGAATTTTCGTGATTTAACAATGTGTGAATCCAGTGAAATAAGGTTGAAAACTTTTTCAATGTTTTATTTTTTCTTTGAATACAGCTTGAATTATTTATACAAATAGACTAAAATTTATTATCTCCTGATGGAAGGTGATGAATTGAAAACTGATGATGTTTTGCACCCGGTACTTGAAAAGCTCGGCAGCCAGTATGAGCCTATCCGAAGGCTAGGGGGTGGGGAATATTCAAATGTTTACCTGGTCCGAAATAAAGCCACCGGGAAAGAACTGGCTCTGAAAATCCTCGATTACTACTTCCTTATCCAAAAGCTAAAAAAAGAAAATATCGATAACAGCAAACTGCGTTTCGACGAAATCAAAAAGCGTTTCATCACCGAAGCGAACCTCTACAAAAAAATCGAACACCCAAACATCGTCAAAATCCACGAAATGGGTGTGGTAGAAGAAGAAAAAGATAGCATCGAAATCCCGTATTTCTTTATGGATTATGTGAAAGGCTCAAGCCTGGATGCTGTAATAAAAAAAGAAGCACCTTTACCCATTGAACGGGTGATGGAAATCGCAGGAAATATTCTCTCTGCACTCGAAGTGATTCACAAAAACAACATTGTTCACCGGGATTTGAAACCTGCAAATATCATGATCGAAGCTGAAACAGGTAGCGCAATTTTAATCGATTTCGGAATTGCGAAGGATTCCACGGTTTCAAAACTCACCGTTACAGGTGCAATGCTCGGAACTCCCGTTTATATGGCCCCGGAACAATTCATGGACAGCAGTAACGTCGCTCCTGTCACCGATATCTATTCTTTCGGAATGGTCATTTATGAAATGTTGACAGGTGAAACCCCGGTAAAAAAGGGAAATAACTTCTTCGAGATCATGAACTGGCATCGAAAAAAAACCCTTCCACCGATTACCGAAAAAGCACCTACCCTCCCGGAAGGATTAAATATGATCCTGTCCAGGGCAATGGCCAAAGACCCGAATAACCGCTATAAATCCGCTAAAGAATTTATGGCTTCTCTGGAACGAGTCGACCAGCACTCGTTAACTCGTAAATTATTTAAACTATTCATTTTGATTGCTGTTCCCGCTATAATTATCTCGTTGCTTTATTTTATAGATCCTTTTCATTTCTTTCACAAACCTGAGCCGGGTTCACCCATTTCCAATGGATCCCTTACCCCAAAAGACGGTTCGAATTCTCAAAACGCCGCTTCATTAGATGGAAAAATTAAATCCGATTTCAACTCCGTAAAAGAAATCATTTCCGGTACTGCTGCTCCTAAAGATAAACTCAAAAAATGCACTGATTTCTTAACGCTTTACAAAGATGTGCAAGGGAAAGAAGCATCCCTCATGATTGCCGAAATCACCGAATTATCCCGAACCCTCCAAAGCCAGCTCAAAACCGACGACCAGCATACACTCTATATTATTTCTGCAAAAAGCTATCTCGCAAAGAACGAATTTGCAAAAGCCCTTGAAGAAATAGAAAAAGCAAAAAAAATAAACGATTCGGAAGAATTAAAGACTTTAACAAAGCTTTTGGAAACCCAGAAAGCAACTTTTGAAAAAGTAAATGGAACCGCGTTATTCGAGACATATAAAAAAGAAAAAATTACCATTGAAAAATACTTTGAATTCAAAAAGAAATATCCTGCATCCGTGCATCTTGTTGATTTAAAAAAGGTAGTGATTGCTTCTGATCCCCTATTACCTCCCGAAAAATACTGGGACAAAGGGATACGAAAGAATCAAAGAGGATATTATGAATACACGTTCGACTTTGATCAAAACACTCATATCATGATATATATCCCGGAAAAACATTTCTGGATTGACAAATATGAAGTCTCCAATGCCCAGGTAAAGAAGTACTATGAATTGGAAAAAATGAAACCTCCTGCTGAAAATAGCCGTTTTATTAAAAGCGGCGACGAATATCCGGCAGTGGTATCGTATGAAATCGCAAAACGCTATTGCCAACGGTTCGGATTGAGACTCCCTTCCAATTCGGAATGGGAATATGTGGCTGGCAAAGGAGGCAAAACCTATCCCTGGGGCGATGATGCACCTGATGCAGGTAATATGTATCGTGCCAATTACGACAGTATCGATGGAAGCACCGAAAAAGATGGATTCCCCGGTACTGCTCCGGTTAAATCGTTCGAACGGTTTTCTTCTCCTTTTGGAGCTTTCAACATGATCGGGAATGTCTGGGAATGGATCCAGGACAGACAACTAAAAGGCGGCGGATTTATTTCCCCGAAAGAAGATCTCGTCATTACCAAAACTTCTCAGGCAAATGATACCGACAAAGAAGGTTTCCGTTGCATCCGGGAAGAAAATGAAGGATAATAAACTCCCATGACCATTCAATATAGAAAATATATCGCTTTGACTTTGATTGTTGTTTTTATTCTACAAATTGACGGTATTATATTTTCACAAAGCCAGGATGAAATTGTCCGCAGGTTCTACAGTGCAGTGAACAGTTATACCTCTGGCCTCCTTGAAGACGCTTCCGGAAGACTCGAACGGCTTATCGATATTATCGAATCCAAACAGGTCGACAGAAAAGATATACTGGGACAGTCATACCTCCTGCTGGGTGCTATCTGCGAAGAACAATCCCGCGAAACCGAAGCGGAAACCTTTTATCTCAAAGCCAAAGACCTGGGAATTATTAAAGTCTCCGACGTCCCTCTCGACAAATTCAAACTCTACCGCAAAATCGTTCTTGGAGAAAAACCCCCTGAAATTAAAGTAATTAACGGTCCTGTTACTACTCCTCCTCATAAAAAGAAATTCCCCTGGTTGTGGGTTGTGGGAGGAGTCGTTGTAATTACAACAGTTATTCTATTTCTAACAAAGAAAAAACAATATACACTTACTGTCGAAACCGATATCGGCGTCAATGGGACCCCTGCTGCCGGAATGTATAAATATAAAAAAGGTGAACGAGTCGAATACAGCTATTCATTAAAAGACAGTTATTCAAATCTTTCCGTTTACCTGGACGGAAATAAAGTCGAAAACTCCGGTACAATTGTTATGGATTCTCCTCATACATTGCGTGTCGGTTCAGCAACCAATTTTAGTGTAAGCCCTACTGTAGTCGATATCTCCGAAGGCGGAACCTCTACGTTTCACGTGAAGCTTTCTGCAAAACCTTCAACTTCCGTTAACGCCACCATATCCCGGACCGATCTCCAGAACTGTAATATCTCAGTAGAGTCAGGAGCCTCACTCTCTTTTACCCCCGATAACTGGGATACTGAACAAACCGTTACTCTAAAATCCGATAACGATAACGATAACGATAAAAACGGCCTGGCTAAATTCAGTATCTCCGCTTCCAACATGACCCCTGTCGAAATCACTGCAAACGAAATAGATAAAGACCTATTCGTCATAGAAATCATTGACCCGAAAAACGGACAAAAAGTAAACGGACTGGTTATTTTCACTGTTGTTAAAAAAAGCGGATTGTATCCCGTTAAATCCATTGATTTCCTGATCGACGAAGAAAAAATGGAAAGTAAACAAACCGAACCATTCGAATTTACCTGGAACGCGACTCCTTTCAAACTCGGCCCATACAAAATAACAGTAATCGGTACGGATACAGCTAACAATAAATACACACATTCAATCACAGTTCGCAATGGCTACTAGGGTATTGCATCCCCGGAGCGTGGGTTTTTTCAATAAATTACCAAACATCTATTTACTTTTACTTGAATAAATGTTATCCTGTTGGATGCGGCAAAATTCACAGCCGCTGGATTCCTCTTCCGGGTGCGACTCTAATATAATGCCAGTTCAAAAAATGAAACCCAGGTTCCCAGAATGAGGAGAAGGTTTTTTGGTTTCAATAAAAAATTTTGTTGAAAATAGATAGAATGCATTACACTATATTACTTGTTAATTAATGATAAACCGGATATAAATGGATGTAAAGGAGCAGATCAAGAGCCGAATCTCTATAACGGACGTGGTTGGATTATATGTCAACTTGAAGCCTTCAGGTAAGAACCTGAAAGCGTTGTGCCCTTTCCACACCGAAAAAACCCCCTCTTTTTATGTTATGCCAGATAGGGATACTTTCGCCTGTTATGGGTGTAATAAATTTGGGGATATTTTTACTTTTATCCAGGATATCGAGAACCTGAATTTCCATGATGCAATGAATTTCCTGGTAGAACGCTTCAATATCCCTATCGACAAGAAACATATTTCCCAGCCGGGGAAGAAAGATCAATATGTGAAAATTAATGAAGTCGCCTTGAAATTTTTCCAAAACACCCTTTTGGATTCCCAGGAAGGAAAAACAGCTCGCGCATACCTCGAAAAACGGGGAATTACACGAAAAACGGTTGACCTTTTCGGTATCGGGTACGCAGAAAACCAATGGGACGGACTTTACAAATACCTGTCAAAAGAATCTTGCAACATCGATAAATGCATCGAACTCGGACTCCTTGTCAAATCAAACAACAACCGTATTTATGATCGATTCCGGGGCCGGATTATTTTCCCTATTTATTCCGAATCCGGAACCCCTATTGCTTTCGGAGGTCGAACTATTTTCGACGAACCCAATAAATACCTTAATTCCCCGGATACCCCCCTGTATAAAAAGAGTAACCACCTTTTCTGTTATTACCACTCGAAAAAAGCCATCCGAGACAGGAAATTTTCTCTCCTGGTCGAAGGCTATTTCGATGCAATCTCT
>Ga0209340_1001626_pt1 | contig 15250 bp, 11 predicted proteins | sample EPASupsiteSAE323_FD_187266 | JGI IMG/M metagenome (GOLD analysis project Ga0209340, IMG submission 187266) | Bioremediated contaminated groundwater from EPA Superfund site, New Mexico - Sample SAE3-23 (SPAdes) (version 2) | ecosystem: Environmental > Aquatic > Deep subsurface > Groundwater >... | reverse complement strand
GCGGCTGTCAATGTCACTGTTTACCTTTTCATCCGCCATGCTTTCAGAATAACACAAAACGTTGTCTATATAAACTTTACGTGGTGTTCTGTAATGTTCGGACCTGATTACATTACTCACATCAACTTCCTGATTTTTTAATCTGCTGAGGATCTGATCGCCCAATTCATCGGCACCCAGTACGGTTAAGAGTTTGGTTACCATGCCAAGTTTGACCAGAGCCTGGCTTACATCCATGGCAAATCCGGAATATTCAGAGTCAATCCGGCAATTATTATGATTGCTGACGTTTATACGCAACAGTGTTTCTCCAACTACAACCGCAGAAACTTTCTTGTTGAATACGTAACCCTTGCCAAGAATGACGCCTTTTTTCATTAGATTGGAAATATGAACAGCCACGGAAGAACGGCTGATCCCGAAACGGGTTGCTAGATCCTCCTGCGAAGCAAGCGGATCCTGGGTCAATATATCTACAATCTCCTGCTCTCTTGAGGTAAGTTTCATAAATCTACTTCACCCGCCAAATCACTATTATTTATAAGTGTAACATATTAATAATATCTGGACTCCGGGTTTAATTTTTCAAGTTGTTCCTCGTCTATTAATATTTCCCGTTTTTTATTATTGTCTATCTCTGATACAATTCCTCTTTCCTCCATGCAATCCACGAGTCTGGCCGCACGAGCATAACCGATCTTAAGTTTTCGCTGCAATAAGGAAACGGATGCTTTTTTGCTGTCTACAAAAACTTTGACAGCCTCCCAGAACATTTCGTCATCTGCCTCCAGATTCATCTCTTCCAGTTTGAAATCCAACTCATTGATGCGCTCTGCTTCGCGACCAGGTAATTGCTCTTTGATAAATAAAACGGTATTTTCTATGTCGGAATCAGAAACAAATGCCCCCTGTAAACGATACGGTTTGATAGCACCGACTGGGAAAAACAGCATGTCGCCTTTACCGAGCAGTTTTTCCGCTCCTCCCATATCAAGTATGGTGCGGGAGTCAGCCTGCGATGAAACCGCAAATGCTATCCGCGAGGGAATATTGGCTTTGATTATACCGGTCACGACATCCACTGAGGGACGTTGCGTGGCAACGATCAGATGAATGCCGGCGGCGCGTGCCATTTGTGCAAGCCTGCAGATTGAATCCTCAACATCAACCGGAGATACCATCATCAGATCAGCCAATTCGTCAATTATAATAACAATAAAGGGCATTTTCTCAGCCATATTTTGATTATATCTGTAAATATCACGAACGCCTTTTTCAGCAAATAGTTTGTAGCGTTTTTCCATCTCAGTCGTCATCCAGCGTAAAATTACCGCAGCTTTTTTAGGATCGGTCACGACCGGGGTAAGCAAATGAGGGATTCCGTTGTATACGGTAAGTTCAACCATTTTGGGATCAATGAATACCAGCTTAAGTTCATCCGGGGTCGCGTTGTGCAGCACGCTCATGATGATACTGTTAAGGCACACACTTTTGCCGGATCCGGTTGATCCGGCAATGAGAAGATGAGGCATATCACTGAGTTTGGCCACTACAGAATTACCCGAAATGTCTTCACCAAGTGCAATCGCTAGAGGGCTGTCAAGATTGTGAAACGCAGATGAACTTAATATGCTGCGCAAACCAACACTGCTTATTTTAGCATTAGGTATCTCAATACCGATCGCAGATTTACCTGGAATGGGAGCTTCTATGCGGATTCCCGGCGCTGCCAGATTCAATTGCAAATCATCAGTGAGGCTGATAATCCGACTTATTTTAACGCCCGGGGCAGGGGTCAGTTCATAACGTGTCACAGCCGGGCCGCAGCTGACTTGATTGACCTTGACCGAAATCCCAAAACTGGTGAAAGTGTCTTCCAATACGGCAATGCTGTCTTTGATATTTTTTTTGTCGATGACCCGGTTGCTATTAATCTCGTGCAACATCTCTACCGGCGGTTTCATATATTCAAAAGGTTCATCCTGACCCAGGAATACGATTTCCGGCCCTTCTTTTGGCACAGCAGTTTTTTTACTGCTACTGACCAGTTTTAAAGGAGCAGGATTTTCTGTATTCAGCACTTCAGGTTCTATTTCCGGTTGCTCAATAGAAGCAGAAGTATTGTCAATAATTAGCGCATCCGGTTTTTTTAATACACGGGGTTCTGCAGCTTTAGCTGCTACCGGCTCGTTTTCTTCATAAAACATGATTTTGTTAAGACTTGCAGCAAACAGTTTCATCCATTTCCAAACCGTGGCAGCGATTTCAGCAACAGGTTTTTCCAACATCATGACTATAGCCAGTACCGCAAACAAAAGCAAAATTATGGTTGATCCCAGCTGTCCCAGAAGGCGCAGTAATATATAGGCCAAACCGCCACCGACTGCTCCGCCTCCCATTCCCTTTAATCCTGCTTCCCACGCAGTTATTCCCTGCGGAACGTCATAGATACTCATAGCCACCATGATGGTTAACATCAGCATGGTCAACCCCCACATGCGGATTGACCACATTTTTTTCACGATGCCAATATGTATCGACCAGAAGAGCATATAAAATGAAACCAGCAATGCCGCCTGTCCAAATACAATTTGCAAAGCTTTGGAAAGCTGCGTCCCCAGTATTCCGATAAACTGCTGGTCTTCCGGACTGCCGTGAAAATTTCGCAGGCTGGCAAATATAAATACAGCCAGCATAAAGAATACGGCTGAAGCTACTTCTTCACGGAATTTCCATCCCTTTGAATGGGTCGAAGTATTTTTGACTTTTGATACTTTGCTGTCCGGCAAGGGATTTCGTTTTTTGGGGGTATTATTTTTTTTTGCCTGAGCCACTTATTAATTCTGCCTCCCCTCGAGGATTTACATATATTACCATGTATTGTTCGATTTTCAGACTGCTTATTCCTTCCCAAATAAATCTTTTTGAAAGCAGTCCTTCATCCCGTTGTAATTTTTTATGTACTCTTAACCTTTATAACCCACTCATTTAATGTTAATGCTCTGCAGATAAGAATACCACTATTTGTTAATATCCTAAAAACTATTTCCTGACAAAAAGAAAAAACCCGTTTCTTGTTAATTCAACAAACAGTATCGATAATACTTTGTTTGTTATTTTATCTTGAAACAGGTTCAGTAATAAAATTATTTTCAATAATGATCATACGCTTGCACGGGCATAACTTCTTTCTCCTCATTTATAAAGAATATTATTCCCATCTTAACGTTCAGCTTGTAAAGGTGTCAAGAGAACCGTCCCCGTCATCCTTTCGGCACATAGTTAATATTAAGTATGCTGCCTGGCTGAAGATCTTCATTCATATAATCCATCGGGTCAGTGCTGATAATAGCTGCAACCCTGGCCTGTTGATCATCAAGAATCTCGAGATTCAGAAGCCCTCCGGAGGGAAGATTGACCATCCTTTTCTCCGGGGTTTTAATATCCTGAAGCAAGTCCATAGGATCTGCCATATAGAAAATCATTGCAGCAAGCCTCCTGTCTCCTTAAGCGAATTAAGCTTGCGCAACGCGTCCTGCAACCCTCCCAGTTCGTCAATAAGTCCGCATTCTACTGCATCCCTGCCCACCAATACGGTACCGATATCTCTTGCCAGGTCTCCGGTCCTAGACATTAATTCCCGGAATCTTTCATCCGTAATATGGGAGTGTTGGACCACAAAATTCACAACTCTGTCCTGCATTTTATCAAGATACTCATACGTTTGCGGAACACCGATGACCAGACCGGTCAACCGGATAGGATGGATCGTCATCGTTGCCGTGGGGGCAATAAAGGTATAGTCTGTACTGACTGCGATTGCGGCTCCAATTGAATGTCCTCCACCCAAAACAATGGAAACAGTAGGTTTGGACAAACTGGATATCATTTCTGCAAGGGCAAGTCCTGACTCAACATCCCCGCCTACCGTATTAAGCACCACCAGCAAACCTTTAATATTTGGATTTTCTTCTACTGCTACGAGCTGCGGAAAGACATGCTCATATCTGGTCGTCTTGTTTTGAGGTGGCAAGACCATATGTCCTTCCACCTGTCCGGCTATTGTCAGACAATGTATGTCAGTCTTAAAACTGGGAATTTCTATTTGACCCAGTTCTTTTAGATTCTGTAGCTTGTGATTTTCCTGGTTTTCCTGAGTTTCAGGGTCAAATTCAGGATCAGCGGGCAAATCTGTCAAAGCAAAAACTCCTTTCACTTATCATTCATCTATGAGCTTAGATTTGCCTGCCGTTAATGAAAAAATACGCCATTAACAAAAAAAGAGTCAGGAGAATTTTACTCCTGACTTCTAATACTAATATTTAAACTTCCATGATTATGGGCAATATCATCGGTCTTCGGCCGGTTCTTTCATATAAACTCTTACCCAGCTTCTCCCTGATCTGTGTTTTGATCAATGCCCATTCAGTAATGTTTTTTTGGAAACATATATCCATGGCCTCTCTGACTCTGAGTTTGGCGTTCTCGATCAGTTCTTCTGATTCACGAACATAAACAAATCCGCGGGTAACAATATCAGGGCCAGCAACGACCTCGCCCATTTCTTTGTCAATGGTTACTACCACAATCATAATTCCATCCTGAGATAGCTGTTTGCGGTCACGCAGAACGATGTTGCCTACATCGCCAACTCCCAAACCGTCGATCAATACTTTGCCGGCGGTCACTTTGCCGGTAATGCTGGCTTTTTTCTTGCCAATTTCAATAATCTGTCCGTTCTCGGCAACAAATACCCTGGAGCGTGACATTCCCAGGCTCTCGGCAAGGTGGGCATGTTTCATCAAATGCCGGTATTCGCCATGAACAGGAATAAAATATTTCGGTTTAATGAGATTTAAAACGATTTTCAGTTCTTCCTGGGAAGCGTGACCGGATACATGTACACCGCTCATCTTCTCGTATATAACTTCTGCACCTTGCTTGTACAATAAATCAATCGTTCTGGATACAAGTTTTTCGTTGCCGGGAATCGGAGTGGCGGAAATAATAACCGTGTCACCCGGCAGTATTCCTACCCAGCGGTGATCAGCTGAGGCTATGCGCGTCAGTGCGGACATTGGTTCACCCTGGGATCCGGTCGTAACCACTACCATTTTATCGGAAGGATAATGTTCGATTTCTTCCATTTCAACCAGGATCCCTTCAGGTATATCCACATACCCTAAAGCACTGGCTATCTTCACATTATTGATCATGCTGCGTCCAACGATTGATACTTTGCGGCCAAATCTTTCTGCCGTTGAAATTACCTGCTGAATGCGGTGTATATTGGAGGCAAAAGTCGTTACAATGATCCTGCCGGTACATTTGCCGAAAAGTTCCTCAAAAGTTTGTCCTACTACTTTTTCAGACATAGTGAAACCATTGCGGTCGGCATTCGTACTGTCGGACATCATAACCATAACGCCCTTTTCGCCTAATTCAGCCATCTTGCCAAAATCGGTCACCTGGCCGTCTACGGGAGTCTGGTCAAGCTTAAAATCACCCGTGTGCAAAACGATCCCGATGGGCGTATGGATCGCCAAGCCCATACAGTCAGGGATACTGTGACTTACCCTGAAAAATTCAATTTCAAAAATGCCAGCTTTGATCTTGTCCCGCGGCCGGACAATATTCAGTTGGACATTTCCCAGATTCTGTTCTTTCAGCTTTCCTTCTACAATTCCGATGGTAAGCCGGCTGCCATAAACTGGAGGATTTATTTCCCGCAGTACGTAAGGTAGCGCACCCACATGATCCTCATGTCCATGGGTCAGAAGGATAGCCTTTACTTTCTCTTTATTTTCTACCAGATAGCTGATGTCCGGAATGACCATATCGATACCCAGAAGTTCATCTTCCGGGAACATGAGACCGGCATCAATAACAACTATGCTATCCTGGTATTTGATTGCCATCATGTTCTTGCCGATTTCCCCCAAACCGCCCAGGGGAATTATCTGGATTCGTGCGTCGTCTGACACTCAAACACCTCCTTAATATTTAATTTGTAATCCAATAAAATATTATCCGCTCACAAATGTATGATTTATTATAGCCCAAAGATTATGTACATACAACTTAATAAATTGTTATTTTTTGTTAAAAAAATGGACACTTATGTGCCCATTTTAATGTATATATAATTATTTTCTTACAATAATTTGTAATCGCTTAGCAATTGCCGAATCGATTCCAGTTCACTTTGACTGGCATGACAAAGCGGCAAACGGAATCCGCCTACATTCATCCCCAGCATATTCAAAGCTTCTTTGACCGGGATCGGATTGGTTGTAATAAAAAGCCCTTTAAATATTGGGAACAGGTATTTGTGCATTTCCTGGGCTTTGGCACGGTCTCCGGCTTCAAAAGCGTTCAGCATGGATTTGATCTCATTGCCGACAATATGTGAAGCTATACTTACAACCCCACTGGCTCCTACAGCCAGCATGGGCAGGGTCATGGAATCATCGCCTGAAAAAATGGCCAAACGGTCTCCCAATGCAACCTTTAGCTGAGAAACCTGATCCATATTGCGGCTGGCTTCTTTTATAGCCACGATATTGTCTGTCTCAGCCAGTCTGACAATTGTATCAGGAAGTAATTCTACCCCTGTGCGTCCTGGAATATTGTACAGTATGACCGGAATGGAAACACTTTCGGCAATGGCTTTAAAATGCTGATACATACCCTCCTGGGTCGGTTTGCTGTAGTAGGGGTTGACGAGTAACAGACCGTCGACACCTGATTTTTCAGCTGCCTGACTTAACTCAATCGACTCTCTGGTATTGTAGGAACCGGTTCCGGCCAAAACTTTAACTTCAGGACCAACCGCCCTTTTAACCGTCTTAAACAACTCATTTTTTTCTTCATGACTTAATACCGGAGATTCGCCGGTCGTTCCGCTTACAACCAGACCATCGCTGCCATTGGCTATCAGATAGCGGGCCAAGGCAGCTGCATTCTCATAGTCAACTTCCAGTTTCTCATTATAAGGTGTGACCATTGCGGTTATCAGTTCAAATTCCGACATTCGTTCACCGCCCTGTTATTATTTACACCCTAATTCAAACTTGTCATGCAAAGCCTGGACTGCCTTTTCCATATGTTCACGTTTGACCAGACACCAGATGTTGGTATATGAATCACCGGATTGAAGAATCGTAATATCGTTTTCTGTCAAAGCTTCAACGACCTTGGACATAACTCCGGGGATACCTGTCATGGCAGCACCGACGATGGCTACCTTGGCACAATTAAACTCAATATTAGGTACAATATCCAAGTTCTCAAGTACTTCCTGCGCTTTCTCCGCCTGATCGATATTCACTGTAAAGCGTATGCTTTCCGGATGAACAGTTATAAAATCAACGCTTATATCAGCCAAGGCAAGAGATTTGAAAACTTTCAGTTCTATCCCCCGCGCATTGGGCAGATTGCCGGTATTAATCATGATCTGGGCAATATTGGAAGTATAAGTGATCCCGGTTATCATCCGATCAGCAATGATACGCATGCGATTGTCCGAACCTGGCATTTGATTGGCTACCATGGTTCCCAGTGAATCGGTAAATGTGCATCTTACTCTCAGAGGGATGCTTTTCTGCATGGCAATCTCAATAGCGCGGGGATGAACAACTTTTGCTCCTTCACGGGCCAACTGGCAAATTTCATTATACGTGATGGCGTCTAGCAGTCTTGCATCTTTTACAATGCGCGGATCAGCAGTCATCACGCCTTCAACATCGGTAAATATGTCTATATATTCAGCATTCAGAGCAACTCCCAGCGCGCTGGCAGTCGTATCGCTGCCGCCCCTGCCCAAAGTAGTAAGCTCTCCGTTTTCCGATGCTCCCTGGAAACCTGCAACAACAACTACTTTGCCTGCTTCAAGATTTTCCAGGATCCTTTGCGGATCGACATAGAGAATGTGGGCATCGCCGAAATTACCATCCGTTACTATACCAGCCTGTTCTCCGCTTAAAAATACAGCGGGTATATCTCTGGCGCAAAATTGACTGGTTAAAAGCACTCCTGATATAGTTTCACCACAGGACATCAGAATATCCATTTCACGTGGGGGTGGATACGGATTGTTCATCTTCATTAAATTAATAAACGTATCGGTTGCATAGGCATCATTCTTTCTGCCCATTGCTGAGACCACTACCACCATACCAATGCCTTCCTCACGGGTGGAAGCCACTATATCACAAACTCGGGATCTTAATTCCGGTGTCGCCAGGGACGTTCCTCCGAACTTCTGAACAATTATTTTCAAACCCTACACCATCCTAAAATTGGTTTTTGTTCATTAATATCTCGGCAATTTGAATGGCGTTGGTGGCAGCACCTTTTCTGATCTGATCAGCTGCTACCCATAAAGCCAGCCCATTGTCGACACTTATATCTTTTCTGATTCTGCCCACATATACCTCATCGGTATTCGAGCTGTATAACGGCATCGGATAGATCTTGTTTTCCGGATCATCCTGAACAATTACACCCGGAGCGGAAGCGAGTATGGTCCTTGCTTCTTCAGGCGTCATTGGTTTCTCCGTTTCCAGATTGATGGCTTCCGAATGGCTTCTAAAAACCGGTACCCGAACCGTGGTTGCAGCGATTTTCAAATCAGGTGCATGCATGATTTTACGTGTCTCATAAACCATTTTCATTTCTTCCCGTGTATAACCTTGCTCAACAAAAGAATCTATATGCGGGATCAAGTTAAAAGCGATTGGATACTGAAATACTTCCGGGACAACCTCGCGGCCTTCCAGATAACTGCGGCTGGCCTCTTCCAATTCATGCAGACCAGCTATGCCGGCACCGGAAACGGCTTGATAAGTAGATACCACGATTCTTTTCAAACCGGCTGCCTTATATATGGGGTTGACTGCAACCGCCATAATGATCGTTGAACAATTTGGGTTGGCTATAATTCCCTTATGCCAGTCAACATCATCAGGATTGACTTCCGGCACCACCAGCGGCACCGATTCATCCATTCTGAACGCATAGCTGTTGTCGATGACCACACAATTATTTTCAACGGCCATACCGGCCAGCGATTTGCTAATATCTGTACCTACGGCAAATAAAGCCAAATCGGACTTTTTGAATTGTTCCGGGCCGGCTGCCTGTACGGTAACCGTTTCTCCCTTGAACTTTATTTTCGTTCCGGCTTCACGCGGATCTGCCAGACAGATTAATTCCTTGACATTAAAATCTCTTTCTGCCAGAACCTTCAGCATTTCCTGCCCTACTGCTCCTGTTGCTCCTACTACTGCTAATCTGACACCTGCATTCATTGTAATACCTCCCATTCTGCTGCAATCAATATTTTTATTTTATCTTGTATTCTACCACAATCATTTTAATAACTACAATTGATTACGCCGGTCCCAGCATTATAGGCTGGATTTGCTTTCCCTGCAGGGCACATACAGTTGTATCAAGCAACAGATCAAGCCTGGCAACAACTGAATTTGGCTTGTTGACCGGGTCATCCTGACGAAATGGGACAAAAAAAATCAGCTTCATGTTTAATAAAAGACCTATATTCTTTGCGTTGATACCTAGTGCGTCATTGGTTGATACGGCTATTACCACAGGGCGTTGATTGCGCAGATTAGCCTTAATAGCCATGAGTGCAGGCGTATCAACAATCCCATTGGCCAGTTTGGCAATCGTATTACCGGTAGCCGGGATTACAACTACCACATCCAGCATCTTTTGTGGTCCGATCGGTTCTGCTCCAATGATTGTATTTATTAAAGGCCGTTCCGTAATCTTTTTAAGGTCAGTCTTCAAGTCATCCACCCGATAAAAGCGGTTATTGGTTTCATTTACTGAATAAGATAAGATCGGATAAATATCTGCACCTTCAGTTTTTAGCAATTGGATCTGCGGCAGGGTTTCAGCAATCGTACAGTGGGAACCCGTCAAAACTACCCCGACTTTTACTCCTTCCAAGCGGGCATGTTGCATTTTTCCACCTCCTTGCTATGCATAGATCGAAGTTTGTTCAAGTTTTACGAGTTCCTTTATGATCAGACCAGGGATCACGCTGGCGAGAATTTTTCCGGCCGAAACCGATGCAACTTTGCCAGGTAATCCAGGCGCCAGAATCGCTTTCAGACCATAATTATTGGCTGCCTCAAAATCTGTACCACCCGGTTGTGTAGCCAGATCAATGATTAATACATCCGGATTGGCATACTTTAATACAGATCGGCTTAATACCAACTCCGGAACGGTATTGAAGGCGAGATCTACCGTATGCATTATTTCATGTAAATCGCCGAGCTCAGCCTTTTTACAGCCCATTTCATAGGCCCGGGCCAACTGACCGTGATTCCTTGCCACAACGGTAACTTCCGAGCCAAGTGATTTCAAAGCTCTGGCTAACGTAATACCGATCCGTCCAAAGCCAATTACACAGCTCTTGCTGCCGTGGATGGTAAAATTCGTCTCCTCCATGGCGATCTGTATCGCACCTTCAGCGGTTGGAATCGAATTCAAGATAGCAATTTCATCAATTTCGGCAACTTCCAACAAATTCAGTTCCCTGTCTGCGATCCACTTTTTAAGAAAATCACGGGCCGAACCAATGATCACCAATGCACGCGGAGCAACTGCGGAAATTGCTTTTTCCGTCAGTTTTAATTCCTGTTCCGAATATACGGCACGTATGACTCCATCGGGACTGGTGCCTGGCAAAGGCAATATAACCACTTCGGCTCCTTTACAAGCTTCTTCCGGATTATTAAGTGCAAAAGCACCATGCCCTACCATTTCACGAGGAAAGCCGCACACAACCACCGTAGCTCCCATACGTACCAGTTCATTAACCAGGATCAACTCTCGATCATCACCGCCTAATACCGCGATTTTTATGCCTGACAGAACTGAACTCACTCTTTAACCTCCTCCGGATATTCACGAATTTATGCGGAATTAATAGCAATATATGAATAGCGAACATAACTGGTGCTTGTCCGGAACGCAGTAAAAGGAGCGAATTTCTGCATCACATCAAAAATTCGCTCCTTTTATAAAAAAAATCCGCCCGTCAACGTACCTGCAGCACATTCGTAGCGGATCAAATATTTATTTTAAATACTTGGAATATTAGAGGAAGTTTTCCAAACCGTAGACCAATCCTTTGACTTCAGTAACTTTATTGATTGTCAGTAAAACACCTGGCATAAATCCCACCCGATCGAAAGAATCATGACGGATACTTAAACTCTGACCAATTCCCCCGAAAATGACTTCCTGATGAGCGATAAAACCTGGCAGACGTACACTGTGTATTCTGATCCCGTTTACTTCACCACCGCGGGCTCCGGTTACTTTCTCAAATTCCCTCGCGTTGCGGGCTGGAATCCGCTGACGGTTGGCAGTAATCATCTCTGCGGTTTTTATCGCGGTCCCGGAAGGTGCATCCAGCTTCTGATCATGGTGAAGTTCAATGATCTCAACATCAGGGAAATACTGGGCTACCTGTTGGGACATTTTCATCATTAAGACTGCACCCAAAGCAAAATTTGGAATTACTGCTACCCCAACCTGGTTTTCCAGCGCGATTTTTTCCAACTGCGCCAATTCCATATCGTTCAAACCTGTCGTCCCAATAATACAATTTACCTTCTGCTTCAACGCGGCCCGGGCATTGTTAAATACTGCCTGAGGATTGGTGAAATCGACCATTACGTCAGGTCGGGCAACTGCTATCAGCTGATCCAGGTCACTTTCTACATTCATTTTTAACTCTTTGATTGCAAGTATATCGCCCATTGACTCGCCTTTGCCACGCACGTCTACCATACCTGCCAGCTCAAGACCAGGTTCATTAAATACTGCTTTAACTGTTTCTTTACCCATTTTGCCTAGAGCCCCTGCTACAATAACTTTGATTTTATCTGCCACAGTTTAACCTCCCAGTACTTTATAATGAATAGTTTTATATATTTCACTTCCGCCGTCAAGTTTTGCTGATTTATAAAGTATCTGAAAATCATTATAACCGATGACAATATCAGCTGAGATTGAAGCCTGACTTCAGTAAATGTTATACTGAGTGCTGATGAACTGTTGTCAATTTACTTAACTAAGGAGATTTACTGTGCCTTTTGATGGATTTACGATCAGAGCCCTATGCAGGGAGTTAAACCTGGAATTGAACAATGCCCGTATCGACAAGATACATCAGCCGGAACGGGATGAACTGAATATCGCCATACGTCAGATGAAAAGCGGCAATCATCGTTTATTAATCTCTGCCAACGCGCGCTGGGCAAGGTTTCATCTAAGTACTGAAAAAAAGGCCAACCCCAGTCAGCCTTCTTCTTTTTGCATGCTGCTGCGTAAATATCTGGAGGGCGGCAAAATCAAGGAAATCAAACAACCCGGTATGGAACGCATTATACAGATTCGTATTGAAGCATTGGATGATTTCAAAGAATGGAATGACAAACTGCTCATCTGTGAGTTTATGGGGCGCCATTCCAATATTATATTGGTTAATCCGGAAAACGGCCTGATCCTGGATGCAATCAAGAAATATGGCAGTGACGTAAGCTCCTACCGTGAAGTTCTGCCGGGAAAAGAATACATAATTCCCCCCACCCAGAATAAACTTGACCCGGATAACGCCAAATGGGAAAATTTTACCGCCGCAATGTGGGATCAGGAAGAAGCCACTGCTTTGTCGGCGTCACTATTTAATGTATATACCGGTATAAGTCCTTACTCAGCCCGCAAGATATGTATGCAATGCAATCTGGATCCTGATGCGCCAGTTGGACAGACGGGCGAATTCGAGCTGGATAAATTGTATTATTATATCCGTAAGTTGCTGGAGGATATCGATCAAGGGCGTATCATTCCAATGGTCCATTACAACCACAAAAAACATCCGACAGAGTTCAGTATGTTTGATGATAACGATGATCCGGCCATCTTGTTCAGTCGTACACATACAAGCATGAATGAAGCCTGCAATGAATTTTACGGACAAAAGATGAGTATGCTGCGGCTGGATTCCATGAAAACCAATCTGCTGCGCAATATAAAAGAACGTCTCGATAAATATTATAAAAAGCGTTTCCTGCAGGAAGGTGACCTTACCAAAGCCCTGGAAAATGAGGTATACAAAACATGGGGCGAATTACTGACCTCTTATGCCCATTTATATGTTAAAGGCGACACCGAAGCGGTACTGGAGGATTTCTACAGCGGTGAGAAGATTACTTTGAAGTTGGACCCGCGCTACACTCCAATTCAAAATGCGCAAAGGTTTTTTAAAGTCTACAATAAAAGTCGTGGCGCGCAAAAACATTTGGAAGTGCTTATGGCTCAGAATCAGCAGGAAATTGATTATCTGGAATCGGTGACAGTTGCTGTACAGCAGGCAGAAAGTCCTGCGCAGATCGATGAGATAGTTGATGAACTGGAGAAGGAAGGATATATGAAAGCCAGTTCCGGAAAAGGGAAAAAACGCGAGGAGCGCAGCCAGCCTCGCCGTTTTAATTCATCAGACGGTCTGCTGATTTCAGTGGGCAGAAATAATCGTCAAAATGACTGGCTGACACTACGCGAATCAGATCGCAGCGATCTCTGGATGCATACCAAAGATGTACCGGGTACTCATGTCATTATCAAGCTGCCCGCCACCATAAAATCGATTCATGACGTCCCGGACCAGACACTGGTGGAAGCTGCCACCCTGGCGGCCTATTACAGCAAGGCCAGCCAATCCAACAAAGTAGCGGTCGATTACACTTTTTGTCATAACGTAAAAAAGCCTAATGCCGCCAAGCCCGGGATGGTTATTTATGATAACTACTGGACGATCATGGCTGATCCCTGCTCAGAGCTGCTGACACAGCTGCTTGACCATAGTTTGCAGTAGAAGATCTCTCGCTTATAAGTTCTGATGAAATATGACCGAACTGTGAGGATTTGGCATTATCAAAGCATGGTTCGGTCTTTCCGTTTTAACGGGATTATCGATGTTCATCCAAAATTGTATCTTCATAGCCGCTGCCTTGGCATTCGTGCGCGCTTCATCTTGACTATCACCGGTCGCGATCACATAAGCATAGCGATTCGCCATGGACAACGGCGGCTTTAGCTGTGCTCCCCGAAGAGGTCTCACAAAGATTTCCAGGACACCTTCAGATCTGGCAGCCTGGTGCATGCCGGTCACTTTATCCAATTTGCCGCTTTGAGCCACAGTCCGATATTGAACGAAAATGTGCCTGCGGTAAAGCGGTTGCAAATCAGGTTCTTCCCCCAATGCCAGTTTAATTGTCTCCGCCACCAGATCAATCCCCATCCCCAAATAAATCAGTTTGTTCATCGCCCCCCCGGAGATGCGGGGATTGATTTCAATTAATTTCCACTGCTGATTGACGAGACGCATTTCCAGATGGCAGGCTCCTGTTACCAGGCCGTGCGCCCAGACGATTTCTGCTACTGCCTGGGGAAGATCCTGGATTTCTTCCGGAAGTTCCAGCAACAAATTATAACCGGTTATGATGAAACGCTCAAAAAAAGATACTTCCTGCTCAATAATTGCAGCGATCTGTACTTTATTTTCATGCACCAGGACTTCAACCAAATATTGCGGCCCATCCAGCATTTCTTCTATTAAAATTGACTCCATAGGATGTTTGTTTTTAAGCAGACGAAGATAATAATTCAGTTCCTGCCGGTTGTGGATTTTAAAAACATCTGCCGAACCGGTCGAATTAGGCGATTTTATAATATATGGATACGGAAAGGTAATAATCGGTTCGATATCAGTTAGCATGGTTTGGGCTGATATGACCATATAACCGGGACTATAATCAGTCGTTGAAATGATTTCCCGAGAGATGATTTTATTTTTCATGTTCTTGATGGCATGGCAGGGGAAATGTTTCAATCCAAATTCATCGGCCATAAGACAGGCAGTCAGACAATGAGCCTCTGTAAAACTAGCGATGGCAGCAATCTCAATTAAGCGCAGCTTTATTTTAATGATATTTAATCTGATTTCCTGCAGGCTATGCAAGTCACATGGCAACATATCATGCACTTCGGGAAACTCATCGCGCTGGTCAAGATGGCTTTTCCTGTCTGTCAACAATATTGTATAAAAGCCCATTTTTCTTGCCGCTTTTAAAGCATCACGACTGGAACCTGACTTCAGGGTGCCTAAAAATATGATCGCCTGCAATATATCCTCCCCTTTATCAGG
>Ga0209340_1001624_pt1 | contig 15264 bp, 16 predicted proteins | sample EPASupsiteSAE323_FD_187266 | JGI IMG/M metagenome (GOLD analysis project Ga0209340, IMG submission 187266) | Bioremediated contaminated groundwater from EPA Superfund site, New Mexico - Sample SAE3-23 (SPAdes) (version 2) | ecosystem: Environmental > Aquatic > Deep subsurface > Groundwater >... | reverse complement strand
TTATTATTCTGATTTAAACAAAAGCAATGAAATTATCAGATTTGGTGAAGCTGATCCAGCTTGGCAAGTAAAAACAGATAGGGGAACATACATTTTTGATGCTTATACAGGAAATCTAGCAGCAAGTTTTTAAATAACAAGGAGTAAACATGAAAGCAATTGTGTTTAGTGATTCCCATGGGCAAGTAGATACAATGATAGATATTATTTCTGGGAATCAAGATGTTAAAAAGATTATACATCTTGGAGATTTGGTGAAAGACGCAGAGAGACTTGAATATGAATACCCAGATGCCGAGATAATATGCGTAGCAGGAAATAACGATTGGTACAGCAACCAACCCACAGAACGTTTAATAGAATTATTCGGAATAAAGTTTTTTATATCTCATGGTGATTATTATGGAGTAAAAAATGGGCTTATAAGAATAACCCAAAAAGCCAGGCAACTTGGGGCTGAAGTGGTTCTTTTTGGGCATACGCATGTTCCGTTTGAAGGATATGAAGGGGATGTTTTGCTGATAAACCCTGGAAGCATATCTCTTCCCGCAAGAGGTTCAAGGCGTTCATATTGCGTTATTGATATAACCTCAAAAGGGATAAACGTAAGCTTTAATGCACTTTAATAGAAAAGTATTTGTATATATTTATAATTATTGTTTTAGCATAAAAAGTAATGTTTGTTGAAAAAGCATAATTAATGTTATATAATTATCATATAAAAGGGATAATATCTTCAAGATATTCAGTTTTGCTTATATGGTAGCATTTCCTTGAAGGTCTTTATATTAAAATTATTAACTAGGTTTATCGATTGTCAATGTATTTCCTTTCTTGAAAAACTACTTTTATTCTGAGGTGATAACTATTGGTTAGGGTATTAATTGCAGATGATACTCAATTTATGAGAGCAAATCTAAAAATCATACTTGAAAGAAATAACATGCAGGTTATTGGAGAAGCAGAAAACGGGATCAAGGTTGTAAAAATGTATGAAGAACTAAAGCCTGATGTTGTTACGATGGATATTACTATGCCTGGTATGGATGGTATAGAAGCAGTGAGACAAATCAGGAAGGACCATCCAGATGCTAAAATAGTAATGGTTACAGCGCTTGGACAGGAGATGTTTGTCCGTGAAGCTGTTGTGGCAGGAGCAAAGAATTTCATTGTTAAGCCATTTAAGGAAGACAAAATTGTTGAAATTCTCAACAAAGTTGTTGCGACAAAATAAGCCAATAAGATTTTAGTTGATTATCAAAAAAATTATGTTATAATAATAAAGAAAAAACATGGTGGAACAACGGCGTTCTCATTTCCCCAAAGGGGTTTACTGAGAACGCTTATTTTTTCTAATGGGAGGCTGCTTGAGCAAGGCAAATGCTCGCGTCCCCTTACATTCAAAAAATGAAAGGAGAACTTGTATGAAAAAGTATACTTCTGAAGATGTAAAAGCCCTGGTAAAGGAGCAGGATGTTAAATTTATTAGATTACAGTTCACAGATATTTTTGGAACTTTAAAGAACGTTTCAATAACGAGTGAACAATTGGAGAAAGCGTTGGATAATCAATGTATGTTTGATGGTTCTTCAATAGAAGGTTTTGTAAGAATCGAAGAATCAGACATGTATCTAAGACCTGACCCAAATACATTTACTATTTTCCCTTGGAGATCACAAAATGGGAATGTTGCAAGACTAATTTGTGATATTTACAATCCTGATGGAACACCTTTTGAGGGAGACCCAAGGTATATTCTTAAGAAAGCTTTAAAAGAAGCTGAAGCTTTGGGATATACTTACTATGTGGGACCAGAGTGCGAGTTCTTCTTATTTTTAACAGACTCCGAAGGAAACCCCACAACCGTAACGCATGATAATGCGGGCTATTTTGATCTTGGACCTGTTGATCTTGGAGAAAATGCAAGAAGGGATATGTGCCTTGCGCTTGAGGATATGGGCTTTGAAATTGAAGCTTCTCATCATGAGGTTGCACCGGGACAGCATGAAATTGACTTTAAATATGAAGATGCCCTTACAGCAGCAGATAATATTATGACCTTCAAACTTGTTGTTAAAACAATTGCTCAAAGACATGGCCTCCATGCGACATTTATGCCAAAGCCGATATTTGGGATAAACGGTTCGGGAATGCATACAAATCAATCACTTTTTAAAAATGGGAAAAATGCATTTTATGACCCAAATGGTTCTTTGGAGCTGAGCCAAGATGCTTACAATTTTATGGGGGGACTGCTTAAGAATATACGGTCAATAATCGGAGTTACAAATCCGATAGTTAACTCATATAAGAGGCTTGTACCTGATTATGAAGCGCCGGTGTATATTGCTTGGTCTGGGAGAAATAGAAGTCCTCTTATCAGAGTTCCTGCTACACGTGGAAATTCAACAAGACTTGAACTTAGGTGTCCAGATCCAGCATGTAATCCATACCTAGCATTAGCATTAATGCTAATGTCTGGACTTGATGGAATCAAAAATAATATTGAACCGCCTGCTCCGATAGACAGAAATATATTTGAAATGAGCAAAAAAGAAAGAGAAGAATTAGGCATTGCTGGTCTTCCGAAAAACCTCGAAGAAGCAGTAACGGAAATGGAAAACAGTGAGCTTGCAAGGAAAACACTCGGAGAGCATGTATTCAACAGATTCGTTGAAGCAAAGAGAATTGAGTGGGAAGAATATCAGACAGTTGTTCATGGTTGGGAAACCGAGAAGTATTTAACAAAATTCTAACACTGAAATCATTAAAAGGTACATGGGACTTGTTGCCCGGTACCTTTTTCTAATGCCAGGAAAGTTCAATGGGCGTATTTTTATATGTGCCAGAAACTTGCACAGAATGTCATTGCGAGGGTAGCAAATATAATATCTTAATATATAAATCCTTGAATTGTTATACCTGTATATAAATTTGTATTTTTTAGTTTCTTAGTATATAAACATAATGCTTTTTGGCAGTGTTTTCACCTGTAAAATAAGATTGCCGTGCTGCCGCTCGCAATGACACTCGGTAGGTCATTGAAGTAATTAATAATAGGATATCTGATGTGTAAAATTATGTAACATAAAAAACATGTGCCCAAGTGCTCTTGTTTGACATGAATTTGCTAATGATATAAAATATTGGTTGGTTAGGAACAATGAAATAATAAAAAGAAATTTTTTAAAAATATTTTTATCAAGAATTTCCGGGAGGGATTTATTTGAAAAGTACAGTAATTATAGAACATCCGCTTATCCAACATAAGCTTACTATGCTTAGGGACAAAAATACAAATACAAAAGAATTTCGTGAGCTTGTTTCCGAGATATCAATGCTGATGGGATATGAAGTAACAAGAGATATGCCATTAAAAGAGGTAGAAATTGAAACACCTATGGGTTTTGCAAAAACAAAGGTTATTTCTGGGAAAAAACTCGGAATAGTTCCAATTTTAAGAGCGGGACTTGGAATGGTTGATGCCATGCTTAAGCTCATCCCTTCTGCGAAGGTTGGGCATATTGGTCTATACAGAGACCCTGAAACACTTAAACCTATAGAGTATTACTGCAAATTGCCTGAAGATGCTGCAGAAAGAGAGATAGTAATTCTTGATCCGATGCTTGCTACTGGAGGCTCTGCTTCTGCGGCAATGGAATATTTAAAAAAGCAAGGAGTAAAGACAATTAAACTTATGTGCTTAATTGCATCAGCAGAAGGTATAAAGAGAATTAATAAAGAGCATCCTGATGTCGGCATATATTGCGCAGCTGTTGATGAAAAGCTTAATAGTCATGGTTATATAATACCTGGATTGGGTGATGCTGGAGACCGTTTATTCGGTACGAAATAGAGAGGTGCATCTTTTTGAAAAATATTGGATTTTTTCAGACTGAATATATATTAGCTTTTGCCATTGCCTTTATTGTGGCATTTTTCACAACCCCTTTGGTTAGGAAGATCGCCTTTAAGATTGGTGCGGTAGATGTACCCAAAGATGAGAGAAGAATGCATGACAAACCTTTAGCAAGATTAGGAGGTTTGGCAATATTCATAGGCTTTATTGTTTCTATTTTTTATAATTTGATAGTTAGCTATATTGATACAGGAGAAATAACCCAGGATTTAAGATTCCAGGGTTTACTAATAGGTTCTTTTATTATTATCAGTATAGGGATTATTGATGATACAAGACCATTGAAGCCATGGATAAAGCTGGCATTTCAAATCCTCGCAGCATTTGTAGTAGTTTTTAGCGGCATAATGATAGAAGAAATAACCAATCCTTTCTCGCCTTTTGGGTTCACAGAGCTAGGTTTTTTATCTATTCCGCTAACTGTTATTTGGATTGTGGGAATTACCAATGCAATCAACCTTATTGATGGATTGGATGGTTTGGCTGCTGGAGTTTCGTCAATTGCCATGTTAGCACTTCTCTTTATTTCGATTTTTGCCCAACAATTTGGAGTTGTATATATTATAGCTGCTTTGGCAGGAGGAACACTTGGCTTCCTACCACATAATTTCAATCCAGCTAAAATCTTTATGGGAGATACCGGTTCAAATTTTCTTGGTTTTGCTCTAGCCTCTGTCTCAGTTATGGGAATGATGAAAAGCTATGCAACAATAGCGATTGCGGTTCCAGTTCTGGTTCTAGCACTTCCCATTTTTGATACTGCATTTGCAATACTAAGAAGATTGTTAAATGGAAAACCAATAATGCAGGCCGATAGAGGTCATCTGCATCATAAGCTAATTGATATGGGATTTTCACAAAAACAGACGGTTATTGTTTTGTATATAATTAGTGGTTTTCTAGGTATATGTGCTATTGAACTTGCTACAAAAGGTGTTTTCAGAGCCATGATTCTTTTATTCTCTGTTGCAGTATTTGTAATTGCTGGAGCCAAATACATGGAAGACATGAATTATGATAAAGAAAAAGATAAATCCGATAAAAATTCTGTAAAGTAACTATGCTTGAAAGGGGATTTGGATGATTAAGGTAATGACGGTTTTTGGGACAAGACCAGAAGCAATAAAAATGGCACCACTGGTTAACGAATTAAAATCCAGAAAAGACATAGCAACTATAGTGTGCGTTACTGCTCAACATAGGCAGATGCTTGACCAGGTTCTAGATACTTTCGATATAAAACCTGATTATGATCTTGATATCATGCAGGAGAAACAGACTCTTGCAGGAATAACGACAAGAGCGTTTGAAGGATTGTATAACGTAATAGCACAGGAAAAGCCGGATATTGTATTGGTTCATGGAGATACAACAACTACCTTTGTAGGTTCCCTTGCCGCATTCTATAATCAAATAAAGGTTGGACATGTGGAAGCTGGACTTAGAACATTTGATAAATATGCACCATTTCCAGAAGAAATGAATCGCAAGCTTACGGGGACGTTGACCGATTATCACTTTGCGCCAACCCTTACGAACAAAAAAAATCTGTTAAATGAGGCAGTCGAAGCCGAAAAGATATACATAACAGGGAACACTGTAATCGATGCTCTTAAAACTACAGTTAAAAAAGATTATGTGTTTAAGGATACAACTTTAAAAGACCTGGATTTTTCAAAAAGAATAATTCTTATAACTGCTCACAGAAGGGAAAACTTAGGAGAACCACTAAAACAAATATGTTCTGCAATTAAAATGATTGCTCAAAAGTATAAAAATATTGAATTGGTTTATCCGGTTCATTTGAATCCAATTGTAAAGGAAACCGCGGCTGAAATACTTTCGGGAATTGAAAATGTGCATCTTATTTCACCTTTAGATGTACTGGAGCTACACAATGTGATGGATAGATGCTATATGGTTCTAACGGATTCGGGTGGACTACAGGAGGAAGCCCCTTCGCTTGGGAAGCCAGTTCTTGTTCTTAGGAACGAAACTGAGAGACCTGAAGCGGTTGAGGCAGGAACGGTTAAGATTGCGGGAACAGATAAAAATAAAGTATTTGAGCTTGCTTGTGAGCTTCTCGATAATCCTGATGAATATGATAAAATGGCTAAGGCGATAAATCCATACGGAGATGGTAATGCATCAAAAAGGATAGCGGATGCCATATTGTATGAATATGGAATGCAAGAGAATAAGCCAGATGAATTTATAGTTTAAAACAAAACCCCGATGGTAGAGTATTAACTCATAACCATCGGGACTTTTTTAGAGGGACTTTACCGTCAATTCGTACATGGTCTTTATATGTTGGTCGACTATGTCTTTCAGAAAGTCAGGGAAATTATGGTAGCTGTTTTTCCCTCTTATCCCATCCCAGAGTATAATCTCGTATTCTCCGGTTAAGGGGTCTGATTTTGAGGTATCCATGTAATAATTGAGATTTAGAAGCAGAAAAGTGCTGGGTATTACATTTGCTTCTCTTAAAACAGTTGTTTTTTCCAGCCAGTTTTCGTCCAATACAGTCTTGCGGCAATCTCCATAAATTAAAGGTGCCTGATATTCTAGATTGCCAAGGATGAACAGAAACATCTTATAGCTCTTAGGTAACAAGATCCCAAGTCCTTCTTCGAGAGCTAATATATTTGTTTCGGAAACTGAGGTAGTGCTAATTAAACCATTAATTTCGCAGTGGAAAATGCTGTACAGTAATTTTTGCCATGCTTCTTGACTAGCCGCGTCCTTCTCTCTCTGCATATTTTTCGTATATACTTCAAAACGATAATTAATATACGAAACAATAACAATTACAAGCCCTATAAGCAGAAATGTTGTTACAATGCTGAAAATTACTGCCGAGATTTGAGGCAAGTAATCAGAGAAAATTACAAAGGTTGAAAAGAGAAGCCCAAATATAAGAAGAATACTCATCGGTAAACTTTCTCCCAAGGCCTTTTTCCAATTTGTTTTAAAACAATCCCACATTTTTAACGTCCTCCTTTTCTTATTTAATAACATTACAAAAAGAGTTACTTATCCTCCTCTCAAATGATTGATAAGGATACATTTCATGGCAAATTAAACAAATGTAATTTTATCATAAGCAAAAGAGAACCACAAGAGCGTGTTTTTTTATCAACTAAGAATAATCATACCTCCTCTGGAAATAATATATATTGTTTTCCATATTTTTCGGAGGGAGATATTCTAATGCAAGAGTTTACCCAACAATACTTTGATGTAAATCATCCTGATACATTAAGAAAATTTTCCAAGGCGTTTTTTGATATTATTAATCAAAAAACTGATTATTACGAACAAATGATAATATTATGCATAGGTACAGATAGATGTACTGGAGATAGTTTCGGACCTCTTGTAGGATACAAGCTTTCGGAAGCATCACATGAGAATCTTGTTGTTTATGGTACACTTGAAAATCCAGTGCATGCCAAAAATCTTGAGGAGAATATAGAGCACATCTACGATGCTTATAGAAAGCCGCTGGTTGTTGCTATAGATGCTTGCCTTGGAAGGACTGAACATATAGGCCATCTTACACTGGCAGATGGACCTTTAAAACCGGGAATAGGTGTAAACAAGCAGCTTCCGCAAGTGGGAGATATATCAATAACCGGAATAGTGAATTTCAGTGGATTTATGGAATTTGTTGTTTTGCAAAATACGAGATTGGGACTTGTAATGAGTATGGCTGAAATTACAGCAAATGGTATCCGAAGTGCAATGTGGAGGCATAATCTTTCAAAGAAAAAAGCAGTACTAGTATAAAAGTAAATTATTTTACAAAAATTTAATAATAAGTTAAGAATTAATAATAAAGAAAAAAAGTATAAAAAGAGTATAGAAAAAGCTTACAATAGGCTTGCAATAGGTGTAAACTTCAAAAATTATTGACAGGAGTTTAATCTATTAGCGTTTTTTTATTAGGGTTTACTTTTTATCGAAAAATGTTATAATAATTTGTATGTTTTCTAATTCATAGATTAATGTCAAGGGGGACATGTAAATGTATGATTTGAAGGTTTTTAGTTGTAATGCCAGCCGAGCTTTCTCGGAGGAGGTATGCAATTATTTAAAGATACCCCTTGGGCAAAGTGAGTCTTTTAAATTTGACAATGACAATACGTTTGTAAGAATACTCGAAAGAGTACGTGAAGACGATGTGTTCATAATTCAAACCTCAATGCCTCCAGTAGATGCAAACTTTATGGAACTTTTAATAATGATGGATGCAGTAAAAAGGTCTTCGGCAAAAAGAATATCAGTTGTCCTTCCGTATTATCCTTATGTTCGTTCAGATAAAAAAGATCAGCCAAGAATTGCTATCACAGCCAGACTTGTTGCGGATTTACTTACTGCGGCAGGAGCGGACAGGGTTTTGACATGTGATTTGCATGCTACACAGATACAAGGATTTTTTTCGGTTCCGGTTGACCAACTGAATGCTGAACCACTCCTTACACAATATTTTGCTAACAAAAAATTTGATGATTTGGTTGTTGTTGCGGCTGATGCGGGGAGTTCAAAGAAGGCATATAGATATGCAAAGAGTCTGGGGGTACCCCTTGCTTTGTTGGACAAGCGCAGACTTGGTAATCATCAGGAAGTAACGATAGATAACCTGATAGGTGATGTTGAAGGCAAGAGAGCAGTTGTTTTTGATGATGAAATTGACAGAGCTAGCTCATTGATGGAAGCTGTAAATACGTTAATTAAGCATGGTGCAAAAGAGGTTTATGCTGGATGCACTCATCCTGTAATGTCTGGCCCTGCTATTGAGAGGATTAAAAACTCACCGGTTAAGGAAGTTGTAGTAACAAACACTATTCCACTTACGCCGGAAAAAAAGCTGGACAAGATAAAAGTGCTGTCTATGGCACCTTATTTTGCAGAAGCTATAAAAAGAATACATTATGGTGAATCTGTAGGACAAATGTTCCTTTAATAGTTAAGGGTTCATTGCTTAAGAAAGCAAGAAACCCTTTTGAGTACAAATAAAAGAAACTCTATCGCTTAGGTGATGGAGTTTTTATTTGCATATTTTGTCTACCTTTTGCGTATTAATTTATAAAGATAAACAAGATCATTGAGTGGGCTACTTCCTCCAAACTTTAGAAACAGTTATCCAGAGTCATAGTGCAGCTTAGACATTGGATAAATAAACATCTTTCCAATAACTGCATAATCTTAGGTAGTGTTGTCAATAATATTTACAAGTGAATAATCGGTGCGGAGGTAAAAATGACGAAGAGTTGCTCTAGAAAAATAGTGGTTTTGAGAGATATACCTTCAAATATGATAGAAGAAGCTATTCTTGTTTTGAAAGCAGAAGGAGACAATGAAAATAAAAACACTGCTGAAAAGAATATACTTCAGAAAAAAAGAGATTTTCTTATTATTAGAGAGGCTGAGATGATAATATCAAATTTTATTATGAGCAGAAATACCGTTAGTAATGAGCAAAAGCAAATAACCATGAACAAAAAATGGTATATTGACTTTTTAATAAACATGGGACTTATTGTTGGAATAGGTATTTTTGCCTTTATGCTGATAAAAATGCTATAAACAGGTAAAACAAAAAACCGTTCATCTGAACGGTTTTTTGTTTTACCTGTTATTTGCTATGATATAATCAAGCTAACAAAAAGGAAAATAGATTCCCTCACAAAACTTTAAATAGCAGCAGTAAACCATTCTGAGGTCCCTGCCCTAGAGGGTAATCACGAAAGTTTTGCTTTAGAGGTGTTTCAATAAAGAGAAAAAGTTTTGCGCAGGAACCATTTTCCCCTTTTTAAAACAAGTACCGATTGAGAGGTTAGTTCTATGAATATAGGAAATGTTAAGCCTTCAAATATAGTCTTCCTTGCTCCTATGGCAGGGGTTACAGATATGCCCTTCAGGCTTATATGCAGAGAAATGGGCTGTGGCTTTACGTATACTGAAATGGCTAGCTCAAAAGCCTTTGATTATTCTCATGGAAAAACCCAGGAAATAGCACGACTAAATGCTCTTGAAAGACCTGCGGCAGTCCAGATATTTGGTTCTGAGCCTGAGGTTATGGCTAGAACTGTGAGTAGCTTGTGTGAAGAAGGAGTAGATCTAATTGATATAAATATGGGATGTCCAACACCCAAAATTATAAAAAACGGTGAAGGCTCAGCGCTTATGCTTAAACCTGAACTTGCTGAAAAAATAATAAAAGCAGTAATTAAAAATAGCAATGTACCAGTAACGGTAAAAATGCGTAAGAGTTGGGATGATTCTGGGAGGGGTGTTAATGCGGTAGAGCTGGCCAAAATTGCGGAATCATGCGGGACTTCGGCGGTTGCTGTCCATGGGAGAACCAGAGAACAATTTTATTCAGGAAAAGCAGATTGGGAAATAATTCGGGAAGTTAAGCAAGCAGTAAAGATCCCGGTCATAGGAAATGGTGACATACAAACGCCTCAAGATGCAAAGAATATGATTGAAAGTACTGGTTGCGATGCAGTTATGATAGGAAGGGCAGCTCAAGGCAATCCGTGGATATTCAACAGAATTGTACGATATCTTGAAACCGGAGAAATTATCACCGAGCCTTCCAGCCAGGAAAGGATAAACATGGCTATAAGGCACTTCAATGATATGATACGTTTCAAAGGAGAATATGTAGGTGTAAGGGAAATGAGGAAGCATATCGCCTGGTATTTGAAAGGAATACGGAATGCAGCAATAATGCGTGAAGAGATAAATAGGTTGGAGGATGCTGAGAAAGTAAGGAGGGTATTGAGAGGGTTAATAGGGCACTAAACTCACCCCTATCCCCTCTCTTCAAATAATTGAATAGAGGAGAAATAGAATACCTTCGTAGAAATTACTATTTCTTCCCTCTATATTGGTAACAATAGAGAGGGAAGCTAGAAGGGTGAGTCATCCCGCATATTTTTAGTGCTAAGGATAATACTTAAAGATTATGAAGACCCTAAAATACTAAATGAGGTGAAGAATTTGAAGGTAGTTACAGCAGAACAAATGAGAGAAATTGACGGAAGAACAATAAATGAATACGGCGTTCCTGGAATAGTACTTATGGAGAATGCTTGTATAAATATTGTTAAAGAAATAGAAAAAGACATTGGTACATTTAAAAAGATGAATATTGTCGTATTTGCAGGGACTGGCAACAATGGAGGAGATGCTCTTGGGGTTGCAAGGCATGTTTTTAACCAAGGTGCGAATGTTCTTGTAGTTCTTTTGGGAAAGGAAGACTCGGTTAAGGGTGAGGCTCTTATAAATTTTAATATCATTAAAAAAATGGGAATTAATTTTGTTGTGGTTGAAGATGAATCCTACAATGAAGAAATTGCAGCTTCTCTTCATATGGCTGATGTAGTTGTTGACGGGATTTTTGGAACAGGAATAAATAAGAACATAGATGGTTTTGTTGCAGAAATTATAGATATGATTAACAAGGCTAACAGATATACAACTTCGATAGATATTCCATCGGGGGTCAATGCAACCAGCGGAGAGATTTTCGGGGTTTGCGTAAAAGCGGTAAAAACATTTGCTTTGGGGTTTCCTAAGCTTGGCACAATTATTGGAGAGGGTTCAAAATTTGCAGGAAAGGTAGAAATACAAGATATCGGAATTCCGAAGAGTATTATTGAAGAAGACAGACTGAATATTTGCCTTCTCACAACAGAGTACATTTCAAAGCTAATTCCTCGACGTTCGCAGTATGCTCATAAAGGAGACAGTGGAAAGGTTCTTGTGATAGCTGGTTCCACTGGATTAACCGGAGCTGCGGTATTGGCAAGCCATGCTGCTCAGAGAAGCGGGGCTGGGCTTGTAACCCTTGGGATACCAGAAACTCTTAACAATATAATGGAAGTAAGGCTTACTGAAGAGATGACATTGCCTCTTGCAGATATCGGAGACGGAAGACTTAGTTATAGATGCATTGAAAAGCTAAAGAACGAATTAAATAAATTCGATGTTATTGCTTATGGGCCTGGACTTGGTAGAGGAAGCGATATATACAAAATAACCGAGTGGCTTCTGCATAATAGTTCTATTCCAATGATTATAGATTCGGATGGAATAAATTCTTTAGCTGGGAATATAGATTTATTAAGCAAAGCCGTATGCCCGGTCATATTAACACCTCATATGGGCGAAATGGCACGCTTGACGGGACTCTCGATTGAAAACATACAGAAAGACAGGATAAATGTTCTAAAAGAATACTGCGATAAATACAAATGTACAATAGTATTAAAAGATTGGAGAACAGTGGTTTGTACCAATGAAGGGCATATATACATAAATACTACGGGTAACCAGGGCATGGCATCAGGCGGAACAGGAGATGTTTTAACGGGAATAATTGCATCATTTGCCGGGCGAGGGATGTCTCCAGAGGATTCTGCCACGGCGGGTGTATATGTGCATGGCGTGGCAGGAGATTTAACAGCCCTTGAAAAAAGCATGGAGGGAATGATTGCGGGAGATATTGTTGAAAATCTTCCATATGCTTTGAAAAACATCGTGGGAATAGTATAGATTAAAAAGCATTATTTAATAGTGGGGAGTGAGTTTTGGTTTGAAGTATTTAAGAATACTAATGGCTGCTCTTTCACTAATGATTATCATGTCAGCTTGCGGGAATAGGTTAACTAGTGACAGATTCCAAAGCATACAGAAAAAACTCTTTGAATTAAAAAGCTATAAATGTACTGCAGAAATAAGGATTGTAAACAACAAAAATACAACAAAATATATAGTAAAGCAGTATTATGTTCATCCTTCAAAGTTTAAAATTGAAGTTCTTGAACCTGAGTTTATAAAAGGGCTCTTAACTATAAGTGATGGAAGCGAAACCAGAGTATTCAACCCCAAGCTTGATGTGAATAATACATACGTATCAGAAAGTATTATTAAACTTACGGGAAATAATATGCTCCTAACCTATTTTTTTAGCAATTATGTCAGCTCAGAAAAGTCAAAAATGGAGATTTCTGGCGGGAAATACAGGCTAAAGACGTATATCCCTAGCGAAACAGATTATATGGCAGCAGAAATCCTAGACATTAGTAGAGAAGGACACCCAGAAATCCTTGAAATATTTGACAAGGAAGGCAGGGTAAAAATTGAAGTCAAATACACTGAATTTGTGATGAATCCTAAACTTGATGAAATAGCGCTGAATTGATTTGTATTATATAAATATTTTTGTTGTTTGAATGTCAACAAAATTTAATTTGACTGTGGATGTGCCCGAATAATATAATTAATTTATTAGAGAATGCTCTAAATGAGAACTTTTCAAAATCACATCTCCAAGGTCATATTATTTTACTTTTAAGGGAATAATGCAATAAAGAAGAATCTTGTTTCATATTTGTCAACATTTTTCGAATACGGTTTTATTAATTCGGCAAGTATACTTGTTTTTGAAATGGGGGGGTAATCTTGGCTGAAAGTAGAAAGATAATCATAAGTCTTCCGTCAAGTCTTCTACAGGAGGTTGATACTTTGGCTTCTCTCGAAAAGATTAACAGAAGTGAATTTGTGAGACAGGCTATGAAACTTTATATCCGCGAAAAGAAGAGGATCGAAAAGACTGAAACAATGAAAAAAGGTTATAGAGAAATGGCCCAAATAAACATGAAATTGGCTGAGATGTGTCTAGAAGCAGATAACCAGATTCAAAAAAAATATGAGGACCGATTAGCGGAGTGTGAGTAGAGTGGTAATAAAAAGAGGTGACATATATTATGCTGACCTGAGTCCTGTTGTTGGTTCCGAACAGGGTGGGGTAAGGCCAGTTTTAATTGTGCAAAACGATGTAGGCAACAAATACAGCCCAACTGTAATAGCTGCTGCAATAACATCGCAGATTAATAAGGCTAAACTGCCCACACATACCGAAATAGGAGCAAAGGAATACGGGCTTGCAAAAGATTCTGTAATTCTACTTGAGCAAATAAGGACTATAGATAAGAAAAGACTCAAAGAGAAAATTGGACAATTGGATGATGACCTTATGCTAAAGGTAAATGATGCACTTCAGATTAGTTTTGGACTACAGGATATCCAATAAATTAAGGGGGTATACCTATGAAGAAAAGTATTTTGTGGATTACAACGGTAGGTTTAGTATTAACAGCGTTATTGAATATTGCTCTTGCAGCCACGGAAACGCCAGGTTCGGATAGTGATCCATTGATAACTTCAAGTTATCTGGACAAAAAGATTCAAGAAATTGCAAGCGGCATCGAGACGGCTGTCAACAGTCTTCAAGCAAAGATTGAGGAGAATAACTCTAATCTAGCAGTTATGGATAAAAAGGTTGAAGCTTTGAGCAAAACGACATCCGGAGGGGCTGGCTCAATATATGAAATAGTAAATTTGTCTGCGGGCAAAAAGATAATCTGTGAAAGTAGCACAGAAATAATTGTAAGGACGGGTAAAGCCAAGGTCGTTAGCTCAAATTCATCGGGATTGTCTGATGTTACTGCAGGTTATGACGCAAGTCCGGGTAGTTATATTGAAACAAATCACCTTCTTATAGTGCCTAGGACAGATGGTAGAGGCATTATAGCAGAAGATGCATGTATATTGATGGTAAAAGGTACTTATTCAATAAAATAGATAATGCTACTATTTAGAGGTAAATAAATAAACCCTCCTATCCTCCCTGAAAAAGGGAGCGAAAAGTAGTCCCATAGAAGCTAAAGTAAGCAAAGAACGAACGCAGACTAGGTTTTTTGCTTCAAAGGTATTCTGTTCGCCTCCTATTACAGGAGGGCTAGGGAGGTCAGGTTTTAGATACTTTTCATCTCTGAATAGTGAATAGATAGCATAAAAATATAGAGGTAGAATACCGACCTCTATATTTTTATGCTATTATAGTATATAATTCTTAGGGTGTTTAACAATCTTATTTTGTGGGGTGCGATTCTTGATGAGATATTTACAGCTAAAAAAGTTTTTGTTTGTACTTATAGTATTTTGTGCCATATCTTTATTGATTTATGGAGCGGATGTTTTAAAAGACAGATTTTCGATATTAACATTTCCTTACAATAATAGTAACTGGCAAAAGGCTTCAACCGATTATGATATAATTGTAGTTGGTGGTGAACCTGAGGGGATTTCTGCGGCAGTTTGTGCTGCAAGGTCTGGGGGTAAGGTTTTACTTCTTTCTTATGAGGATGGACTTGGCGGATTGATGACCTATGGTATGCTTAATTCAATAGATATGAATCGTAATTCAATGAAACAGCTTGTTACGAGGGGAGTATTTCTTGATTTTTACAATAGTATAGGCGGGG
>Ga0209340_1001623_pt1 | contig 15299 bp, 16 predicted proteins | sample EPASupsiteSAE323_FD_187266 | JGI IMG/M metagenome (GOLD analysis project Ga0209340, IMG submission 187266) | Bioremediated contaminated groundwater from EPA Superfund site, New Mexico - Sample SAE3-23 (SPAdes) (version 2) | ecosystem: Environmental > Aquatic > Deep subsurface > Groundwater >... | reverse complement strand
CGTATTGCAAGCGGTCACGGCAAGGCTGACAATTGGGTGGACGGCTGCGGTTACATGGCTTGCGGTGGCGAGATTGAATCAGCACAGGACAAGCCCGCCGAACTCACACAGGAAATCAAAGAGGAACTGTTTGCGACCGTTGAGAACGACGAGGGAAAATATGCGAGTTGGAGCAATGACGAACTTGTACGCCTTATGTGTGTAGATTTTGCAAACGGTTGTCAAAAGTGCCCGCTGAACAAAACCTACACATCAAACTATAAGTGTTCAATAGCATTTGTGCGCGAACATCCCTCCGAGTTCCGCGCAATCGCTATTAAGTGGCTGAGGGAAAAGGAGAGCAACAATGTTCATTAGTGAATTTGCTTGCGGCATATTAGTAACAATCGCAATCGAATTTATCGCGCTGATAATCTATGCGGTTGTTAGAAAAAATAAGAAATAAGGAGTATTCAAAATGATTAAGAAACCCGAAGAAATGGACTTTAGCAACAAAAACATTATCATGATAATTGCAGGCTTGCCAGGCGTTGGCAAAACCACAGCGGCGCTATCCGCGCCCGATGTATTGCTAATTGACGCTGACGAGGGCATGGCGAGAGTAAACCCGCTACACCGCAAGGACGCTTCAATCTGCAAGACCTATGAGGAACTGCTGACCGATATTAAAACCGCAGAGGGTAAGTACAAAACGCTTGTTATCGACACTTGCGGAGCGCTCATTGATATGCTCAAAGATTGGGCGGTAAGGACTGATGCGAAGTCGAGCAAGTCAAGCGGCGGCATATCCCTACAGGGCTTTGGCGTGGTTAAGACCGAGTTTCTCCGCTTATCCGCAGAACTCCGCAAAAAGTTCAATGTTGTGTTTCTGTTCCACGAAAGCAAGGACAAGCAGGACGATACCATTTTCTATGACATCGTCTGCGAGGGCAGCGCACGAACGCTTGTTTGGCAGCCTGCGGACTTGGGCGCACATTTACATATTGTGAATGGTGAGCGCTATCTTGGTTTCACGCCGACAATGAATTACAACGCCAAGAGCGCTTACGGCATTAAAGGGCTTATTAAAGTCCCCGAACTCAAGGACGGTGACCCTAACGACTTCTTGACTAAGCTCTTTGCAACAGTCAAGGCAAACATCGCAGCTGAAAGCGTAACGCTCAAGCCGCAGCAGGACGCATACAACGAAGCAATGCGCGTCGGCAGCATTATCGTCGGAGCGATTAACACGCCGGAGAGCGCAACGCTGGCATGGCCTGAGCTAAAGAAGCTAACACACGCCCTGACAAGCGAGAAAGAGCTTAAAGCGGCTTTTGCGGCAAAGGTTAAGGAGCTAGGCTATGTGCTGAATAAGGCGACACAGGCTTATGAGGTGGCAAAGAAAGACGAAGGAGGCTTACTATGAGTAATGAATTAGTGAAGTTTGAATTGCAAGAAAAAGACCTTGAATTGGTGGTTAATGAAAAAACGCTTGGAAGTCTAACTACCAACGCAAAGCAAATCAAGGAAATGATTGAAAGAGCGCTTCCCAATTACGACATTATCAATTACAACGAGGGGAACATTGCTCTTGCAAAAAAGGACAAGGCCATGCTTAACAGCGCAAGCAAAGCCTTAAACGATAAGCGTATTCAGTTTGAAAAAGAGTTTATGCAGCCGTTTTCAGAATTCAAAGCCGTTGTAAACGAAACGGTTGCGCTTATCAAGGAGTGCTCTGGCAAGATTGACACGGTTGTTAAGGAATCAGAGGAAAACGAGCAAAAAGCCAAACGTGCGGAAATCGAAAAGATTTGGGAAGGTAAGAATTTTACCCTCGTATCTCTTGGAAAGATATTTGATACAAGGTGGCTCAACAAGGGGACAACGCTTAAAACCGTTGATGCTGAAATCGTTAGCAAGATAGCGAACATTAACGACGATATAAAGACCATTGAAGCCATAGGCGAAGATGTTGACTTGCTTAAGTCTCTTTATCTTGACACGCTAAACCTCAATAACACTATCCAGTATGCCAATACGCTCAAGCAAAACAGAGAGCGCGCAAAAGCTGATGCCGAAGCAAAAGCAAGGGCGGTAATACCAGCTCCCAAGCCAGAGCCCGAACCCGAACCCATTGAACAGTCCGCTTGCCCCGTTGCTCCGATAGTTGCCGATTTGCTCACAAGGGCATTCAAGGTTACTACGACAAGGGACAACATCATAAAGCTGTCTGACTTTATGATAGAAAATGGAATCGAGTTCGAAAAGATTCAGCTATGAGGGAACGCTATTTACTTACGCAGTCGCTTTTATCCTCATGGCAATACAGTTTCAAAGCTGAAAACGGCTATGAGGAATTTGTAAAGGCGCTGCATCGAGAGAGAACGCCGCCGACAAAGGCAATGCTTGACGGTCAGCGATTTGAAAACATTGTTAACACCGCTTGCAAGGGCGAAACAATCTATGCAGATCATGAATGGTTTAAGCCCGTTGTGGAGCTATCAGCGTTACTTTGTAGAGCACAACAGCAAGTTAAGCTATACCGAGAGCTAACGGTTAATGGCGTGACGGTGCTTTGCTACGGCATACTGGATTACTTGCAAGGCGGCATCATCTACGATACCAAATTTAGCAAGACGTATCATGTCGGCAAGTATCTTGATAGTCCACAACACCCGATGTACTTCTTTCTAACGCCCGAAGCCAGAGAGTTTCAATACAAAATCTGCGACGGCGATTACATATATACCGAGACTTACCGCCCTGAGGACTGCGAGCCGATTGAGATAACCATTAAGCAGTTTCTGTCTTATTTGGATAAACACGGACTTGTTGAAATATACAAAGAGAATTGGAGGTCAAAGTATTGAACGGGCTATTGCAGTATGAGCGCGCCAAAAACGAACTGAAGCGCAAAGGCTTATCATCGGCAGATTACGAACAGGCGCTACGCAAACTAGCGAAAAAATACAAAATATAGGAGGATTACATATATGTCAAACTTTGATTACGTTCCAGAGGAAAGAACAAAAGTACAGGCGGGCGATTACCGCTTAGAGGTGCTATCAGCGGAAGAAACCATAGCGAAATCAAGCGGCAATCCGATGATTGTAATTGTGGTTCAGCCTAACGGCAGCAATATCAAAATCACAAAGCGCATAGTTAAGAACGAGTATTTCAACCGCAACATGACCGAGTTCTTTGATAGCTTTGGCATCACTCGCGGGGACTTCAACCTGCTCGGATGGGTGGGTGCGATAGGCGCAGGTAGGCTTAGAGAGGATGACAAGGGCTATCTTGAGGTCGCCTACTTCCTTGATTCCGCAAAAGCCGCCAAACTCCCCGAATGGGTAGGCGAAAAGCCAGAGCGCCAGACAATCACAGAGATTGAGGATAGCTCCCCTACTCCGTTTGACGAGCTGCCTGATTAAGGCGGTACGTTAGAATATGGCGGCTTGAAATACAGCCGCCTAAGATTAAGAGGTGATTTCAATAAAACAGCGCTATACACCTACAGAATATAAGCAATTGCTTTCCCATGTGAAAATTATTTGCACGACAAACGAGCAGGTCAACGACCATATTAAGACTTGGTTTGATAAGAAAAAAGTACTGCATGATGATATTGCCCTAAAAACGGGTGACTACTGCTTTGCAATTAACCCTTGCCCCGAATTAGGTTTTCCAGTGGAAACAAGATTTACCGACGAACTATTCATTGAGCGCAAAAATAGCCTAACAGAGCTTGCTGGTTCGATTAAAAGCGAAGCGTTTCACTATGAACTTAAGCGCGCAAGACTGATAAAGCATAAGTATCTAATTGTCGAACAGCCTAACGGATGGCAAGGACTGCTCTTGCATGACTACATTAACCAATATGAGCCAAAGTCGTTTTGGCAGGCGCTACATACGATGGAAGTCGAATATGACCTAAAAATCAAGTTTGTAAGCAAAGAGAGCATGGGGCTTGAGATATACACCATATGCAAATCAGTGCTTGACAGCGTGATATTGCAGTAACCGCAAATTCCTTATTTAAGGAGTACACACAATGTACGATATACCACTAATTAAGTCACGCATAAACTGCATAGATTATGCCCAGCGGAACGGCTTGCCCGTGCGGAGGGATGGGGATAGGTGCAAATCCCCTCTCCGCTCCAGCTCCGACAATAAAAGCGCTTTTAGTGTACATAAGGACTACTGGCATGACTTTGTTTCGGGCGACAGCGGGGACGTTATTGACCTATGCGCGGAGCTAAACCACAAGGGCGATAGAGGGCTTGCCATTGAGGAGCTCGCAAGGCTAACGGGCGTATTGAGTGACACGAACATCATCGACTGGCGGCAGATTACACAGCGGCGTTGCTCCGACATTGCCACTTGGCACGAAGCCCTGAGAGAGCAAGACAGAGCCTATTTGCACAACAGGCGCATAACCGATGAAACCATAGACCGCTTACGCATAGGCTACACAGGGCAAGGCGTGGGCGCTGTTATCAAGGGCGAAAAGGTCTATAACTTCGGAGCTGGGCGCATAGCGATACCGACATATAAAAACGGCTATGTCTTGTCTTGGGTAGCTCGCGCAACAAGAGAAAATCAGCAGCCAAAGTATCTTAAACCGCCATGCGACGAATTGACCGAATATGAGCCGTGGGGCTTGCACACGCTTGACCGTCAAAGTGATACTCTTTACATCGCAGAGGGCGCGTTTGACGCATTGAGCCTAGACCAAAGCGGCTGTGCAGTTCTTGCAACGATGGGCGGTTACTTCGGACGTGAAACGCTAAAGAACGTCATCAGCATTTGCAAGGACTATAAGACCGTTGTGCTGACCTTTGACAACGACGAAGCGGGGCAAAAGTTCACAAAAGACTTTGGCAATATCCTATTCGGACATAAAATCCATTTTATTATCGCAATCATCAACTCTCCCCATAAGGACATTTCCGATTATTACACCGCAGGCAATGAGATAACAGACCTTGCGACGAATGACGGCATTACATATCTAGCAACATCAATAACCGATAAGGAGGAATTCAAGGCTTTTGCATACAAGGCCGCGCGGATAATGGACAAGGCCGAGCTTGCGGAGATGTTCGGCAAGGTCGCAAAGACTGAGCGGTTTAGTCCCATTTGGCTAAAAGAAATTCAGGTATCGTGTTTCAAAGCACCGCCTGAGCCGGTGGTTGTTGACGAGATACTGCATAAGCATAAATTGCTATTTGTTTCGGGCGTCGGCTTTTATGAGTACATTCCGCAAGGTCGTTGGGAACGGCTAAACGACGAAATCATTCACGGCTACATTTCCGATACCCTCGGGGGCTTTACGTCCGGCAACAAACTTGAACCCATAAAGAAGCTCATGCGCCCAGAGATTTTAACTTCACAGCTATTTGACCGCAAGCCTGTTGTCTGCTTTATCAACGGCACTTTGGAACTTGAAACAGGCAGCTTTCGCAACCATGCAGAAGATGACTATTGCAGTATTCAGCTCCCCTACCCTTATTTACCAGATGCAAAATGCCCCGCATGGTGTAAGTTTATAGACCAAGTAACCGCCGAGGACGCAAAGCGCACGGAGAATTTGCAGTTCATTGCGGGCTATACCCTCTTTAGCGATTGCAGACATGAAAAGATATTTGTGCTTACAGGCGAGGGGGGCAACGGCAAGACGGTTTATACTAAAGTGCTCAATAAGCTGTTTGGCGATACCAATGTTACGCACATCACGCCTAAAGGCTTGACCGAGGCGTTTGAGCGCATACACCTACATAATTCGATTCTCAACATAGCCGGTGAAATCAAGTCCGATATATCGGGCGCAGAGGAAGTGCTAAAGCAAGTAGCTTCGGGCGAACCGCTCCAGGCGTGCTATAAGGGTAAAGACCACGTTAATTTCATATCACGCTCAAAGCTGATATTCTGCTGCAACGGTCAGCTCAAATCCTCCGACACTTCCGAGGGGCTATCTCGTCGCCTTATTATTGTCGACTTCCCTTGCCGTTTTGTGGATGATCCAGACAGCGCAGACCCATATCAGCAACTTAAGGATATAACCCTATATGACCACTTAATAGATGAGTTATCGGGCATATTCAATTGGGCGTATCAAGGCTACAAAGACCTATTGTACTACGGTTCGTTTACTGAAACTAGCGAACACCAAGAGCTAATGGCGGCTTTCAAACGCGCAAGCAATCCGATTATTTCATTCCTTGAAGATTTGCTCGATAACCCGCCCGAAACGATAACCAAGAAGCAGTTATATTTTCAATATCAAGCGTGGTGCAACGACACAGGACACTCGCACCCGATGGCTGACAATCGGTTTCATCAGGAGTTTCAGAGGGCATCTAAGAGCTTGTACACCACATACGAAAAATCGATTCGAGACGGTCAAAGGGTGTACAAGGAAAGAGGGTATAGATTAACCGAAAAAACGTAGTCACTCCGATTTGCCGAAGACGCCCGACTACGGCTACAAACGCAAAAACGAAATGGATATAAATTACAGATAATTTACAGTTAATGTAATTTTACTCCCTAAAAGCCTTATTTGTAGTCAATCACACATCAAAAGTAGTCGGGCGTAGTCGTGAAAGGGGGACTACGGCATAACCTAGCAACACCAACGCTTTGTAGTCTATGTAGTCTTGTAGTCACCTTTTATATATAACTATATATATAGTAAAAAATAAATATATATATAAGGTACAACTTGAGGGCTGGTGACTACACGGCAGAAATAACACTTACGCCGATAGATTTTATGCGGCTGTATATAACTTGAATGATGATTGGAGAGTGAAAAGATAATTGAGTAAACCAAAATACGATTGGTGGTCTTACGCCAAAGGAATGATTCGACGATATCCACAACTTAAAACTGAGTATTCAGATTTACATAGCATGAGCATCACACCGGCCTATTCAAGTATGCCACACGGCTCCGAAGTGTCCCGAACCACTGAAAACATATCATTACTTGAATTACCAAAGACACAACAGCGAGAATTCGCGGCGGTGTGTAAGGCAATAGCAACGACCGAGAGATACAAAAACGGATTGGACAGGCTCAAGCTCATAAACCTTATGTATTGGGACAACACACACACTATGCAGGGCGCAGCGTTACAAATTCCGGTCAGCTACGATACAGCCAAAGAATGGAACCGAGAGTTTATTCGGCTTGTTGCGTCGCACTACGGGCTAATGGATTAAAAGACTACCTAACAGAGCCAAATAGATATGAGATAATCCAATTAGTGAAATAGCAACTGGGGCGGGCAACCGTCCCTTTTGTATTGATGTGGTTCCTTAGCTCAGATGGCTAGAGCGTCTGCCTGTTAAACAGAGTGTCGCAAGTTCAAGTCTTGCAGGAACCGCCAGCAAGGAAAACGAATTGCGCCGCCTATCGTTTGCGGAGTGGGATTTTGGCAATTGCTACGATTTCGCTCTATTTTCAGACGGCAGCTCCAAAAAACAAATTGAGGTGATTTGCCTTGTGAAACCGCAAATTGAAATACGAATAATAACGCTTTGCTCACGGTGCAAGGCTGATTATATAAGCGCAGGATTCAGGCTCGAACTCGACCGAAGCAATCCGTATAAGTCGGAATGTGAAAAGTGCAATCGCTTGGGCTTTGATTATATTCTGCGAGAGAAAGTTAAAAGGCGGTAAAAGATGGTTATCGATTATGCGCTCAAGCGCAAATGCGCTGAACTTGCCAATGACGGCGCTCAATATCGAGATATATACGAAAACACATTTTTGCCGGAACACGACGGCATGAGTTTTGAAACATTCAGACATAAAATCCGTGAATGGCGCAAAAAGAAATACGCCGACGACAAAACTCTTGAAGTTGCAAACCTTGACTGGAATTTCACGCCATACGCCGCAACGGTTCAAGTAAGCGGTGATGGCAGAATTACTCAAGCTTGGGTGAAACAAGTTGCAAACGATAAGCACGTTAGCCTTGCAGAAATAGACGAGCATTTTGCCGGGCTTGATAGGCAATCGTTTATACCGCCTTTTATCAAGCCTAGAAACGCACAGCTAATGGCAGAGGTTAACATTGCCGACTTACATCTTGGCAAACTCTGCTGGCATGGCGACACGCCAGAGAATTTCGATTATAAAATTGCCCGTCATTTGTACTACCAGTTAATCGGTGAAATAGCCGAACAGCTAAAGGACAAACCGATTGAATACATAACCTTTGTTTGGTCTAATGACTTTTTCAATTCAGATACGGTCAATCAGACCACGACGGCAGGAACTCCGCAGGACACAGACATACGCGAACGCAAACTGTTTAATGTCGGCGTTGAAATGCTCGTGCGCGGAATTGAGATGCTACAAGAAATTGTCAAAGTTCCGATACATACATTCTACACTCCCTCAAACCATGATGAGATGTGCGGTTATCACGCTTTGAAGTATCTTGAAGCATGGTTTAGAAAAGACCCTAGCGTTGAAATTGACGTTTCCGCTTATCCGCGAAAATATCAGCTTTACGGCAAAACGCTTATAGGCTACTGCCACGGCGATAAAGAAAATTCAAACGGAAGCAAAGAGAAAGCCTCTCGCCTCGCATCGCTTATGCCGCTTGAAGCAAAGCGCTTATGGGCGCAAGCCGACTTTAACGAAATGCACACAGCGCATTTGCACAGCGAACAGATGATACAAGAAATTAACGGCGTTATTGTGCGTCGCATATCCTCGCCTACCGCAAGTGACACATGGCACACGGAAAGCGGTTATCTTGGAGCAGTTCGAAAAGCGCAAACATTCATTTACGACAAAGAGCGTGGACTTGTTCAGATAATCAATACGCCAGTTTAACACAAAGGAGGTGGGCTAATGGCAACCGGTAGACCCAAAAAGTTTAAGAGCCAGCAGGAACTTAACGACTGCATTGACAAATACAAAGCGTATCTTGAGGAAAGCGGAAAGCCTCCGACGATTGCCGGATTAGCTTACTACACCGGAATAGACCGCCAAACGCTTTATAACTACAAAAAAGATGAAGAGTTTTTCGGCACTATAAAAAGTTTTGTTGACTGGATACTTATGAACTATGAGGAACTCGCGATTGATAAGGGTAACGGCGGCATTGTGTTCCTGCTTAAAAACTACGGTTATACAGACAGGCAAGAAGTCGGAGTAACCGGCAAAGACGGCAACGAGCTATCAATCAAGATTACAAAGGCGTAACCGATGGAAATCGAAATCAAGGTCAATCCGGTTTACGTTGACTTGCTCGATGACGAAACACCAAGGCAAATTGTGTTTGGAGGTAGCTCTTCCGGCAAGTCGGTATTTCTAGCGCAAAGGGCAATACTTGATATTCTTGCCAAAAAGCGCAATTACATTGTAGTTCGTAACGTTGCAAACAGCATTAAGAAGTCAACTTTCAATGAGCTTTGCAAGGTTATCAACAGCGCGGAGCTAAACGACTACTTTACGATTAACAAGACCGATTTAGTTATAACCGCTAAGTCTGGTTATCAGATACTCACTTGCGGCCTTGATGATGTTCAAAAGATTAAGTCAATCACGCCTGCAAAAGGCGTTGTAACTGATATCTGGATAGAAGAAGCGACGGAAATTGATTACAACTCATACAAGGAGCTGACTAAGCGCCTACGCGGCGTGTCTGACTTTAACGGCACTAAGCGCATGACGCTATCTTTTAACCCGATACTGAAAACTTCTTGGATTTATGCGGAGTTTTTCGGTGGCTGGGAAGATGATAAAACCTCTTACCGCGACGATAATGTATTAATACTCAAGACCACTTACAAAGACAACAACTTTCTAACCGCCGATGATATAGCGGCAATGGAAAACGAAACAGACGAGTATTATTACAACGTCTATACGCTAGGCAACTGGGGCGTTCTCGGTTCGGTCATATTCAAGAACTGGCGCGTTGAGGACTGCTCTGAAATCAAGCAAACTGCCGACAACTACAAGAACGGCTGCGACTTTGGCTTTGCGGCAGACCCGGCGACAATCGTCAGGACGCATTACGACAAGAAGCATAAGCGCATTTATATCCTTGACGAGCTTTATCAATGCGGACTAACCAATGACCTACTCGCCAAAGAAATGCGGCGCATGATTGGTTATGAGTATATCACTTGCGACAGCGCCGAGCCAAAGAGCATACAAGAGCTGAAAAACTTAGGTATATCCGCTTTACCCGCCAAAAAAGGCAAGGACAGCGTTTTGTTTGGTATTCAATGGCTTCAACAGCAAGAGATTATCATTGATACAAGCTGCCAGAACACAAAGAACGAGTTTTCGCAGTACAAGTGGAAAGAGGACAACCAAGGAAACGCGATACCAATTCCGGTTGACAAGAATAACCATATTATAGATGCGTTACGCTACGCCTATTCTGACGAATACAAGGCGAATATTGGCGCGGTGAATGTGAGGGTGTGAATAAGTGCTAGTTTCATTAGACTTTCTAAATATCGGTCAGCAGTGGCCGCCCGCTTGCGAAGAAGAACGCTTGGAGATGTACGAGTGCAACCGTGCGCTGTTTGAGGGCAAACACGCCAAAGTATACGCCGAGGATTTGAAACGCATAGAGCGCGTTATAGGCAACTTTAACGAGGTTGTGTCTTATCCTGTTGTGTTGAACTTCCAGCGGCTTATGTCGCTCAAGGTTGCTGACTTGCTTATTGGCGAACCCCCACAAATTAACGCCGGTGACGCTGACAGCAAGGAGCAAATAGCCGTTGACACAATAGCCGAAACAAACGACTTGCACAACACGCTTTATGAGGCGGTTATCGACGTATCTCGCTACGGTGACGGGCTTTTGTGTGTACGCTCGGGCGAAGACGGCAACGGCTTAATCGAAACGATACAGCCGCGCTTGTGGTTCCCCGTCGTGTCGCCCGATAACGTCAAAGAAATAATTGCTCATGTGCTCGCATGGACTTATGAAACCGAGGAATACGACAAAAAGCACAGATACCTCAAAGCGAGAATCCACGATAAGGGCAAATACGCCGAGCGCATTTATGAGCTTAGTGGTTGCACGATTATCCGCATGGTCGCGGAAAAAGAGTTCTCCACAGGCTTGTCCGACTTTGCAATCGTCCAGATACCGAACGTAATGACCTCAGACCGCGCTACAGGCTTAGATGATTACACGGATATTGATTCGATTATTTCCGAGCTTATTGTCCGAGTCGGTCAAGTATCGCGCATATTGGATAAACACGCTTCGCCCTCTATGTCTGGCCCCGCTTCCGCGTTGGAGCGTGACCCCGTAACCGGCGAGTGGCGGCTAAAGTGCGGTAACTACTTTCCACGCGAAAGCGCAGAGGACTCACCCGTCGAATATATCACATGGGACGGTCAATTATCGGCAAACTTTGAACAGATAGAAAAGCTCGTCAACTTCCTTTACACCATTTCCGAAATGGGAAGTGCAGTCTTTGGCGATACAACACAAACCACAGGACAGGCGGCAAGCGGAACAGCGCTAAAGCGCCTAATGATATCCCCCCTCGCAAAAGTAAACCGCATACGCATGAGAATGGACAGAGCTGTTAAAAAGGCTCTTTATTTATGCTCAGAGCTAGGCGGTGAAGATGTTGTCAATCTCAAAGACGTTGATATCTCTATCACATGGCAGGACGGATTACCGAGTGACCCGACAGAAGAGGCAAATGTTATCAACATGCGCACAGCGGGTGCACAAACAATGTCTACTATGCGAGTGCTCACACGCTATGACGGCTTGAGCGACGATGACGCAGAAGCAGAGATAAAACGGATAAACGAGGAACAAAGCGCAAGCGCTCCTATGAGTTTACCGAGCTTTGCACAGACAGATAACACCGGAACGCAACCGCAAGTAGACCAGCTTGAGTAGGTGAGGTGGTAAATGGCTAAAGTAGCACCGCAAATCCCAAAAGAAGTACAGGAGCTTATCAAAACCTATCAGCAAGCGCAGAACGATTTAATCCGAATAATCGCAGAATCCGAAGCTAAAGGCAACGTAACCGCCTATCGCCGCAAGATACTTACACAAGTCAATGCAGAGCTGACGGCACTTAACAAATACGCCGCCGACTGGTCAACCGACTATGTGACAAAGACGTACACCGCCTCAGCAAACGCGATATGGCGTGAACTTGACAAAGCGGGCGTTGATGTATCTGGCGCGACGATAAACAAAAAGGCGCTGAACAAGGTTGTTGAGAACACTTTCGGCTTGCTTAACGACGCTAACCGTCACGTCGGGCGCATTATGGATGACATGATTAGGCAAGCGGGGCTAGAGGCAACAAAAGAAAAGCTCGTTACCGGCTCCACGGTTAAGCAGATGAAAGAAAACCTTGTCAGCAAACTGAGCGAGGACGGACTATCCGCTATACGATACCGCAACGGTCAGCTTGTGAAGCTCGATGCATACGCCGGAATGGTAGCGAGGACAACCGCTACAGAGGCAACAAACCGCGCGGTTATGCAACAGATGCAGGATTTAGACCAAGATTTGGTGCAAATGTCCAATCATTACAGCTCATGCCCGCTTTGCTCCGCTTATGAGGGCAGAGTTTACAGCATTAGCGGCAAGGACAAGCGTTACCCCGAACTTGACACGGCTTTTAGCGGTGATTATGCAAATATACACCCAAATTGTGCTCACCGCATAACGCCGTATGTTGAAAAGTTCGACGATAACGCCGCTCAAACACGCGAGGACAGCAACAAACCGTTTGACACAGACGAGCAAAGCAAAGCTGAGCAAGACGCATACAACAAGTCACAGACCGCCAAAGCAGAGCTGAGAGAAGACCGCAACACGTATGAGGACATGAAGTTGCTACTGCCAAATGACGCGCCTGGGAGCTTATCGGCTTTCCGCGCTATGAAACGGTCAGACAACGAGAACTACCGGATGTTGATGCACGATTACATTTATACGAAAAAGACCATTGAGAAAACAACATGAAAACAAAGCTCTATCACTTTACGCGTATCGAAAATGTCGCGCCAATAAAGCAGTACGGACTTATCCCTCACAAATCTAAGGGAATAATGCAGAAAAGCGACGGTCTTGTTTATTTAACCGATAGCCCTAAATATATAAAAATTATGGCAGAGGAAATCGCCAGACTTGACGTTTACGCAGTCCTCGTGGTTGATGTTTCGGGGCTTGCTCTTGCGCCGATATGGTGGAAAGGCAAAGGACATCACGAATGGACATATAGAGGCTCAATACCTAAGGAGCGAATACTTAAAATCAGAAAAACTACCGCAACAAAAACATAGCAAGTCGTTTACTGCGTCACAGGCAGATAGATAGAAAACAAAAAGGAAGTAAGAAAATGATAGTAAAATATCTAAGCAAAGACGTATGGGGGTACATCGACAATGTACGACAGGCAGCGGCAAAAAGCATCGACTGCGACGAGCTTATAGAGCAGTATAACGATGAAAGAGACTCCCTCCCACATTGCCCCGATTATCAAGACCCAGCCGAGTATATGAATGGCGAAAAGCTCCCAGCCGACATATCCGCATCAAACAAAGCGTTTTTAATGGCTGGCATAGGGCTGGCAGATGAAGGTATAAACCGACACTCCGAGAACCTGCTAGAGCCTGAGCTTATGAATAATACGGCGGTAGCAATTCTCGTATATCTGGAAGATTGCAAGGAATACGACGCCGTGTTGCTCGTCACAAATCAAAGAGCGTTTCTAATGAATGACAAAGGGCAGACAATTGACCGCTTGAACTAAAGCAAATGGGCGTACTGTGACTACGCCTTATATTTAATAACACCTAGGCAGCTTTAACGGGCTGCTTTTTCTATGCCCTGAGTACGGCTCTAAACTGCTACATCATGGCTTGAAAGCCACAGGAGGACATTGATATGTCACAGTCTACAGACCCTAACGCAGAGGATTATGTTGCACCCGCAGCACCTCCCGTTGTAACACCGCCCACGGCACCGCAAGGCAAAGTATGGACAGACGAATACGTTCAAGGTCTACGCGAGGAAGCAAAGACCAACCGCCTAGCGAAGAAGTCGGCAGAAGCGAAGTTAAAAACACTTCTCGGACTAAAGGAAGATGAAGATATTGACGACGCTAAAATCACAGCATATCAGGCGAGTTTGACCAAGGCACAAAATGACGCAATTGCCAAAGCCAATGCGCGGTTGATAACTGCGGATATTAAATCACTTGAGGGCTATAACGCAAAGCTTGTCGAAGCGCTGATTGACAAGTCAAAGGTAACGATTGCCGATGACGGAACAACCAATGTTAAAGAGCTTGTTGCCGCCCTAGAGGTTGAGTTCCCGCAGATTAAAGTAGGTAAGGTTGTAACGCCGCCCGGCAATCCTCCCCCTAGCGATTTAAGCGAAGTGCAGCAGCTCGAAGCTGAGTACAACGCGGCGATGAAAAAGGGAGATATGCCGACAGCGGTTGCCCTTAAAAACAAACTATTTGCACTATCACGAAAATAACACTTTATGGAGGAATTAACTAATGGCTAATGAAGCAACCGGCACCCTTTGGGGGCTGCCCAATTACACGGGGGAACTCTTTACCTCTGACATGATTAACACCCCGTTCCTGTCAATGATTGGCGGGCTTACGGGTGGCAGGATGACCACCAACTTTGAGTTTCCCACAGCATCTGAGTACGACCACGAGACGCTTGCACAGGAAACTATTACGGAAAATGAGTCTATCACGGGCGTAACCCCGATTAACTTTGTCCGCAATCAGTCCAAGAACGTCGTGCAGATATTTCAGGAGGAAGTGCTTCTGTCCTACGTGAAGCAGTCCAACTATGGCAGACTATCTGGCATTAACACCGCTGGCGCGTCGAACAATGTCCCGTCTGAAAAGGATTGGCAGATCGCAAAGGCTCTCGAAGCTATTGCCCGCAAGGTTGAGTGGCATTTCCTACAGGGTACATACGCCATTTCTACTACTTCAGACACTCCGAACCAGACGCGCGGCATGATTGCGGCGGCCGCTCTTGCATCTAACACCGTAGCGGCCAGCAATGCGGCGCTGTCTAAGGCGCTTATGGACGAAATCCTGCGCACTATGCATACCAACGGCGCTATGTTCAAAAACATGGTCATTTTCTGCGGCGGTTTCCAGAAGCAGAAGCTTTCCGGCATCTACGGCTACGCTCCCGAAGATAGAAACATCGGCGGCGTAAGCGTAAAGCAGATTGAAACCGACTTCGGCAATATTGCCGTTGCAAACCCTCACCGCATGATGCCCGCTGGAACTCTCTTGCTGGCAGACGTTGC
>Ga0209340_1001622_pt1 | contig 15307 bp, 14 predicted proteins | sample EPASupsiteSAE323_FD_187266 | JGI IMG/M metagenome (GOLD analysis project Ga0209340, IMG submission 187266) | Bioremediated contaminated groundwater from EPA Superfund site, New Mexico - Sample SAE3-23 (SPAdes) (version 2) | ecosystem: Environmental > Aquatic > Deep subsurface > Groundwater >... | reverse complement strand
TTTTTTTCTTATAATCTTCTATACCGCTCCCTGCCTGTTTTATATAAATTGTTTCCTTCAAAATCAATCAGCACTATTACCGGCATATCTACAACCTCAAGTTCTCTTACCGCCTCTGTACCAAGCTCTGGCCATGCAATAATCTTTTGATGGATTATACTCTTTGCAATCAGTGCCCCAGCTCCACCAATTGCGCCAAAATAAGCACATTGGTTCTTTATTATTGATTGAGCAACTTCTTTGCTTCTGTCACCTTTCCCTATCATTCCCGCAAGCCCTATATCAAGAAGCCTTGGGGTATATTTATCCATTCGTCCACTCGTAGTAGGGCCTGCTGAACCTATTATCATACCCGGCTTTGCTGGACATGGCCCTGTATAATATATAACCTGCCCCTTGAGTTCAAAAGGAATTTTCTCTCCTCTTTCAATATACTCAATCATTTTTTTATGTGCCGCATCACGTGCAGTAAGAAGTGTGCCACTAAGTAAGACTTGGTCTCCAGCTTCTAGTCCAAAGATTTTTTCTTTTGTAAGGGGCGTGGATATTTTTTTCATGTATTCTCCTTGTTTATGGGTATTTTAACGGGACAAAACTCAAAGACACTTCTTTGTGCCACCTAAATAAAAAGTTAAAAAACGCGCTCCGCGTGCCTATTCACATGACAGCCAATATTCACTGCTACAGGCAGTCCGGCTATATGAGTAGGATAGGTTTCAATATTTACTTTCAAAGCTGTAATTCTGCCTCCAAGCCCCTGTGGACCTATTCCAAGATCATTAATCAAATCAAGCAGCGTTTTTTCAAGCTTTGCAATATGCTCTTGTTCATTCATTGAATCAACCGGTCTCATCAAAGCCTTTTTTGCAATTAAAGCAGCTTTATCCATTGTTCCGCCAATTCCAATTCCCACAACTATAGGTGGGCACGGATTAGCTCCTGCATTTTCAATTGTTTCAACAACAAACCCTATTACTCCTTCAATGCCATCCGCAGGCTTTAACATTTTTAATGCACTCATATTTTCACTGCCGAATCCCTTTGGGGCAACAGTTATTTTGACTTTATCTCCTGAAACAATTTCATAATATATTATTGCCGGTGTATTATCTCCAGTATTATTGCGAATTAATGGATCTCCAACAATTGAATTCCTAAAGTATCCTTCCTTATATGCTTGCCTTACTCCATCATTTATAGATTTTTCGATACTTTCGCCAAATAAATGAACATCTTGACCAATTTCGCAGAAAACAACAACAAGACCTGTGTCCTGACAAATTGCAAGGCTTTCTTTTTCACCAATTTCATAATTTTTTATAATTGTATTAATTATATCTTTTCCTATTTCTGATTCTTCATTTTTAGATGCCAAATCAAGTGCCTTCTTAACATCATAAGGCAGCTTACAATTGGCTGAAATACAAAGTTCTTTTACTACTTGAATTATTTCTGATGTATTAATCTCTCTCATACTTTTCCTCTTTACAATAATAAACCCTTCTTTTTAGAAGAAGGGTTAGATGTGAGTTATTCGTACTCTATTCTTCTTCTCATGGCCTGACTTCTTTCAATTACCTCCATATTATCAAGAGCTTTTCCTGTACCCATAGCAACGCAAGAAACAGCATCCTCAGCAACAAAAACATCTATCCCTGTTTTGTAATTTATAAGCTTGTCTAATCCATAAATAAGCCCTCCACCACCAGTCATGACAATACCTCTATCACTAATATCAGCAGCAAGTTCAGGAGGAGTTTTTTCCAGAACCGAATGAACCGCTTCAACCACTGCAGCAGCTGGTTCTTCAAGCGCTTCCAGCATCTCATTTGATGATACGGTTATTGTTTTTGGAAGTCCAGAAATCAGATTCCTTCCTCTAATGTCCATTGTGATTTCTTGAATTCTTGGATAGACACATCCAATGTTGATTTTTAACTCTTCAGCTGTTCTTTCACCAATCATTATATTATGTTTCTTTCTCATGTACCTTACTATAGCCTCATCAAATTTATCTCCTGCAATTTTCAAAGAAGTACTTACAACTGTTCCTCCAAGAGAGATTACAGCTATATCGGTAGTGCCTCCACCAATATCAACAACCATACTTCCGCAAGCTTTAGCTATATCCAAACCAGCGCCTATAGCAGCAGCAATCGGTTCTTCTATCAAATGAACTTTTCTTGCTCCAGCCTGCTCTGCAGCATCAACAACAGCTTTCTTCTCAACTTCTGTTACTCCACTAGGAACACATACAATTATTCTTGGTTTAAAAATTCTTCTACCACACACTTTATTTATAAAGTATTTTAGCATTCTCTCGGTTACATCGTAATCAGAGATTACTCCATCCCTTAAAGGTCTTATTGCAACTATATTTCCTGGAGTTCTACCAAGCATTCTTCTTGCTTCTTCTCCAACAGCCAAAAGCTTATTGGTATTTTTATCGATAGCTACAACAGAAGGTTCTCTAAGTACTATTCCCCTTCCTCTTACATAAACTAGAACCGTGGCTGTTCCAAGATCAATACCTATATCCTGACCGAATCCGAACAAATCTCATCTTCCTCTCTTAATAAAACATTATAAGGTTGTCCTTTTATATTATATATTCTAATAGAAGAAATTTCAAACTATAAATAAACTATAAAATAAAACCGGTAAATTCCGGTTTTATTTCGCATTAGAACTCATCTTGCACAAAGTGCTGTATTTAAGCTTTGTTGCCTGACCTCCGCGGATATGTCTTTCCGCCTTATTCTCCTCAAGAACTATTCGCGCTTGGCTTGCAAGTTTAGCATTAATCTTTTCAAGACGTTCAGTTATATCCTTATGTACTGTAGACTTTGATATTCCAAACTCTTTAGCTACAGCTCTTACAGTGGTTTTTTTGTCAATTATATATTCAGCTAACTCAATTGCTCTTTCTTCAATATGATTTCTCACAATAAAAAGCCCTCCCTTAAAAGTTGCTCTACTTATATATATGACGTATGGGCTTTTAATTAGAACATTTATTGAAAAACAAGTTAATGAAATAATCAGTAACATAAAGAGCTGATTGATGAACCAACTCTTAATATTACTGATTATTCTTATATTGATGGAAGGTATCCATCAGGATTAACATTCTTTTCATTTTTAATTATTTCAAAATGAAGATGTGCTTCTTCTTCACATTCAAATCCTGCAGTTCTTCCAACACCGCTGATTACCTTTGCCCTTTTAACAAATTGACCAGCTTTAACCATTTTGCCTGAAGATAGATTTGAATATACAGTCTTTGTTCCATTTTTATGTTCAATAATTATTGTAATTCCATATATAGGATCAATTTTAATGCTTTTTATGATACCATCTGCCGCAGTTCTAACCGGGGTTCCCTCTTTACTAGCAATATCTACTCCTTCATGCGTTGTCCACTGCTGCAACGTTTTCGAAAATATCAAACTATCTTTCGCATAACCATTAATAATCTTTCCAAAAACAGGCCAATCAAAACTCAATGGCTTATCACTATCTTGAACATTATTTGATTTTTGGGGTGTTACCTTATTAGTTTTCTGAACTTTTTTATTTGGCTTATCATTATTTTTTGTTGAATTAGCCCTAATAATAGAACTTAATTCTTTTTCCTTGGCTGAAATATTATTTTTATTATTTAATACAATAACTCTATCCTTAGATTTTGGTCGTTCAGTTACCTTGCCAATAACTGTCTGAGCTGCTGGTTCCTCGGTTTTCTTTATATTCAAATCTTCAGTATCAACCTTTGCTGTCGTCTTTGGTTCAGAGACAATATTAATCTTTAGCTTCTGGTAGTCTCTTATTGAAACTACCGCAATCGTTGCTCCAATAACAATAATACAAAGAAATATTACCAAGTAAAATCCATTTTTGTCTAGAAAATTTCCTGTTTTCAAACTAATATCCTTAATTTTTGAATATGTCTTTTTTTGTTTCATCCAAACACACCTCCGATTATCATTTTCCCCATATTTGGAAAATTTATACCAGAGAGAAAAGAACAAAAGCTAACTTTCCTATATTATAATAAAAGGCTGCCAAAAAATTATATCTAGGCAACCTTTTGTAGACATTTAAATGAAGTTAAAAAACCGCCTTCTTTTCTATCAAAGAAAGCGGTTTTTATATTTACGGCATTACAACTTTTTCTTCTTCCTCTGTTACTATCTGCCATAACAATTTTGCTGCTTCTGCTCTTGTCAAGGTTGCTTGTGGTTTAAATGTCCCATCTGGATTACCACTTATCAACCCTCTCTTCTTTGCTATTAGTACATACTTCCTTAATTCTTTCGAAATCTGGTCTGCATCTTTAAATTCAGAGTATATTTCAGATTCATTTACATTATCATTTGCATATCCTTTTGCCTTTACTAGTGCTACTGCTACATCTTCTCTTACTGCATTTTCTTCAGACTTGAACTTTAATCCTGCAGATGTATTGTATCCTGTCAGATAGTTTTTAGCTGTTTCTACATAGTCAAATGCCCAATATTTACTGCTTACATCAATAAATGTAGCTTTATCCTGAGATGTTGTTGGTAGATTTAATGATAGTACCATAATCTTTGCAAATTCTGCTCTTGTTACTGCATTTTCAGGTTTAAATGTTCCATCTGAATAACCTTTTATTATTCCTCTTTTTGCCATATTGATTATTTCATTATATGCCCAGTGAGTCTTCGGTACATCCTTAAATTCTGAGTCATCTTGTCCTGCTGTTATTTCATAACTAAATTGCTTGTTGGATATTAAATTCTTATTTACTGAATTGTCTATTGCATATGCATAGAGTATTCGGGTTGTATTTTCAGTTACCTTCGGAACAATTACTTCTGCCTTTGTACCATTTACTGGAGTCCATACCTTTTCTCCTGCCCATCCATATGCAAATTCTGCTATTCCACTTTCATCCTTTGCTTCTAGTACAATTTTGCTTCCTGATGCTACCTTGCTGCCAGTGTCTGGACTTGCTGTGATTACTGGTGCTGTTGTGTCATTTGGATACTGTCCTTGTATGTTAACTATTAGTTCCTGTGGACTTCCAACAACGTTAACTCCAGCAATCGGATCAATTGTCCAAATCACCTTTACTTTTCCTCCAGCATAGGACTCTTTTGATACACCCGAGTAATCAACTGATATAGTTTTTGCTTGATAATTACCGGTACTTATTTTTTGTGAAGCTTTATAACTACTTACATAGTTTTGTGCTCCAGGCTTCAATAAAAATATTTCGTAATTTATGTTTCCTTCTTTTGAGCTAGGGTTTTCAACTGTAACAGCACCGATATAGGTCTTGCCAGGGTCTACTGATTTTACGCTATTTCCTGAAGAATCTAACATTTGCGGCTGTGACAATGTAATAGTCGAATTAGAATCTGAGCTTGTTCTAAAGGACATACTAGACTGGGTATTACAATTTCCAGCAGAATCTGCTACAGTTCCTTCCGGAATAGTAATAAAGTATGATGTTCCTTTTTCAAGAATAAAATTTATATTCAGCGTATCACCACTTATTGTAGAAGTTGATGATACTGAATCAAGTACCGACGAACTACCTTTTTTAACCTGTACTTCATATTTGTATTTTTGAATCTGTTCTGAATACTTAACACAAACTTTGGTTAATGGATCTACATTCTCAGTTGCAGATGGAATTGTGCTTGAAACTGTTGGACGCGTTGTATCACTAGATACTATTGTATAGGAAAAAGGCTGTTCCGTAGATTCATTACCGTTATTATCAACTGCATGGAAATACAATTTATGCTCTCCAAGGGATAGATTGCTAGTACTCGCTAATGCTTTTCTTTCATTTTCATAGCTTGCATTATCCCAGCTGTATTTCGTGTAACTAATACCACAACCGCTGTAACCATTATTACCATAATCTTCAGCAATTAATCTAATAGCATCTCCCTTTACAATTTGTGCCCCAGGATCAGGGTATGGATAACATTTTGGTGGTGTTGTATCCTTTGGCTTATCTCCCTTGACTGTATATGAACATGTTTTTGTAGCTACTCTTCTTGTATTGGTTACCTTCGGTGTAGATACTATTGTTAATGTTGCACTTCCACTATAATCATTTAAATTACTTGGGAATGATACTGACGTACTTGCTCCTGATGCAGTTGAATTATTATATTTTCTACCATCAACCGTCCAATAAGACTCTATTTTTGAAATACCATTTGCCCCATGCCCTAAAACATCTGATGAAATACTAATTGAATCAGATTTGGTTATTTCACAGTTATCTTTTGAAACATTAATATTAGGTTTGCTTGAAATTATGCTTACAGTAGCAGAAGCAGCCGTCCTAAGGTTATTTTGTGAAGTATCATTCGCATTTGCATAAATAGTATATGTGTTTGGAATATCCAACGGGGTCGCTTGGAAAGAAAAACTTCGCTGTTCACTGCACTCAAAACGGTTCGCATTAGTCTCACTACTCCATCTTACCCATAAGCACTCTAACCCAACATCATCCTTAGCATAAATAGATACTTTATCAGTATCTGGGTCTACCCATCCACCATTTGGTACAGAAATGCTAACTTCAGGTCTTGTAGTATCTGTTGAGCCTCCGCCACTGCTGCTGCTTCCACCACTGCTGCTGCCTCCGCCACTGCTGCTGCCTCCACCACTGCTGCTGCCTCCACCACTGCTGCTGCCTCCACCGTCTACAGTATATGTTACAGTTCCTATTTCCTGTGAATTAGGACAATAGAAATTTATTACAAGAGTACCTGAAGATGTTGGCTTAAATTGCGCTGTTTGAATAATTCTACTACCATAAGAATCTGCTTCACCTTGGGTTGCAGTTCCAGATATTAATGTTGTACCATTCAAAAGTACCCTATATATACAATGTCCATAACAATCTTTATTCAAATGATGACCTTCTCCATAATATGTGGTATTCACTTTCATATTTGAATACCAAATACATGTTTGTGAAGAAGCATTATAAGCAAGAGCATTGGGACTTACATCCAAACCGCCTGCAAATACTTGTAAATTAAGGCAAAGCCCAATTGCAATAATTATCGTAAATAACAATTTTAAAATGTTGCTTTTCTTCATCTTTCTTTCCCCCTTATTTTTTAAAAAATTCCCATACTTATATTTTACCATTAATTACCCCCATTTTAAACTGTCATTATATACAAAATTATGACTTCATTTTTGTGCATGTTGCATAATATTTTCTAATTCAATATTCCCGCCACTCAATACAATCCCTATTTTTTCTCTCGATTTCACTTTTATTCTGCCTGATAGTAATGCTGCCAAACCAACACCACCTGCTCCTTCAACCAATAATTTATTTTTCATAAGAAGAAGCATCAAGCTTTCTTGCGTCTCCTTTTCCAATACTACAACTATATCATCAACATATCTTTTTATTATTTCATAAGGCAATTCTCCACAAGTGTTTATTGCAACCCCATCAGCTATTGTAGGTTTTCCCGGAACTTGCACAATCTTACCATTATTAATTGAAATCCTAACTGATTCATAACCTTCTATTTCTACTCCTATTACTTTAATTGATGGTTTTAAAGTTTTTGCAGCAATAGCTATTCCGGAAATAAGTCCACCTCCTCCAACTGGAACAATTATAGTCTCAAGTTCAGGCAATTCTTCAATCATTTCAATACCAATGGTTCCTTGCCCTGCAATTATCATCGAATCATCATATGGATGAACAAAGGTTTGTTCTTTTGCTTTTCTTTCAAAAGCAAATCTCTTTGCTTCTTCAATACTATGTCCATGTATTATTACTTCAGCACCATAGCTTTTAGTTGCTGTGATCTTGTTCCTAGGTACTGTTTCTGGCATTACAATAGTTGATTTTATTCCAAATATAGAAGCTGCCAGAGCAACTCCTTGAGCATGATTCCCTGCTGAGACAGCTATAATACCATTTTTCTTTTCTTCATCCTTTAAGCTTGATATTTTATTGTAAGCACCTCTTATTTTAAAAGACCCTGCTCTTTGCATATTCTCTGCTTTAAAATAAACTTCGGTACCGCTTACTCTGGTAAACTCTGATGAATAAATCAAATTAGTTTTATTTACTATTCCTGCAAGTTTTTCCCTAGCTTCTTTTATCTCCTCAAATGTTGCCATGATTAATCACCCTCCAGTCTTAATCTCTCCAAATTCTTCATATAACATACGAAAGCTTTAACGGTATTTGACAGTATTTAGAGCTACTTTACAAAAATAATTTTGTTATATATAATCAACATGTATTATTATTTTTAGATTATTTTACGTTGAGTGAAAAATTATTGTTTTTCCGGTACGAATAACAAAAACAAACTATGTATATAGTATTTGTAACAAGAGTATTTTTACTTAAAGGAGGTTTTTACAAAATGCAAGACATAATGGACAACTTAGACTCGCATGAACAAGCTAAAGAATTGTTAGAAAAAATACTTGAAAAAATTTCTACAAGTAATGCTAATTCAGTTATTGCTGAAACAGCACCAGATTCCAATATAGCAGAAATCGTGCTGTTGCAACTTGAAGCAAAGGGCTTCAGTGTATCCCGATACGAAAAATATTTGTCAGTTTATATTAATTAATTAAAAGAGTGGCAGTTCCAAAGGAACTGCCACTCTTTTATGTTTCTACTAAAACACATGCCTGTAAAGTTTCTACCCCTTTTTCTTTTGCCAGGTCAAGTAATTCATTATTATAAGTCCCGGGCTGAAGCCATATATATTTAATTCCAAGTTCAGCAGCTTCTTCGATTGTCTTAAGTCCATACTTTGGAGATACCACTAGATTTATAACATCTGGTTTTTGCGGCAAACTCATAAGGTTGGGATAGCATTTTTCTCCAAGAATAGTTTCGTAGTTAGGATTGACTGGTAAAACATTGTATCCCAAATCTTTTAATCTCTTAAATATCTTGTAGCCATACTTTTCTTTGTTTTCACTCGCACCAACAACTACCCAGTTTTTTAGTTTTAATAATTCAACTGCATTAATCACTTTTAATTTCCTCCATTAAATAATAATCTCTATCAATCTCATTTATTTCTAAAGAACCAGCAGTAAGCTCGGAAATCACTTTTTTAAGTGTTTCAATCTTATCTACTGGAATTGCCATATATATATCTATAAGGTCTGCATATATTATATCAGTTATACGCCATCCTTCATTGCTTGAAATTGCTTGAATCTTGCCCAAAAGAGCATAATCTATCTTCATATGTACTTTAGCTGACCATATCTTTTCAACAATTCCTGACGCTTTTATCCCTTCTCCAGCAGATTTCGAATATGCCCTAACAAGCCCACCTGTTCCAAGCAAGATTCCTCCGAAATACCTTGTCACAACTACAATCACATCTTCCAGATTTTGTCTTTTTATTGTTTCAAGGATTGGCATTCCAGCAGTTCCAGCAGGTTCACCTTCGTCAGAAAATTTCTGTACTACAGCGTTTCCACCTATATAATAAGCATAAACATTATGCCTCGCATCCCAGTATTTCTTTTTTATCATATCGTAAAACTCAATTGCTTCTTCTTCTGAAGAAATTCTTTTTACATTTGCAATGAATTTCGATTTCTTTTCAATTATTTCAGCTGTTCCTTCACTTTTAATTGTTTTGTACCTATCTCTCACCGTACTTCCTCCAACTCTGAAGGGCAAGTAGGGACGGTTGTTTAACCGTCCCTACTTGTGCAGATTTATTCTAAGATGAAATCACTTTCAATCTAATTACTTTCAAATTCATTAATATTCTTTGTATTTCTTATAAGATAAACTGACAAGCGATCTATCCTGACTATATGTTATTTTTTCAAGAGCTTCATTTATATCAAAAAATCCACCTTCCTGAAAATTATCTTCTTTACTAATACTATAATCATTATTTCCTGCTTTCATTAAATACCATGTGATTTTATTGCAAACTGGTTTTTGTCGGGATAACGAAAAAAATTCGTAACTTGTGCTTCCTGCAGTTGATACTATTTCGGCTTCAATTCCGCCTTCCTCTTTTACTCTCCTAACTGCTATCTCAGCTGATAGGTCACCATTCTTTATTACTCCTTTTGGAAGTACCCATTCTCCTTTTTCATTCTTTAGGAGAAATACTTTATCGCCATGAAATACAACGCCTCCTGCACAATTTCTTACCAACATACCAAAAACCCCTTTCTAGTTATAATTTATGATTTTTGATTCTAGTATTCCCTCCTTTCGCATAATATTTTTACTTGTCAATATCATACCTTAATTCTTCCAAGTATTCAATATATAATCTTTTACTTTAAGCCGTAGTACTCAAGTACTTCGGCTTAAAGTAAACTTTCTTTTATCTCTCTTCCGTTAGCTTAAGATTTATAGTCTTTTTCTCTCCTTCTCTTACAATTATAACTTTAATAGAATCGCCAACTTTGTAATTCTTTTTTATATCATTAATCTCTTCAATGGTTTTAACCTGCTTGCCAGCAAACTCAATAATGACATCACCTACTTGTATTCCTGCTTTTTCAGCTCCGCTGAATGGGCTTACTTGCTTTACATATACACCTACAGGCAAATCATATTGGTTGGATGTTTTTTCATCAATGTTAACTCCGCCTATTCCAATCTGAGGTCTTCCTTTTACATATTTGTATTTAATAAGCTGCTCCATTACTGGCTTGACTTCATTTATTGGAATTGCAAATCCGAGACCCTCCAAACCTGTTGATGCCAACTTTATTGTGTTCACTCCAATAACCTGTCCTTCCGAACTTACAAGGGCTCCACCGCTGTTTCCAGGATTAATTGCCGCATCTGTTTGAATAAGATTGAGTATCTTGCCATCAACTTCTATTGTTCTATTTACTGCGCTTATTACTCCTGCTGTAACAGAGCCAGCGAACTCCATTCCGAGTGGATTTCCAATAGCAACAGCTAATTCTCCGACTTTAACCTTTGATGAATCCCCAAGCTCTGCAACCGGAAGGTTATCTTGGTCAATCTTTATTACAGCTAAATCTGTTCTTACATCTCCCCCAATAATATTTGCAGTAATTGACTTTTTATTATTATTAGGAAGGTATACCTCAACCTTGCCAGTCTGTTGACCTTGTTGATAAGCACTTTCGATAACATGGTAGTTTGTTAGTATATAACCATCCTTTCTTACGATTATACCTGAACCTTCTCCTTTTGCTTCGCTTTCTACATCTCCAAAGAATGCAAACGGATCGTTAACCTTGTATGTTACTTTTATTCCTACTATTGAAGGACCTATTTTTTCAGCTATTCCTACAACTGGCGATGTTGTCTTTTCGACTTCTACCTTTTTAATAATATTACCATCTTTGCCAACATAGGCTGATACATTTGAAGCTATTCCCGGGAAGAGCGTTCCCACAGTTTTATCAACTACAGGATTTATAATCGGCTTTCCAACAATCAGAATAAATCCAACTAATAATCCACCTATTACAGAACTTGCAAGACCCGTAATTATATAACCCAACAAATTATTCTTTGATGATTTTTTTCTGGAGTCATTGTAATAAAAGGGTGAATTATTGTAGTTTTTGTTTTGATTGTCATTTGATGAATTATAACTTTCAAATTCGTTCATAATGCATCTCCTTTCTAAAGTTTCATTTAATAAATATCTTTTTATTAATATTTTATTCTTATCATGAATATATTCAATATTTTTCTTTCCTGAAAATCTTTTAAATTTTGCAATTTAAACAGAAAAGCTCTTATAAAAAGAACTTTTCTTAAAAAATCTAAATTTTTTATTCTATGCCCCTATAATAATGCCCTTTTGTGAAACCTTTCTTCTTGATTTCTTCCAAAGTATCTCCGTATTTTTCAATCACTGATTCAGTATCGCCTTCCAATAATTCAGAATACATATTTATTATTTGCACCATTTCTTTTTCTGTTTCATCAGTAAAATTTAGCCTGAAATAATCTGCATTAATATTTTTCAAAGCATTAAAATGTCCAGCCATACAAAGGGTTTTGGAATTAAGAACTTCAAAATGGCAGCTCTCTGTTAAAAATCTCACAGGAAATACTACGGACGTCCTATCCTTTAATCCCACAAGTTTTTTTGAACAACCTCCACATGAATCAGCGTTTTCTTGAGTATTCCCCATTACTCCAGGTGCAAAACAATATCTGCTAATCATAAGCGGAATTCTGCCATGAACAATTAATTCTTTCTCAATATCACTATTTGTTGATAATATACTATTAATTTGACTCATTTCAAGCTCTGGAGAAATTGTAGCTCCATCCATTCCAAATTCCTTAAGGGTTTTTAAGGTATACCTATTTAATACATTTAGCGAAAAATCTGCATGAATCTTAAAATTCTTTAGAATTTTAAACATCTTCACAACACCAAAGTTACCAATAAGCGCGCCTGAAAATCCGTATCCCTCAATCTTCTTAATATTCTCATATATCTTTTCCATTTGGTCTTTTAAGGTTATTCTTGGAAAGACAATAAATACTTCCTTACCCTTTTTTACCATTTTTTCAACTACACTTGGCACCACTTTTTCCTTATAAAACTCTTCAGATGGTATATATAACCTGGAAAAATTCAAACCCTTTATTGCGTCAACGGATTCAAAGTCAGGAACCATTATAGAAAGCTTTGGGGTGCCTATATTTCTCTCATTTGGAGGCTCTTGTATAACACCTGCTATTATATTTCTATAGTTCCTTTCATCAAGGCATACCTTTTTCCTGCTTTCGATTCTTTCAGTACTTATTGCTTCAATAGCTTTTCTTCTAACATCATTTATTTCAGAAATAGGTATAAAAAGCTGGTCTTCCATTTCAATTTCTGCTCTAGCAAGATAAAATGGCGTGTTACCAGTAGCTTCCAACTGTTCAAGTACCTTATCAGGCGTAAGGACTGTTTTATTAGCTTGTTCTGCAGGTCTGCTTCCCTCAACTTTATACTTTATTCCTTCATCATCCCACATTTCAAGTTCAATAGGGCTGCCATAAGCAAGCTTGAAATTTGCATATAAAGGTACCTTTTTGTACATTTTCCCTGAATACATTGCTGCTGCCTTTTCAGCAAGTTTTTTATCATAGACCTTATATACGTCGAACCCTTTTTCCCATTTCTGATTAGTTATAATCTCAACAATATCTCCTGAAAGAGAAGCTTTTACTTTTTCACCATTAAAGACAATCTTGGTAACTGTTGTAACATCTTCACTTGTAGGATTTGGTTTTATAACATCTCCATGACTGATTTTAGCAGTCAATTCGATTTTTACCAATTTATTTTTCTCATCAAAATCTTCAACTTTGCCACAGATAATCCCTTCATGTGAGGGAATTTTATAACTCATAAGGCTGCTTCCTTTTTCTTCACTAAGCAATCCTTTCGTAAACCCACCTCTATTAAAAACAAGCTTAAGCTCTTCAATATCATTATTATTTATTTCATACTTTCTTCCAGAAGAAATGTGATCAAGATACTTTCTATAAATCTTGGTCACTGTAGCAACATATTCTGAATTCTTCATTCTTCCTTCTATTTTTAATGAATGAACACCTGTTTTTACAATTTCAGGGAGCATTTCCAAAGAACATAGGTCTTTTGTACTCAAGAGATAATTCCCATTTGAACCATCATATATTTCCTGAGCTGTGTAATAATCAACAAGGTTGTACATTTGTCGACATGGTTGAGCACATCTTCCTCTATTTCCGCTTCTCCCTCCAACCATACTGCTAAAAAGGCATTGACCTGAATAGCTTACACACAAAGCTCCATGAACAAAAATTTCTATTTCCATATCTTTTGCTCTTTCAACTATTTCAGCCACCTGTTTCAAATTAAGTTCCCGTGCAAGAACAACTCTACTAAATCCAAATTTTTTAAGAAGATTTACACCTTCAAAATTATGTACTGTCATCTGAGTACTTGCATTAAGCTTAATTTGAGGTAAAATCTCCGCAATCTTTGAAGCAATTCCGATATCCTGTACAATTACAGCATCTATATTATTTAAGCAAGCTTTATATACTGTTTCCAATGCCTTGCTAATCTCTTCATCAAAAATAAGAGTATTTAGTGCAAGATAAACTTTTGCTCCCCTTAAATGTGCATATTTAACTGCATTAGCAAAATCTTTTTCACTAAAATTTTCAGCATTATGTCGGGCACTAAACTCCTTTGCACCAATGTATACAGCATCAGCACCACTTTCAATAGCTGCAATAAATGAATTCATATTACCAGCAGGTGCAAGTAGTTCCGGTATTTTTATAATATTTTCTACGCCAAGACCGTCCAAAGCTTTGCCCCTTTCATAGAAAATTTAAATAATAGGGGAGCTAAACTATCTGCCCCCCTACAATCTTTTACTGACTTTAATTGAATAGCTGGCATGCGATAACGCCAAATATAACTCTCGCTGTTAATTTTACAACAAAAATCAATGTACATTTTTTTAGTACCCACGCTCATTGTAATTTGTTAAAAGGTCTTTTAATTCAGTTTTTGTCTTGACAAGCTCAAATTGTAACTCTGTGAGCTTTTCTCTCAAGGATGATATTTCCTCTAATGCCTCTTTCATGCTAACTTTGGTCTTATCAAGGTCATCCGTCTTTACCTTTAATTCTTCCTGAAGCTCCTTAAAGCTATCAATACTCTTGAAGTAATCATCGGCAACATTAATTGCTGTAAGAACTGCAACCATTGCCGTATTTAATCTTTGATTTGTTTTGGCAACTTCATTCATTTTTTTGTCTATGTATAATGCCACTCTCTGGATATATTCATCAGATTCAATCCCTTTAACGACATAATCCTTACCAAGTATTTTAACTTCGATTTTATTCTTATTTTCCAAGGCAGACAGCTCCTTAACAAATATTTCACCAACATTATACTATAATGAAATAAAAGTTTCAAAAAATTTTTCAAAAAAAAAGAAATAGGCATTTTATTCCCTATTTCTTTTTCAAAACTACTGATTTTTTAAACTTTTATCGTCAACCAGTATATCCTTCATTGCACCAAGACTAGCAAGTGCTTTTGTTGTTTCAAAAGGAATGAATATTTTGTTTGCATCTCCTTCGGATATTTTCTGCAGAGTCTCAAGTGCCTTAATCTCTATAAGCTTTTCATCAGGTTTAGCATTTTTAATAGCATTATATACAAATTCTACTTCTTTAGCTTTAGCTTCTGCAACTTTAACTATTGCTTCAGCTTCACCAGTTGCTTCGAGAACTTTTGATTCCCTCATACCTTCA
>Ga0209340_1001621_pt1 | contig 15311 bp, 10 predicted proteins | sample EPASupsiteSAE323_FD_187266 | JGI IMG/M metagenome (GOLD analysis project Ga0209340, IMG submission 187266) | Bioremediated contaminated groundwater from EPA Superfund site, New Mexico - Sample SAE3-23 (SPAdes) (version 2) | ecosystem: Environmental > Aquatic > Deep subsurface > Groundwater >... | reverse complement strand
CGAAAGTTGATAAAAGTAGATCCCAGGAACACCACTCAAAGGTGTTCTGCTTGTGGAAGCATAGTGAAGAAAGAACTGTGCGACAGATTGCATGAGTGCCCTTATTGCGGTTTCTCATGCAATCGAGACTACAATGCTTCCAGGAACATACTCTTCGCAGGGATGGAACAGCCCGTAGCGCCCATAGAACCAAAACCGCTACATCACACATCCGTGATGCAAGTTTTGGCGATGACGTGGGAAGCCGCGCCCTTAAGGACGCGGTAGTTCACTTTTCCTTTCCTGATGTTATCAAGTCTGACCATCTCTTGGTCAAGTCACTCCCTTGCACAGCTCCCCGCTTGCGAGATCCTCTTTGAAGAAGTCTTTCGGCGTGCGCCTGCCTAAAGCCAGGTCCATCTTCCGTCTGGCATAAAACGGAGCCAGCCTTTTAACCTCGTTTGCAAACCACCTTGGATAGAGCCGCTTGACCTTGTTGTACCTGAACCATTCGAGGTCGTAATAGCGGGCGTTCATCTGCCAGGTGATGTACTGCACCTCCTCCTCCGAGAGGTGCCGGGTCTTCAGGTTCGCATGCAGCCCGTCGTACCTGGTAAAATCGCTGTTTGTGACGAGCCCCATCTCCTCCAGCTCAGCCCGCATCTGGGTCTTCGGGTACGGCGTTGATATGTAAAATATTGGGAAATCCACCTTTAGCTTTCGGGCGAGCCGGAAATTCTCCCACAGATCCTCCTCGTCATCATCGGGGTTTCCGCCGATAAGACCCGTTGATACAATTATATTATTATCATGCAGATACTGGACGGCTTTTTCGGCATCATTGGACATCTTGCCCTTGCCCAAAAACTCCAGGTTTCTCTTGTTGATGCTCTCGACTCCCAAAAAGACCCCATCAAACCCGGCCTCTCCCATCTTGTCCACCAGAGTCTTGCTTGAAGCAATGCCTGATGCCGAGGCCTGAGTCTTGTATCGCAGATGAGTGAGCCCGGCGTCGATGATCGACTGACAGAGCCTCTGTAGCCTTTTCGGGTCCAGGGTGATGTTGTCGTCCGGGAAGAATATCGATCCAGCACCGTGCGCTTCTGCATCCCGAATATCCTCAATCACCCTCTCAATTGAGAACCGCCGGAATCGCCGGCCATACATGAGATTGATCGAACAGAACTTGCAGCCCTGGGTGCAGCCCCGGCTTGTCTCAACGCAGTCAGCAGGCACATCAAAGCTGTAAAAGCCCTTGGTGATAAGCCTGGCATCCCTGTTCGGCATCTCGATCTCCTCGACCTTCAGAAGAGGCCGGTCCGGATTGTGAACCATCTTGCTGGCTCGTGCCGCATCTGCGCTATTGCCTTCTGCTTTCCCACTTCCTTCTGCCTCATGATAGGACAATCCAAGAATGCCCTTCGGGCTTTTTCCGGCTAGCCGGGAGGACACAAGCTCCCGAAATGTGGCCTCTCCCTCGCCTCGAACGATGTAATCTATGAGGGCCGCGTCCCTGCTCTCGCCTATTTCCTGGGCCGCGAGAGTTGGGTGATATCCTCCGAAAACAGTCTCGGCTCCAGCGTCTTTTGCGATCTTAGCAAGGACCAGAGCTTCCTGATACTGAAAGCTCATCGCAGTCAGGCCGACCATATCGTAGCCGTTGACCATCTTCTTCACGTACTCCCGGTGGTCTCTCAGGCCGTGGATGTCCGCCACATGCACAGTGCACAGATCATCCACATGAGCTGCAAGAGATGCCAGCCCCAGGTTAGGAATGCGGGAAATGCGATCGAAATCCCGTTGCACTACTGGCGACGATAATAGCAATATCTTCATCGGCTGCCTTCTAAGCTACCTTCTTAATCTTCTCATTATCTGAGATCTCATTCACATTGAACAGCCTGAGTCCCGCATTCCAGTCGAACTTGTTGGCCCGGCTGATGTAGGCAAAAACCTCCTTCACCCCGGACCAGCCTCCGTATCGATAGGCATTGGCCCAGACCCTCCCGGAGGTGCGAATGGGCGTGCTGAATGGATAAACCTGCTTGAGCGACCAATCTAAAATCCTGGGAAACTCATCAGGCCTGATCTGGGGATGATTCCAGACCATGTGCTTGCCATCGTAATGATGATAATCGTGATCACATATCCCGAACTTCTCATCGAGCTCCTTCCACATCGGCGTCTGGGGCAGAGGCGTGATCACACAGATCTGGGTGATATCAAGCTTCAGCGCCGCCAGCTTCTTGATGTCCTCTTTCAGCGACTCTTTGGTGTCCTCTTCAAAGCCAATCATGTAGTAGCCGACGGTTCCCAGCCCTCGCGTCTGCAACATGCGAAGGGTCTCCAAAATGTCCTCGGTCCCCTCCTTCTTCTTGATGTCGTCCAGGCGCTCTTGATGCAGGTTCTCGATTCCAATCGCCGCCCCGCCAAAGCCTGCTACCTTCCTGCCGTTCTTCTTTCGCATGTCCGCCCAGTCGTTGATCTTCTTTCGGAGGTAATCGGCTCTTGCCATGCATCCCCAGACCATCTGGTACCTGTCCAGAAGCTCGACCACCGCATCAGCATGCTTTCTGTTGCATCCGAAATTCTCGTCCTCGATCAAGACCACATTGATTCCGTGCTTTTTATAGTAAGCCAGAACCCTCTCGATGCTCTCAAGGGGTATGATGTTGGGCTTATTGCAGAACACAGGAGTCTGACAGAACTTGCAACCAACCGGACAGCCCCGCGTTGTGAACATTACGCCGTAGATATTCAGTTTAATGTTAAACGGCGTGTTGAGATATTCAATAAGAGGAGGATGGATAATATCCTTAATCTGCCGTCCGAAGTATGGGGCAAGCTCGCGCTCCGAGTATCCCACGAAGATCCTGTCGAACCTGTCCTGGACAGCAGTAGTCAGAGCGCCGTAGTTTCCGGCCCAAACCTCGCCCACTCCTGCGGCCCGCGCCGCATCTACCATCTCAATGGCCTCGTGCGTCTCGCTCAGGTAAAACGAGAGCCCTACAACATCCCAGCCCTCTTGCAGCTTCTTTTGGTACTCATCCCATGTGGGAAACTCCAGGATCTCTAGCTCAGGAATGTTCTGCTTGAGAAATCTCAATCCAAAAGACTGAATTCGCGGCCAATAATACCGAAACCATGATCTGGTATTGGCTCCGATGTAGTCATAAGGCTCAGTGCTGTTTCGATAAACGGTTGTGAACAGAACCCTGGGGGTCATAATCCCATCCTCCCTCGTCCATATGTGATTAAGCTTACGATTATAATTACGCATATCCGTCCGGTGGAGGATAACGACTCTCTCGTTCTCTCATATCAGCCAGATCAGTCTCCCTTTTGTCCATCTCCTTTTGGACTGTATTGAAGACCTCTGAGACCCCTGCATATTTTCCTGCAAACCATCCACATGCAAAGACCTCGGCATTCTCCTGGTCTATGTCAAACTCCTCTGCAAGTCGTTTGATCCACTCAGCCGGTGTCTTGGATTGGCGAAACGTTTCACGAACTCTTTTGGCAACCTCATCGGCTTGCTCTCTGGATATTCCCAGCAGCTCATAAAGGGTCGTGTTTGGCATAATGCTATGTGTTTGGCTATGTATTCTTCTCGTCCTTGCATCTGGCGAGCAGGTTCTCGTAGGCTTGGCTTGCCAGCTCTCCCACGTCTATTCCCATCTCCTTTGCAATCAGAAGGACCACGGCATCCAGCTCAACCAGCTTTTTCAAAGAGTCCTGCTTCTCATTAGCGAGAGCAATGACCTCTTTTCTGCTCATTCCGGTATGAGAGGTGATGAGCCTTATTCCCAGGTCCAGTATGCCCTCCTCTGTGGACGGCTTGAATCCCATTGGAACCTCTACCGCCGCGGCATCAAAGATGGCATTGACCATATCCCCGTCCATCTTGACCATGCCTTCTGCTTCCGCTTCCCTCAAAAGGGCGCGCACCTTCTCGGGAGGCCCCCATTTCAGATCTAAAGAGAGAGCAAAGATAAAATCGCTGATCTTCAGGCTCGTTTTGCCTCGCTTCTTAAAGGGCGTGGCCACCAGAAAGGCTTTCTCACGATCCAAGGAAACACCACTCGTTAGGTCTCGCATATGACAGATATAAACTAGCCTGTTGAGAGGAGAAGGTTATTTATTCCTTTGGAAGAGTTTTATCAATGGGTAACGCAGTGGGACGTTAACTGTAGAAAAATCCAGAGTATGAAATCGTGTGGTGTTCGATGAAGCCAATATACTTGATAGTTATTCTGTTCCTGTTGGTGGCGGCCAGCTCCGCCCAGCTGTCACCAAACAAGGAACGGTTCGATGTGGTACTCCACCCAGGTGATCTCGATGAGAGGGTCTTAAAGGTAACTAACATTGGTGACTCAACCATCTTTAAAATCTCCAAGACTCAGATGAGCGGAACTGCCAAGGACTACATATTCCTGGATATGCTCACGGATATGCCTGAGGACGAGCCTCTATTGCCCCAGGATGAGGCCAAGATCAAAATTTACTTCGTCCTGCCTCCAGAGACGCCGCCAGGAACTTACACAGGATTTTTATATTTGCTGGACAGCGCCCCGCCATCGCTTCCCATCCGAATCGATTTTGAGATAAATGTCATCGCCCAGGAGAGCTATGGCATTGGCATGACAATAGACGATGCCAAGTCTGCCAAACTCTCTGCAAAGGCGGAGGATATAGCTCAGTTCGATCTGGCAGTCAAGAACCTGGGAGCTTTTCGAGACGTGGCTTCTATAGATGTAATGCAGGTTCCTGAAGGATGGAGCGTGGACCTGATTGACGGAGAGGAGACCCTTGATCTGCCCTACGACCTGCCTCTTGACCCTGGCACAACTCACACCATTCAGCTACAGGTTCAGACCACAAGGCCTGGACGGATGGAGAATATGACCATCATGGCCACGTCTCTTGGCAACCAATCCAAGAATTCTTCTGTAGAGGCAACAGTTGATTTTGCTGTGGCTGTGCGTGGGTACAATGTTGATATCACGGTCCCTGATTATATGGTGATCAACAAAACATACGATGGCTCCTTTAGCATCATGCTGGATGTCAAGGAGACTGTAATGGTAGGAATCGTAACTCCACCTGATCTCATGGTAATACCCCTGGCCCAGACAGTGGACGTCAGCCCCAAGAATCCAGGATTGGCCAACTTCACAATGATGGCTTCCAAGAGCGGCAAGTATCCTATCGTATTCCGTCTGATGGACTCCCAGGGAATTCCCATGCCAGATGAGATGGCTTCGGTCAATGCAATTCCTGCTGAAGGATTGGTAGTGCTCACTGGTGACGATTTCATTTACAGCACAGTAGCCTCAGTAAGCTTCATGGGCAACGGCACTGCCGGCTTTGATATCATCACCACTCCACCGGACAAAATCCGTGAGGAGGATCTCGAAAAGCTTCAGCGATATTCCGAGATAGTCATCCTGGGCAACAAATCCATAGTTCCAGACGACGCAGAAAAGCTGCTGGAAGGCGCCAAGATCAAGCGCATTGGCACAGGTAGCCTTTACGAGGAATGCTGGCAGTATATCCAAGAGGTCTATATCAACGGAACCTCCGATGTTGTCTTATCTGGACCAAAGTCTGCCGATATATTCCAGGCCTATCAAATGGCCAAGGTATCCGGCGTGCCAATAGTGGTATGCCAGGGCGATGTGACTGAGAACGCAAGAGCAGCCATAAAGGAGATGGCCAAACGCAATACGTCCCTCACAAGTGCTCTTTATGTGAGCGATGTCGACGCAAAATACACCCAGCCGCTCTTAGATGCAGGCATAAAGATGGAGAAGGTGAGCGCATGAAGCTGCAATATCTACTGCTATCCATAGCAATCATGTCTTGTATCGTTTTATGCATCGCAGAGGACGCCCCTTTAGAAAGGGGAGTCAAGGGCGAGATCGGTGACGTGATACTGGTAGGAGCAGATGACTGGCATGCAGCAATTGCCGCTACTCCTCTTGCCATTTGGTCTGAAGGCAATGAGACTAAAACACTGCCTCTGTTGGTCCTTCCGAAAGCTGTCCAGGCCGGTGACAGAAACGGCTGGGTGGAAGAGAGCGATCTGCAGAAGTATGGTGCCTCTGCCATTCTGAGCACATTCAAGTCCGCAAACATCAGCGCTATCACCATACACGGAACAGGAGATCAGGTAAAGGATCTGGTCGAGGCCGCTCATAAAGATGGCCTGAAGGCTTACATCACAGCCACTCTTGAGGTTCCAGCTGCTACCGGGTCTAAGGTGACGGGAAACATTGAGAATCTGCCGGGGGCAATGGACTCCATGCTTTCCGAGGCAGGGCTGGATCAATCTGTTCCAGATGTCTCTGGAGTTGACAAAAGCCTATTGCAGGTGGCAAACCCTGATATAGGCGGCAATGCTACCCGTTTTTGTCCAGTTAATCCTGATGTCAGGGATAACCTCTACAATCAGATCGAGTCTCTGATTGAGGATTACAAGGCTGACGGCATAGTTCTCTACAATATTGGATTTCAGGATGAGAGTTATTGCTACTGCAATTTCTGCAAAGAGCAATTCTATAAGGATACCGGCATTGATCTCAGCAAAGTCAATGCAATTAAGTACAATCAGGAGCGTTGGAAGCAGTGGAAGCAGGATCAGATCATAGAGATCGTAAAATATGCAAGGAACCTAACCTCGGATCTTGGTCCTGTAAAGCTCGGCATAGCTCTTGACAGTCCATTCGATAGAAGTCAGGGCTACGATTTCGCTGAGATGGCAAAGTCAGCAGACTTTGCGATTATCTCGGCTCTTTCAGCCAAGGATCTGGGGCAGGCCTGCCAGCTCAGCGATAAGCCGGTTTACATGCGCCTGAGCGATGATTACCTGGAATATGTCCTATCAACTCAAAACGTAGAGGGTGCAATAAAATATATAGAGGATATTATTAGATACGGATCAAAAGGCCTTGCCTTCGAGTATAACGTAGTTCATACACCAGTCTGGTCGGAGCTGGAGCCCCCATCGTCAGCAGCTTGTTGGCTATTGAAAAACGTTGGAGGCAGGACCATAGCCATTGGAAATGTCTCATGGAACAGCGATCAGAAGATCTTGGCGAATAACAGCTACGATCTGTCTCTAAAGATCAGCCGGTATTGGAAGAGTTCTCAAGGTGCCGTGATTGTTGGCGAAAACTATAGCGCTGCTCTCTCAGCCGCGCCCATAGCCTCCTATCTCAATTGGCCTATTCTCTATGTGAATAGCGTGCTGCCCAATGAGACAATTCAGGCATTATCGCTTCTGGACATCAAAGAGGTTGTTGCTGTAGGTCCAGTCTCGACTGCAGTCAAGCAGAGCCTGGCCAAGATGAATGTCTCAATCCTGGAAGGTGACGGTCGATTCCTCCTGGACCAGATGAGAAAACAGGGCGACAATCCCAACATGGTGGTCTTTACAAATTCTCATGACCTCTCCCTCCTCCAGCCGGTGCCCAAACCTACTGTCGAGAGAACTCTCGTCGATGATCTGATGATCAAGACCGAAATAAGCCCAAGCCAGATACCTGCCGAGGAGATGGGCGAGGTTGTAAGGCTAAACATCACTCTCAGCAATACCGGCGAGAAGGTGCTGGACGATGTGCGACTTCTGGACATATTCCCGATGGGACGGCTCATCAAGTGGCCCAGGACGGGGATGGGTGAGGCGAATGTCACTGACCCCATCAGTGGCAAGACCTCGGACGCAGTGAATGCCTTCCTCAACGGCTCAATGCTCCGCTGGAACATAAGGCGGCTTAATCCTGGAGAATCCGCAAGCCTGAATGTGGATGTTGAGCTGCTCTACCCGATGGACTCAGGCTGGAAGGAACGCCTGGACACAGGAGCTACAGCCGCTTTTGAGGGCTTCTCGTATAATCACACTCTTGAGAATCTGGATGACGGCCCGGTTATCAACCTAACCTATCCCACCTGGATCTACTCAGGAAGGACTAACATCTCCTGGAGCCTTGAAGGAGAGGCCAGATACACCGCCCTTAACCTCTACAGCCCAGACCACCGAACAGGCAGTCTCAAGATCACAGATATTGAGCCTGACAGGCTCTATGATGTGCGAGTGCAGATGCTCACACCCGGAAAATGGACCTTCAACATTGAGGCTGGCGACGGGACCATTGAGAGAACGAAGAACTTCACAGTTGATGTTCGATCAAATATTCCCGTATTGAATATCTCGGCGTTTGGTCATACCAAGGTTCCGAGGCTCTCTCTTGTGGCGCCTGTTGTGGCTGCCGCTCGCCAGGCGGTTCTCATTGATGCTGCCTGCGATCCGCAACAGATCGATCCCAATAAGCTTGAGCAGACGTTGAACCAGAAAGTAGATGACCTCGAGATCGATCCTCACTATCTGGTGGTAGTCGGAGACCCGGGATCCATGCCGTTTATCTCCACAGGCCTGATTCAAAACGTCACAGATATCATGGAATATGAGATCTTCAGGGACTACCAGTTGTCCATGGATGATGAGAATTACAGCAAAGTTGCTGTGGGCAGGATCATTGGCCTTTCCGTTTATGATGCCTCTCAGCTTATGGCTCGAACTCTTGCCTATGACAGGCTGAACGGGACCTGGAAAGATAATGCTCTGGTCATATCCTCGCCGCCGCTCTCCTTCCCACAGGCTCCTACAGCCATGAACATCAGGGATTACCTGGCGGAGGCCGGAATGCAGGTCAAAGATCTGCGATATGAAGAGGCCACCTATCAGCAGGTCATCTCACAGATGATCAACGGCCAGAATATAGTGAACTTCGATCATCATGGAAATGAGCAGGCCTGGCAGCTATCGGAATGGTCGATGATGGACTCATTTCTCAGTGGAGCCCATGTCAAGGACCTGACGCTATCACCTCAGACGACAACAGCAAGCGCCTGTGTCACAGCAAACCTGAAGGGGTATTATCTGAATGTCACAGGAACCAGGATTTACATTCCGCTTGACCTGGAGGACTCCATTGCCCTGTCATTCATAAGGGCTGGTGCTGTAAACTATGTCGGAGAGTCTGCTCTGTCCTGGATATTCCTGTCTGATGATTTCTTCAAGCGGTTTTATCAGTCTTTGATCTATGAGAATTCAACCGTTGGCGAGGCTGCGCTGGATGCAGAGAACCTCTTCAGATTGAAGTATCACGGTGCAGCGAATATCAAGGCCATTGGAGAGTACGATGAGACCTTGCCGAATTGGGATACCTCCGTATCCGAGATGCTGAATCAAACCGCCTACATGGATGTGATACTGGGCGATCCTAGCTTCAGGCCGGCTCTGGTCAAAGAGCCATCTCTTCCATATATTTCGGTTGTTGAGACGGTAAATGCTACAGAGGCGAATTTAAGCGCAGTCAAGGCCTCAATTACTCCTGTTAACGAGAGTGCAACCGACTGGATTTACTGGATCGAGACGGATAGCAGCAGTGGATCTCTAGACCTCAACGCGCCTCCTGCGATCATTGCTGAAGTGAAGCTTGACAAAGATGCAGACAAGATCGTTGTGAAGGAGGACGGCCTGTCTGTCTGGCATGATGAATTCATCTCGGGCGATAGGAAGTTGGTTATGTGGCCCATCATCAGGCCGAAGCTTGGCGAAAAGAGAAGCTTCCTGGTTGAGTATGTGATAATACCGGGACTGGTTCAAAGGATCAATGTGACAGCCGGCTGGAATGCCATCTCAGTCTATCTCAAGCCGAAGGATGAATCTGCCTCCAAGTATCTGGCAAATAAGCCCTACAGGAGCATCTTTACAATCGCCGGGGACACATGGGATTTCTCCATGAAGGATGGCAGCATGATAAATGTGACCAGCATCCGGCCCGGTGAGGGATTCCTCATAGACAGTGCCGATAACTTCACAATGGATGTCTCAGGCAAGCCCGTGGATCTGCCCTATCGTCTCGATTTGCGTGCAGGATGGAATATGATAGGACTTCCTGTGAACAAGACGATAGGCCTTGAGAATATCACAGTCAATGCCGGGCACAAGAAATACAGGTATCCTGAGGCGGTGAATAAAGGATTGGTCTCGGCTTTCGTCTGGAAGTATGAGAACTCGGGCTGGGCACATATTGGCAGAAATGAGACTCTTGTACCGGGAACGGCCTACCTCTTCGAGGCAATGGATGAAGCCAAACTGGAGTTCCACTAGAAAATAACGGTGCAGATCTCTTTTTTTTAATATTTTTTCCTGGTCTTAATATTTATACATTCTTTTCACTTTTAGTCTGGACTACAGTCGCAATCTCATGATGATTGCAGCCTCACCGTCAGTGTAATATGCCGGACAGATTCCGACCATGCGAAACCCCAGAATGGAGTAAAGCGATTGAGCCGTTTTGTTGCTCACCCTGACCTCAAGCGTGGCGCTCATGGCTCCTATCTGCCGGAAGCTTCTCAAGACCTCGAGCATGAGCCTCGTGCCTATGCCTCGGCCCTGAAAGGCCGGGCTGACAGCCAGCCAAAAGACCCTGCCTTCAAAGGGAGTATGCTTGAATCCCAATACGAAGCCTGCGACGATTCCGGCAATATCTGCCACCAGGGTGCAGACTGAATGGTACTCGTAAAAGACTGCGAAGATTGCCGGGTTGTATCCGCCAAAGACCTCTTTGTCGATCCTCAGTGCAGCCTCCAGGTCTTCAGGCAGAAACTTCCTTACTACTACCGGATCCTTGAATATATCTGAGTTCATTCCGTCCATAATTCGACCGCGAGTCGGCTCAACTGACCAAATCAGTTCTCTCTTGTAAGATGCGAAACAGTCTGTCCGGGGGTTACTTTGCTACTGCGAGGGTGAGGTTTCCGTGCGGCATGACCAGCATTCTCGCATTTTGGCCCTGCCTCTCTCTGGCCATCTTCAGGGCCTGCTCAATGCTCGCCGCAGGAGTGAAGAAGCACATCTCTGCGGTCTCCTTGGGCAATGCCGAGACCAGGATTAGCTGATGCTCCATGGACTCTCTGGCCAGGAAGGCTGCCTTGTGGCCTCCAAACTCGTACTCTCTGCCGAAGCGCTCCCAGCAATCCTCTGCACATGTGGCTTCTTTGGCCCAGCGCTCAAATACCGGGTGGCCTAGGCCCTCAGAGCACTCTGCCACCAGGATGATGCTTCCTCCAAGGAGAGCTGCATTCTTGGCGTTGTCGAGAGCCTTTTGGGCCTGGAAGAGGTTGAGGTCTTTGGGTCTTCCTCCGGCGGAGGTTACAACTATCTCCGCCTGCCGAACAGGCCGCCGATACATGCGATCAACTGTCGCCGCTCCAGAGCGGTGGGCGGAGATAAAGTCGCCTGCAACTGCCTGCACTATCTCGTTTCTGCCGTTTTGAACCACGTTCAGAATAAAATCAAGGTTCGCAATGGCGGAAGCATCCTCCATGTCCTTTCGAACCGGGCTGTCAAGCCTGCCCGTGGTTGATAGGGGGTCTCTCATCAGTTCATGGTTCTTGATCACAGATCTCTCGGAGCTTACTCCTGGCAGCACTGCCTTGCCACCGCCGCTGTAGCCAGCATAGTAGTGATACTCGATGTTTCCCGTGGCCACTATGAGATCAGAGGAGGCGACAGTCTCAAGGATCTCTACAGGTGTTCCGTTCTTGGTCTCTCCGAGGAAGACGCATCTTTTGGTGTCGTGCTGGATGTATGGAACGCATGTGCAGTCCCTCAAGAGCAGCCTCTCCTCTGCTGATGTCATCTTTCGGTGCGTTCCCAAAGCAAAGACTATCTTCAAGTCGGAAATGTCAAGCCCCCTCAACCTTTCGATGAGTGGAGGAAGCATGATGTGGCTAGGAGCGGGGCGGGTGATGTCGCTTACAAGAATCGTGGCTGATTGGCAGCCGGCAAAATCGTCCAGGCTTCTTCCGATAGGCTCCTCCAGGGATCTAGCGATCTCGTTTGAAGGGGCTGCAGAAAGCTCCTTTTCCTTCACGACCTCCGTTGCCTCGGCCACAGTCAATTCTAGGAAACCCTGGCCATAGCCCAGTTTTATCTTGTCGTTCTTCGCATGAGTTGTCATTGTTTTTTTTGCCATTGCTCTGAGATTTATTCTTGCACTGCTCCTATGCTTCGCATTTTTACTGCAATCCGGACCTCTGCAGTCACCTAAGTCTTCAATATCACGGTGCGGCGGAGCATCTCGGAGAAGGCCTCGAAGATGGGTCTGTCAGATCTTATGAGGAAGTAGTCGGCTCCGACCTGGTTACAGGCCGCATGGATGCGATCATTGTGCTCAGCCAGGCGTTTTAAGTACACTTTTCTTTCGGCCTCGGTTATGCGGGTGATTAGGGGCTGCCCGCTTTCGAGGTCGACGAACTTGATGTCCCCCTTAAATCCCATCTCAATCTCCTGTGCTGCCAGCACCTGGATCACCACCAGCTCATGCCCGGAAAGCCGGTAGATGCTGGAGACAATGTCATCGGTGCTGCCGAACATGTCGGATATCAGGACCACAAGGCTCGTGGACTTGAGAGATGCTTCCATCTGATCTGCTATGGTCAGCATGTTTGTGCCGCCGTGAGGGGTGATGCCGTCCAGTTCCTCGATTGACTGAAAGAGGCTTCTTCTTCCCCGTTTGGGCTCGCCTGGGTAGAGCTTTTTGCAGAAGAGGGAGATGGCATATTTCTCGTTTTCGATGGTAGCCAGATACGCAAATCCAGCCGCAATCCGGGACGCGTAGGTGAACTTGTCCTCGTAGCCCATGCTGGCGCTGCCGTCAAGAAAGATGTGCACGACCAGGCTCCTCTCCTCCTCATGCTCTCTGATGTAGAGCTTTTCAGTCCGCCCGTAGACCTTCCAGTCCACAAGCTTGAAGTCGTCTCCTCTGCGGTACTCGCGGTAGCCGACGGGGCTGATGCCGTGGCCGAAGCGCAGCGACTTCCTGCCACCGCTGTAGGCGGTCGAGACCCGCTTCTTGACGAAGAGAGCGAACTTCGATAGCTCGTTAAAGAATTCCGTGTCCATGATCTGTCCTGGTGAGTTCAGATGTGTTTTGAGGGATTCATATAACTCCTGCTTGAAGATGCCTGCACTTTTCGTCTCAAAGTGACAGGCTCTTGAGGATGTCCGTTACGACCTGGTCGCGGGTCAGCCCCTTTCTCTCGGCCTCGAATCCGAGGATTATCCTATGTCTGAGGACTGGGTAGGCCATTTCATGCAGGTCTTCCTTGGAGACGTAATTCTTGCCGTGCAGGAATGCTCTGGCTTTTGCTGAGAGGATCAGGCCGATTGTGGCTCTGGGGCTGGCTCCGTACTGGACGCCCGGCCAGGTGCGCGTGGCCATGACAAGGCTTACTGTCGCTTTCTTGAGTTCGTCAGAGATGGGGATGTCGCGGGATAGCTGCTGGAGGGCTATGACCTCTTCTTTGGTCACAACGCTCTCCACTTGCGGCTCGGATCGGATGGTGTATCTCTCCAGGATCTCCATCTCGTCTTCCTTGTTTGGGTAGTCCATGAAGATCTTGAGCAGGAATCTGTCCAATTGGGCCTCAGGAAGTGGGAATGTGCCCTCCATTTCGATTGGATTTTGGGTGGCCAGGATGAAGAATGGTTTGTCCAGGAGGTAGGTTTTGTTCCCTACTGTCACCTGTTTTTCTTGCATGGCCTCTAAGAGGGCGCTCTGGGTTTTGGGTGAGGCCCGGTTGATCTCGTCTGCGAGCACGATGTTTGAGAAGACCGGTCCAGCCTCGAAGCGGAACTTCTTGGTTCTGTCGACCTCATCTATGATGGTGGTGCCTGTGATGTCTGCGGGCATCAGGTCCGGAGTGCATTGAATTCTGCTGTAATCGAGGCCCAGGCAGGAGGCTGTGGTCTTGACCAAGAGTGTCTTGGCGAGGCCGGGGTTGCTCTCCAAGAGGGCGTGGCCTCCTGCGATAATTGCGACCAAGAGCTGCTCGATGGCCACGTTCTGGCCGACTATGACCTTATCGATTTCGTGCCTGAGCTTTTTGAATATCTCCGGAGCCCGGCTGAAGACTGCTTTTTGATCCTCCGACATTAGATTCTCCTTCTCTCATCTTCTGAAGGTGGTTTTCGTCTAATTATAGCTTTTCCTGGGTGCAACGGATCACCACAAAGAAATAAAGCCACAAAGAGAGGTTCAGGTCGGATCTCTCCGCTGAGTCCAGCCTGAGTCAAACCTGGACAATAGAAAGTGTTATCTCCAGACTGAATTGTTCACATGTTCTCTGTGCGTCCTTTGGATATGGTTGGCGAAGGGGGGATAGGGCTTGCAGCATGGATGGCCTACTGTAGCTCGTTATGCGGTATCTGGTGAGAGGATGCCGCCGCTCACTTCTGCCCTGCCGTTAGCTGAGCTGGTTCATGATGCTCTGGTCAGCCTCTCAGACGGAGCGGGGGTCTTTACGGGCTGCGACGAGCTAAAAAGGCCACTGCAGGGACACAGGCACGCTTACATCTTCTGCGAGAGCGACGACCGCCGGGGCCAGATCACAGAGGTCACGGTCTTCGCCCGCCGGGGATTCTCTCCGCGGGAGAGTGAGGCTCTGGAGGGGCTGAGTCGCATCTGGGGCCCGGAGGAAGGTCCGCAGGTCTCTCTCGCCCTGCTGGGCCTGGGCTGGCCTGAGGACTTTGGCGAGAGCGCGCTGCTGGGAAAATCGAGGACTTGGGTATCCAGGACGCCGTTTTTGGCCACGCGCCACGGCAAGCGCACTCGGGCGGGCGTGGCGAAGCTGGACTGGCGGGGCCTGCAGATCGGGGGCGCGGAGCACGATCTGTTGCGGCTGCTGGATGATGCGAGCTTTCCAGAGCCCGTGCAGGTGGAGCCGCTGGCAGGCACGGTTCTCGGCGGGGAGAATGTGGCATGGGATAGATTCGTCACCCGGAGGAGCGCCGGAAGGCGGCCTGCAGGCAGCGGGCCGTGCGGGTTTCGGGTGCTTTTCCCGGAAGCGGTGCAGGGGCCGGTGGCTGTGGGTTTTCTCAGTCACTTCGGGCTGGGGGGATTTGTGGGGGGAAAACCGATAGGCTGATATAGGATTGAAGCAACGTAAAGGGCATAATCCCATGGCGGAAAGGCCGTGGCCCAATTGAAACACCTGGTTTCGGCTTAAGGCTGTCCATTATTATCACTATTAATGGGCGGCAATATTTTTCTGAAAGTTGACTGGCTATCTCGATGCGAGACTTGCGGGATTCTACAAATTCTCATATGCGGCTGTAGAGTCCCGAAAGTATCTTAGTGTCCTAGAATTATTAATTATTATTCCATTATACTCTAAAATTGATCAACTCCGAAAGAGTCCATACATGGTCTGTGATTCCTGCCGCCATCATGGGTGTCCTCTGCATCCATTTTCGTTCT
>Ga0209340_1001619_pt1 | contig 15355 bp, 12 predicted proteins | sample EPASupsiteSAE323_FD_187266 | JGI IMG/M metagenome (GOLD analysis project Ga0209340, IMG submission 187266) | Bioremediated contaminated groundwater from EPA Superfund site, New Mexico - Sample SAE3-23 (SPAdes) (version 2) | ecosystem: Environmental > Aquatic > Deep subsurface > Groundwater >... | reverse complement strand
AACCGAGAACGCAAGCAGGCAGTGCCCGCCGAGCCGGCCTTGGCTGTCGGGGTCCGCGCCAGTTGGGAACGTCCCGCACAGCACGAACGGGTGGATGTATTCCGCAGGCAGGTAATATGCCGTGGCGTTTTTGTACCCCCAGGTCTGCGGCGTGTCAACTGCATAAAAGTTCCCGTCGTACGATTTTTTCGCTGCCTCGAAGCGTATCTTGCCGTTGCCGCGCTCGACGCACTGCGCCTTCAGGTAGTTTATCTCGGCCTTTGCCACAAGTGAGTAGTCCTCGCAGTCGCCGCCCTTGTTTGCAAGGAACTCCGAAAGGCCCTGCAGCTTGTCCTCCTTTGCCGACGTGCTCTCGTCGGTCCTGTATGTGCAGTCCGCGTAGATGTCGTTTACGACCGGCAGGCATGCAAGCTTTACGTAGCAGTAGTCACCTGAAACCTGGACGCAGGAAAAGTCGAGCTGGAAGAAGTATTTCCGGTAGTCCGTGAAGTTGCGGATGTCCGAGTTGAGCTTGAACCACGCGGAGGACTCGTTGAGGCTGCGCTCAAACTGGACAAGTTCGTCGCGGGTCTTGTCGATGCTCCCCGAAAGCACGCCTATTGCCTTGGACTGGTTCTCAATCGTCCTGTTGAGCGAAACGATTAGCGCGTCGCGTCCGGTCAGCCTCTGGAGCAGCAGTGCGTTGTCCGCGCCAAGCGCGGCAACACGGTTATTTTGCCCGGCAACTTCCTGCAGCAGTGCGGTGATGTTGGCATCAAGCCCGGTAATCTTTGCGGTTGCCTGTTCGTAGTCTGCGGTGCGTCTTGTGTACGCGTCAAAATAGTAGAGTGCCGCTGCACAAGCTGCCAGAATTAGTATGGAAAGGACGGCTATGGCAATGCCGGGTTTTTGCGCAGTGTCGCTTTTCAATTGGCTCCCGTCTTTTTTTTTTGAATTGTGCCGTCGCTAAAGCCTGACGCAGTACGAGCGCCGGTAGAGGTTCTTGCCCCTTTTCTTTCCAGCGAGCTTGTTCGCCTGGGTGTAGACTAGCTTGAGCTTGGAAAGCACGTCCGTGGCGGTCTTGTGGCTGCCCACGTAAAGGTCGGTGCCTTCCTTGAGCTCCTCGACCTTGGCCACGAAGCTTTCGTTGCCGACCATCGCCTTGATGAGCGCGGTCTTTCGCGCAATCTTTGCAGGGTCGCCGCGGAGCTGGATGATTGCCTCGAAATAGCCGCCGCTTCTCTGGCTGCAGCTTACGCACTGGGTCGGGAGGAGCGTTACCGTGCGGGTAGTCTTCTTCTTTGCAGTGGTCCCCTGTGGAAGCTCAAGCGAAATCTCCACCTCTACCTGGAGCATGTTGTTCTCAGGCGACGTAAGGCCTACGGGCTTTACCGTGAACGGGTACTCGCTGCGGATCTTTCCCGTAAGGTACATCGAAAGCCGCTCGGCGTTTGGGTATTCCCACACGCCGGTGAACCTGGCCTTTGCGCACTTCTGGCAGTATTCCAGTTCGAGCGGCTGCTTGACTTCAAAGAGGCTTTTCTTGCTTGCAAAGCAGTCGGGACAGAAAGCGCCGACGAACGGCTCGTCGAACTTGCTTTCGTCCTTTCCGCATGAGGGGCACGATTTCATCTGTTATCGAATGATTTTAGGCTGTCCTTGAAATATAACCCTGCAGGCTTGCGGAATGCATTGTCCGCAGGCAGTTCGGAAACGGGCGCGATATCCGAAGTAATAAAACGGTTCACCGCCGTATTACTACAATGGCCGACGAAGAGCAGCTTTCCGAGAACTCCGAGATGCGCTTCCTTGTACTTGAGCTTATGAAGCTTGCAGCAAAGAAGGGCACCAGCTTTGACTTTGAGCTTGCGGAGTTCATCGACAACACCTACAAGCTGCGTGAGGCCCTCTTTGACGAACACGAAGTCTCGGAAGAGGAGCTCAAGGCAGGGCTTTCGGGAATACTTTCAAAAGCGCCCGGGCTTACTGCAAAGGAACGCCGCTAATCTTTTGCGCCTTATTCAAAAGCTTAATTCCCAGCCTGCGCCAGGCCCAGCGTTTAGCTCTGCCTGGCAACTCGGCTGGTTCAGGGTTCCCGATAGTTCGGGGACGCTTATTGGCGTGCTTATGTTGTTGAGCGCGACGATGTCCGGCCTTATGGCGTTCTCGCTGATGAGTGCGTCCTTTATGCACAGTTTGATTGAGCTGAACTCAAGCCCGTTGCCGGTTGCGCATCCAAAAGCAGTCTGCGGGGAGAGCTTGAGCATTTCCTGCGCGAGTATTAGCAGGAATGCCGCGAGTATGATTATTGCAATTATTTTCGCCACTTTCTTCTGCGTCGCAAAGTCTATGGCAGTTGCTGCGAGCAAAACAATCGTGTCGTAGAAAATGACCAGCATCGCAAGCAGGACTATTGCCGCCAACGTGGCGTATGGCAGGGTCTTGTCCTCATACTTGATTTGGACTGCGCTATTTCCCTGTATTTGGAATGTGATTCTTCCAAGGTCGTCCGGCGCCGTAGTGGTGTGTTTTCCGTTTATTGTTATGTCATAGTTTTTGTTGTAGACCAGTGTTGCCGTGCAGTTGTCCGGTGCGTCCGATTGGATTGCGATTTGCATTCCGGTGTTGGTGAGGTTGTATTGCACGTCGCTGGTTTTGTTGCAGAATGCAAGCGGCTTGGCCTGGTTGTTTTGTGCGATGAGCAGGCCTTGGCTTGAGTAGTCCGTGTTGATTGGCATTTTCCACAGTTCGGGGTGGTATTTGAGCGAGTCGCAGGGTAGGAACACGTATTTGACTCCCCATTCCGAAAGCCATCCGGCAGGCAGGCTCCTGTCATTGGGAACGTCCCAGCGTATCGGCAGCTTGGTGATCTGGTATTCGGATTGCAGCGGTTCGTATCCTGATATGCTGTACAGGCCGTAGTAGGTCGCAAAGTCGCGTGTCATGAAGATGGATTCATCATATTGCGAGTCTGTCTTGTTCTGCAGGTTGCGCAATGGCATTGCGTAGTAGCTTCCAGTTGAGTAGTCCATCACGCGGCCGTCGCGGAATTCCGAAAAGTAATCGGGGTTAATCGGAAATTGCGAGCGGTAGTCCGAGTATGGGACTTGACTTGAGTAGTGGACGTTGAGGAACGTTGCAAGTATGAATACCGCTGCGATTGCTGCGGTTGCCATTGTGCGTCGGTTTGCGTTTATTTTTTCCAGCAGGAGTGCGAGTGCTTGCGCTCCGAATGCGGCGATGAAGAAGTCTGCGTATAGGGTGAATTTGAACGGGCTTGAGAATTTGTTCCATACTGGGACGATTGTCATTAGCAGGTAGATTATTCCGATTATGCCGAATGAGAGTAGCGTTGCGAGTATTGCGAGCGTTGCGAAGGGGTATTTGGTGAGCGTTGCCTTGCCGTGTTTTTTGAAAAGTATTGCTCCTGCGGCTAGTGCTGAAAGGAAGAGTATCGTGCCGGTGTAGTAGATGTTGCAAAACGCGGCTGGTGCGCTGGCAATAGTATTCCTTGCACCATAGATTGGGTAGGGCAGTATGTTGCCCAATACAAAATCAACCGGGTCAGCTGCCGGGGTGAGCAGGTAGTTGCGCATGCCCAATAGGCCCATCCTTCCGTAGCTGTCGCCCATGTTCTGCACAAAGAGCATTCCCAACGGCAGGCACAGCGCTGCGGTTATTGCGATTGAGGCGATGTAGTGTGCAAGCCTTGAGTTGGTCTCCTGCCTGTTGCTTGAAGATTGCGCCGTTGAGTTTCTTTCAAGTGCAAGCAGCGCGACATAGACCAGTTCGAAGAAGCAGGTGAATACGAAGTACTGCAGGTTTCCTGAAAGAAAGTAAAGCGCGCGCACAATTCCGGATATTATTGCCGTCTTCTTTTCCGGTTTTTCGAAGTTTGTTTTTGCAAGTAAAAGCATCAGCGGCAGGTATAGTGCTGTTGGCGCTGCGTAGAACCAGTTCGATGAGGCTATTATGAGGTAGCCTGACATTGTTGCGCCGATTGCTCCGATTAGTGATGTGGCTTCCGGTGTGTTTGTCTTGCGCAGCAGGATATAGGTGGCAACAAATCCCAGCAGCAGGTGTATTGCGACGAATATTTCGAAGAGCAGGTACTCGTTTCCAAGAAGGTTTGCGATTGCGTATGCTACCCATGTGAGTGGGTAGATTATGGGGTATGTGCTCATCTGCAGCAGGGGCAGTCCCGCTGTCTGATGGGGATTGAGCACCGGCAGTGTTCCGGAAAAGAGTTGATGAAGCCCTTCAAGTGTCGAAGGGAGGAATTGTGCGTAGTTGTCGTCCTTTACGAACGTGTACGGGCTGATGGTTTCGGCATAGAACAAGAGGCAGGTGCAGATGACAAGCCCGGCAAGAATATAGTGGCCGTCGTTGGGCTTTCCTGTGAAGCTATTTCTGTCCATAATATCTTGCTGGCCCGTTCTTGCGTTCGTAGTGCTTTGTGATTATGTGTTTCGGGAGCGGTTCGTGGGGCAGCGTGTGCAATGCAAGGAACGCGACCTTCTCAAGCACTGCCGCGTTCGACAGCGCCTCTTCCACGTTTTTTCCGAACACGAACGGCCCGTGGCCTGCGACAAGCACAGCAGGGATATTCTCAACGTAAGTGTCGCAGACTATTTTCCCGGTGTTCAGCTCATACTCTCCAAGCTCTTCGGGCTTTGGAACCCGCGACACGGGCACCGCGCCTGCAAAGACGTCAGCGTGGGTCGTTCCCAGGCAGGGGATCGGCGCCATCCTCTGGGCAAAGATTGTTGCGTACGGCGAGTGCGTGTGCACTATTGCGTTTACGTGCGCAAGCCTGCGGTAAATCTCAAGGTGCGTTGGCGTGTCCACTGACGGGTTGTTGCCGCTGATTTTATTGCCGTCGATGTCCACAACTGATATCTGGTCGGGTTTGAGCGTAGGATACGCCACTCCGGAAGGCTTGATTGCGACTTTTGCGCGGGCCTTGTCTATTCCGGAGACGTTGCCCTCGGTAAGTATCACAAGTCCGTGCTGCGGAAGCTGGATGTTTGCTTTCCAGACCCGCTCAACAAGTTCGTCAAGTTCAGCCATAAGGATGCACATTGACCTTTTGGGGTCTGACTATTTTATATTGTGCCGGTAGCTTAGCCCGAAGCGTCAGTTCTTTCTTTGCTTGAGCTTCATCGAGTACTCGAGCGTGCGCCTGATGAACTTGGCCTTTCCCGCAAGCCCGGTGTTCCAGCTGGACGTGCCGTGCGCTCTTTGCAGGAACTTCACCGGGAAGCGCACCACGCGCAGGCCGTTGCGCTTTGCTGTGTAGTAAACGTACAGGTCAAATGCGAAGTCCTTGGGCGGGTTTGGGACAAGGCGCAAAAAGCCGCGGTGGAACAGGTTCGGCTGGGCGTTTATCTCGTAAAGCACCTTTCCCAGAAGGAAACTTTCAAACGTCGACATTCCAACGGTGAAGAACTGGTCGAATAGGGTGCGTCCTGTCCGGCTTCCCTTTACAAAAACTTTTCTCGGGTCCTTCTGGCCTTTCATTATCCCGTATGCCCGAATGCAGTCCTGCGGGTCGGTCTGCATGTCTGCGTGCGTCCAGCACAAAAACTCTCCCCTTGCCTTTGCAAGCCCCGCTGAAATGCCGTTGCCGTAGCCCGTGTTCTTTTCAACTGTGACTATGCGTATCCGTTTGTCCTTTCTTGCGATTGCGTCAAGCGCCTTTGCCGAGCCGTCGGTTGAGCCGTTGTTCACAAGTATTATCTCAAGCGAAATGTTTCCGACAGACGTCTTTTCAAGCCTCTGCGCAAGACCAGGCAGGTTCTTCTCCTCGTTGTAGCAGGGTATCACTATGGACAATGCAATCGCTTTTTTGGAGTCCGTTGCCATCGCTTTCACTTTCTTGAAAAATACTTCTTCAGCACAGCTTCCTTGTTTCCGTAGCTTGCAGTTGCCTGCAGCCCGTTCTTAAAAACGTATTCCGTGTACTGGTAGTCGTAGAGGTCCTTTGGCGTGCCAAAGCCAATGTAGTAGTCCACGTCAAACAGCACCGACCTTTTCCTTGCCTTGCGCAGAAATATCGGCAGTGCATCCACGTAGAACTCGTTGTTGATGCGGAAGTCCTGCGCAATCATCGACCCAACCGCGTCCGCAAATCCGCCTGCTGTCCTGAAGAAGAATCCCGCGGTAACAGCGTGGTCAAAGAACGGGTCAGCAGAAACTGGCTTTTTTATCGACACATCCTTTATTGTGATGCCGTCCCTGTCCGGCACCACCCAGCCCCAGGCGTTGGGGTTGCGCCGCAGGGTCTGCTGCTGCGTGAAAGTCCACACAATAGCGTCAACGGACTCGTCCTCTGCCTGCTTTTCGTACTTTTTCCGGTCATATGCCGCGCCGCTGTCGCACGATGCGATGAATAGCGGCTCGTCGCGGTCAATATGTGGCATCGCAAGCATGCAGGTGCAGGCCTGGCCCTCGGTAGTCTTTTCAACAGGCACCACAATGGCGTTCTTTGCGCACCGCCTAAGAATCTTGTCTATCCCGTAGTTGTCCACGTGCTCCTTTCGCACGAGGAAGACCCACTTGTCGCTCTTTGGCATGTCGCGTATCGCGGCTTCAATCATGGGCCTGCCGGAAACCGGAATCAGTGGCTTGGGAAGGACGTAGCCTTCCTGTGCAAACCTGTTGCCAAGCCCTGCCATCGGTATGACGTTGACCATCTTACCGTCTTCCCCCGCACGTCTTTTGTTTCAACGGGTACCTTTTGAGCACCGCAAGCTTTTCCTTCCCGCTAAGCCTGTAAAGCACGAGTGCGTCGAACCTGAACTTTCCTTTGGGGCAGGACTTCTCAAGCGCCGTGTACACCGTTGCAAAAGAGGCCTTCTCAAACGATGCGATAGATAGGTGCGGCTTCCACCCCTTGCCTACAAACGGGTAGCCGTACTTTTGCAGGTCGTCCCGCATTCCTTTCGGAAGCATCCTGCTTGCCTTGACGTAGCGTTCCGGAAGTTGTGGCCTGCGCAGTTTGGAAATGCGGGCAACGGCCTTTTGTTGCATCACTGCAAGCTTCTTTTCGCACGTTCTTCCAAGTCCGCACACAAGAGTCTCGTTTCCGGTTATCACATCGCCTGAAAACACCAGCCAGTTGCTTATTTCGGGGTGTATATCTCCCAGCGCGGGCGCGATTATCTCGTCGCGCACCACCGCAAGCTCTCGCATCAGTACGGCTTTGTCTTTGACATTGAATACCATCAGCGTGCAGTGCGGAGCGTCGGCAAGGTATTTCTGGCTGCCCGCGATTGCCTTCGCTTTCCTTTTCAGCTGGAGTATGCGCTTTTTCAGCCGCATCTCCGGCTCAAGTGCAATAACGTAATCTGTCATTTCAATCAGCTTCCTTTTGGAACGTGATTTTTGAAAACATCCTCTGCCTCTGTTCTGCCGTGATATTTGCGTAGGCCTTGCCGTTGGATGCGATTACGACGCTGACTGGCTCGATGTGCGGCACGTCTATTAGGTGCCACTGTGCCTGCGGTATGTGCCACGCCCTTCCGAGGATGCACCTGATTACGACGTTGTGGGTGCAAACCGCCATCGAGCGGCAATCGAGTTTTTTGTCCTTGCGCACGTCCGAAAGAAACGAGTCTATCCGCCTGCACACATCCGCGTAGTTCTCGCCATTTGGGAACTTGGGGTCTTGTGCGGTCTTCCACTGCGAAATAATCTTCGGATGCGCCTTTGAAAGCCATGCGATGTCCTTCCCGTCCGCATCGCCGTAGTCTATTTCCAGAAGCCTCTTGTCTGGGGTTGCGTCCGAAAGCCCCGCGGCCTTGCCAACCAGTCCCATCGTCTGTTTGCAGCGAAGAAGCGGGGAGCAGTATGCCTTGCAAACGCCGTGCTCGCGCAGCATCGCAGCTGCTTTCTGCACGTCCTGTTTCTGCGGCGTGATTATCTCGACGTCGTTTTTGCGGCCAACAAACACTCCGGGGCTGTTCATCTCGGTCTTCTGGTGCCTGACAAAATCAACTTTCAGCGCGTCGCGGCCAAACATCCCGTCGAACTGTTCCTTGAAGTCGGAAAGAAAACCCGCAATCGTCTCGTTGTCCTTTTCTGTCCACTTCCCAAAAGCAGATTCTTTCTTCTGCGCCTGCAGCCTTGCAAAGTACGCAGAATATTTCTTTGAGTTCTTGGGGAAAACCGAAAAGTACTCGCCTGCTGACGCCTGCGAGAACGGCCGGTTTTGGTCGTGGTAAAGCTTGAGGAAGTTTGTGATGCACGAGCGCATTATGTGGTATGAGAACTCGAACCTGTCGCGGTCGTCCATCTTCTTTGCCTTCTCAACAGTCGCAACTGGCGTCTTGGAGAAGTCATACTCGCGGTAGGATATGACTCCCGTCTTGAGGTCCTTCAGGTAGTCGTTGATTCCCCTGCGGGCCGAGAAGAAGTGGTTGGGCTGCAATGCAGTCACGGCGTAGACCTGTGCCATCGGCTTTTTGTAGTGCGTCCTTGAAAGCTGCCAGTCCAGGCAGGTGAACGGGCTCTTTATGCAGTGCTCCGCGTGCCCTGCCTTGTCGTATATCATTAGGTGGAACACAACTGTGTTCGGCTGGTTGAACTTGAGCGGCCCGAATGTCGGGTTGATTATCAGCTTGTGGTCGTAGTTTGTCGCAATGGGCTCGCGCAGCTTCTCAAACGCGGCCACCACCGAATCGAACTTGCCTTTTGTCAGCTCGTCCACTATTATTATGATGTCGATGTCGCTTATGCCCTCCAGCCCCTCGCTTGCCTGGAACGAGCCCACCACCGTTGCCGACTCTATGAAATCAACCGAGCTTGAAACCTGGCGAATCTCGGAAGACAGGTACTTCTTGAGGTCGCGGCCGTGCTCAAGGTAGTACTTCGAGGACGTCTTGAGGTTGTGTATCACTCCCTTCGGGTTGTCCGCATTCAGCACTGCCGAGCCTGACACGATGTACTTTGCGTCTATCTTGTGTATGTTGGAAAGCTTGACCCCGCCATCGAAGCACAACTCGAAACCGTACTTGTCGCGAAGGCCGGCAAGCAGCTCTAGCTTGCTCAACGCGCTTGCTGAAAGCGACTGGCCGTACTCGCCGGGCTTGCTTATTCCAAGCACCAGCACCAGGTCAAGGCCCTTGAGATATTTTTCAATGCTTTCGATGGGCGTGGCTGGCATCAGCGCAATCCCCACCTTGCGGTGGCGCGCCTTGCACATCGCCTTCAACTTCTCAATGTCCTCGTCCATCTCGGAATGGAACACTATCCAGTCGGAAAACGGCGCGACCTTGTCCACCCACTTTGACGGGTGGCGCGACATCACGTGCGTCATGGTGCGCAGGAAGGGCCATTTTTCCTTGACTTCGTTTCCAACGGAGACATCGACTTCCGCCGCGTTCTCGTTGTACGTCCTGTCAACCAGGTCAAGGTGAATGTAATCCGGAAGCACGGTCATGTTGGAAAGTTTCTCAATCGAGTCGTCGGGCCTGCGCAGGTATATCGCTATGCCCACGTCCTTTACCCCGGCAAAAGTGATGCGGCGGTGCAACGTGTAGCTTACCGCAAACACCGCGGCAGCTGTGAAGAATCGCATTACGTTGTAGTCCGTCTCGATGTAGTTGCCGACGATTGCCATAAGCAGTATGTTGAGCCCGAACGCGAGCGCCGAAATCGCAAGGAACACCGAGAATGTGCGGGCGTTGTCCTTCTTTGAAACCGGGAAGTTGAGCTTGGTGTTGAGGATGAAGCTGAACAGCACTCCTGCAAGGAAACCGGTTGCGGTGATTACGTACGGGTGGATGCCGATTGCCTGTGCGGCAAGCGCGTACTTGAGCGCGGCGATTGCAAGCACCTCCACTACAATCGAGCAGAACCCGATTATGACGTACCTTATCAGGTACTTGTAGCGGAAAATCAGAAAGTCAAGCCTGCTTGCGTACTTCCTCGTTTCGAATACGAACAGCTTGAGCCCCCCGAAGTTGGTCGCCGTGGTAAGCGCGATGTTGAGCACGTTGGCGACAAGCACCGGCACGCCCACCATCACCAAGCCCTCAAGGAACGCAAGGCCCATCAGAAGCGATGCGGCGTAGACCAAAAGGTAGCGGATTATGTATGTCCTGTGGCGGCCCTTTGCGGTAACAAACGTGTAGTTGCGGTTGAGGAAGAAGCCCACGAACACGCCCAGTATATACCCGCAGGCGGATGCGAGCGTATAGTACGTCCCTGCGGAGAGGAGGACGAGAAAGAGCGCATAGTTGATTATTGTGGATATGCCGCCGACTGCCGCAAAAGTCAGCACCTGCCTTACCAGCGCCTTCCTGTCGTCGGCATCGGTCTGTTCCTGCGGGCCTTGTGTTTCATTGTCCATAATCATCCGCTATGCAAATCTTGTGCCTTCATTGCCACAGGCCAGCGTTCTTTGGGTCAGTCATTACCGCGTCTATCTTTATCCCCTGTGTCTTGAATTCGTTTACTATTCCGGGGATGTCCTGCGGCCGGCCCCACCTGTCCGGCGACACCAGGCAGATGCGAAAGCCAGCTGCCTTGAGCTTTTGAAACGATGCGTAATCCAGCGGGTTCTTGGTGAATGTGTCCACCCACACCCAGTCAACCTTTCCGGCAAGCGCAAGGCAGGTGTCAATGGACTCGAACTCCGAGTACCTCAAAGCCATATTCCGTATTCCTTGCCCCGAAAGCTGGTAGATGAACGGGAACGAGACGCTGAGCAGGAAGTAATTCTCAATCTTGTGCTTCTTGCACAGCGCAATCACCTGCTTTTCGATGCCCTCTTCCTTGATTTCAAGTATCGCAAGGCCGTGGTCGAACTTGGAAAGGTAGTCATCAAGCCGGTCGCCATCCTGGAAGGGCTCGTGGTTGAGCACAAGTTCGCCTGCAACCGTGCGTATGTCGACTTCGACCCCGTACTTTTTTGGGGTTGCCTCAAGCTGGCTTATTGTGTTGACCCTGTGCATCGCGCAAAGCATCCCGGCATTAACCCCTGTTGCCGCAATCGCGGCAAAACCCATATTATCAGGTTTGGTTTGTGCGGCTCTTAAACCGTTTGGCTTGCATGTTGCCAGTTGCTTATTTAACGGACAACTAATATTATAGACAAAACCAAACAGGGACGATACAGGATGCAAGACAACCTAAACTCAAAGGCAGCGGACCTTACGCACTTCTTCTTCGAGGTGCCGTCCTACCGCAAGCTCATCTTCGTCTCAATCACGCTCTCGTTCCTTGCAGGGTTCATCCTGCATTCGGTTTTCCGTTTCGGCGGCCACACCCACCTGCTTGATGCGCTGTTCTTCGGAGGCGCGGACGGGGTCATACTGTTCTGCGTTCCTGCCATTGTCGCGTCCGTGCTTGCGACGTCAATCCTTTCTTTGTCTTCGTTCAAGCAGGCGTCCAAGTATTTCCTCCTGATATCTGTCATCTCGATGTCGGTGTTCATCATAACCTACCTGCTTGGCCTGGTTGCGATAGAGTATCTCGCGTTCCCTGCAAAGGCAACAGAGTTTGCGCTCCTTGCAGGCGCGCTGATGATAACCATCTGGTTTGTCAGCTTGCGCGTGCCGCTCACGTTCACCTGGAAAAAGTCAATAGCAGTTGCGCTTCTTCACCCGCTGCTGCAGCTTTCCTTCCTGTTTTTGTGGCGCGCCTACTCGCTTGTGGAAGTCCAGTCCCCGATCCTTTTTGCACTGCAGTTCATCGTCGCCTCCGCAATCCTCCTGATTGCGATGTGGGTAATCACGGTAATAATAAACGCGCCGGTCAAGCGTAACTTCGGCATCTCGGCAATAGAGGCTTCCGCCCTGTTCTTTGCCCAGTGGATGAAGGGCGGAAAGGGCCTGGAAGAAGTGCTTGCCGAGGTCGGGACGCTTGTTGAGACCGAAGTCGGAGTCGTGGGCTTCCGCAAAAAGGACGGGTCCCTCAAGGCGTCGTTCGTGGTCCCGCTTGTGCACTTCGGCCCGGTTGGCACGCTTGGAGGGAGCGAGTATCCTGCGCTAATCTCCGCGGAACTCTCAAAAAGCATTGGCGGCATTCCCTTCGTCTTCCACGGAACGGTGACGCACGACTTCAACCCGGTGTTCTCCTCAAGCCACGTCCACATCTCACAGAAGGCGGCGGAGCTTCTGGGCAATGTCAAGGGGTATTCCCCGGAAGTAACTGCGTGGGAGTCCAAGGATGGAAAGACCCGGCTGTTCATGCTCTCAATAGGCAAGGAGCACCAGGCCTTCGCCGCTCTCACCCGCGCGCCCTACAAGACCGACGACATTAACATTGCGCTCGGGTTCTCCGTCCGCAACCTAATACTTTCCAAGGGCTTCTCGCACGCGATAGTCGTTGACATGCACAATTCCTCGGGAACTGACACGGATATGAACGCAGGAAGCAGCGCTTATTACGAGCTTGAGGACGCAATCCACGACCTCTCCGTCCAGGCCAAGGGCAAGCTGCAGATGGGCGTGGCATTTGACTCGCTTTCCGACTTCACCCCCGCACAGGGCATAGGCAAGGCGGGGCTGCGCGTTGCCGCGTTCAAGATCGGGAAAAAGAAGTTCTGCATAGTCCTCATTGATGCCAACAATGCCCACCCGACTTTCCGCATGCACATATTAGAGTCGCTTGCGCCTCTGGGTTTTGACTTTGTGGACATATTCACAACCGACTCTCACGCCGTAAATGTCATCGGGGGCGTGCACAACCCCCTTGGCTGCTCGGTGTCTTCGCACCAGCTTGTTACCCGCATTTTCGATGCAGTCCAGCGCGCGGTGGGAGACCTGGAACCTGTAAGTGCAAAGTCCGCAAGCGCAAGGATAAAGATTCACGTTCTTGGCGCAAACCGCACCTCCGAGATGGTCTCGACCATAAGTTCGGTCATTGCCATAATCCGCATAATCGGGCCGGTCATATTGGTGCTGTCGCTTGTGCTTGCGTTCATCGCCCTGCTTTCAGTAGGCACCATGATAATGTAGTTTGCAGCGTAGCCTACTGCATTTGGATTTTGCCTTAGCAACACGCCGTCGCGCCTTATTTCTTCTCAAGCTTGGCAAGGGCCTGTGCAAGAAGCGGTGAGATATCGGCCTTGCTGACTTCCGACTCAATAGTATTAGTGGCAATGATCTCGTCACAGCAGGCCTTGAGCTTTTCCAGCGCGTTGCCGCAAAGGATCGGGTGCGTAAAGAGCGATGCGATGCGAGTTGAGCCGTGGTGCGAGCATGCCCTTGCGGTCTCGACCATGGTGCCTCCGCCTGAGACCATGTCGTCAATGAGTATTGCGCTCTTTCCCTTGAGCAGCTCGACGTTCTTCGGCGTCATCGTGATTTCGCCTGTGCGCACGTCGCGCTTCTTCTCAAAGCAGGTGTACTTGCGTCCCCCAAGGAGATTGGCGATGTTCTTTGCCATTTCCTCTGCGCCGTCGTCGGGCGCTACAATCACCGCGTCCGAAAACTCCTGCTTCTTTGCAGCATAGTCCGTGAGCGTGCTTGTTGCCGACAGGTTAATTGAAGGAATCGTGAAAAGCTCCGGAAGCGAAGCCGGTTCGTGAGCTGTGACCGTGATGAACGCGTCCGCTCCGAGGTTCTCAAGCGTGCGCGCAACAGTGAGAGCGGAAACCGGCTGGTTGGGCAGGTACTGCTTGTGCTGGCGCGAGTATGCAAAGTACGGCATGCAGGCGTAAATCTTGGAGAACCCGGCATCCTTGGCCGCGTTGAGCACGAGGAAATAGTTCATCAGGTATGCGTTGATGTTCTCGCCGCGGTGCTGCTGCATCACTATTGCCGCAGTCTGGCCCATTACGGGGTTACCGGACGTTTCGAAGCGCGGGCACAGCTCGCCGTCTGCAAAAGTGCGCTCAAGGACGGGATAGTAATCCGCGCCAAGCCATTTTGCGGTGTTCTCCGCAAGGCAAGTGTTGCCGATGACCTTCAAAGCATAGGACCCCTAGAAAACCGATAACACTATTATCGTGGAAAAGCAATAAGAATCATTCCAAGGGCATTTCTGCCCCAAGCAACCCTCTGTTTTAAAGATGTTTTTTTATCCTTTGGCTTCACAAGCATTCAAGAAAGATTAGATGGAAAGCCGCCCGATGTCACTTGATGCTGCAAAGATCCTGCTTACCTCCAAAGGGTACCGTGCACCGACTGCAGAAAAGATAATCGCAACTACCGGGCTCCACGAGGGCAGGCTGCGGGAGATTGCGGCCTTCGAGGCATCCGCGCCAATGAAGGACATGCTTTCCAAATACCTTGCGATATACTCGCCACCAGTGGTGCGTCAAGCGATAGAATCCGGCGTCAGTTTGGATGACAATTCTCGCATGGCCGAGATTGTGAAAAGCCACGGTATTACTTATATCCTCGACCGGTCTAATTTCCAGCCATTCAAGCGGCTCACTCCCGAACCCTGTTCGCAATGGACTGAAAACCTGAAGGCCGCATTGGCTACTGCGCAAGGCGCCAAGCCTGGAAAGTCGCCCTTTTCAGCGCGATTCGAACTTAGGTGTTCCGGCGAGCTTGCTTCCGAGACCGAGGATGGTCATCGCCGCGGCGGCTTCAGCCTCGTAATGTACCCTTCGGAGGAAGATGCGCTCAGGCTGAAAAAGGAGGGCGCTCGCCTAGACTACAACTACGAACACGAGCCGGGCTCGCTGGGATTTGCAAGGTTTTACGTAAGCGACGGCCGCCTGATAGTCTCCGAACTCCAAAGCGACCTTTTCAAGTCGGGCTGGCACGACTTGGTCAAGACCCGCAACGCCATACGGCGGCGATACGCGCGATGGGGCAATTATATGCTTTCCTCCCTTGAGCAGGTTGCAAGGAATGCGGGGCTCAAGGAAATTGTGATGTCCACTACGGAACTCATCCGCGGAAAGTACCCCGTTGACCCGCACAAGCTGTTCAAGACGTATTCAGAATTGCCGCAGTCGGAGGGATATTCACTGTTTGAAACCCCCGCCCCTGTGGCGATTCTTGGCAAGCAGCGAGCAAAGACCGTATTTTGGAGAAAGGTCCTGTGACCGTGCCGTGCCCGGACGGCGACAGCTTTCGCATTAGCCTTTTATCCCTCCCAAGGCACAATCCCAATTGCAAAGTTCATTCCAACTATTGGTGAATCCCGATGAAGATTTCAGTCATAGGCACCGGCTACGTCGGCGCAATAACCGCAGCAGGCTTTGCCAAGCTTGGCCACGACGTGGTTTGTGTCGATGTTGACCAGCGAAAAGTTGACCTCATCAACTCCAAGACCCCGCCTATTTTCGAGGAAGGCCTGCCGGAGCTTCTTGCCGAGGTAGTGCCGTCCAAGCTTTCGGCAACCCTTGACATTGCAAAGGCAGTCAGGGAATCCGAAGTCACTTTCATCTGCGTGGGAACTCCGAGCGCAA
>Ga0209340_1001618_pt1 | contig 15356 bp, 15 predicted proteins | sample EPASupsiteSAE323_FD_187266 | JGI IMG/M metagenome (GOLD analysis project Ga0209340, IMG submission 187266) | Bioremediated contaminated groundwater from EPA Superfund site, New Mexico - Sample SAE3-23 (SPAdes) (version 2) | ecosystem: Environmental > Aquatic > Deep subsurface > Groundwater >... | reverse complement strand
ATGGATGGTATAAGAAATTTCATATTTTTAGGATCCATATATTTATAATACAGTAATTATGAAAATATTAGCAATAGAAACTAGTTGTGATGATACTTGTGCTGCCGTTTTAGAAAACGACCGGTTAATGTCGAGTGTGATTTCGTCGCAAACTGATTTGCATGCAAAATGGGGAGGAGTGGTTCCAGATATTGCTAAAAGAGCACATATAGAGAGAATCGAGCCGGTGGTGATTGAGGTGTTAAAAAAAACCCTCCGCCCTTCAGGCACCTCCCTTGACAGGGAGGCTTTATTAAATTTTTTACTGAAAGAAATTGATGTGGTGGCGGTAACTCAAGGGCCGGGATTGGCAATTGCTTTGGGGGTTGGTGTTAATTATGCCAAAGAATTGGCAATTAAATTTAATAAAAAATTAATTGGAGTGAATCATGTGGAAGGTCATATTTTGGCTAATTTAATTAAAAATAAAGAAGGAAAACCAGAAAGAGAATTAGAATTTCCGACGCTGGCATTGACGGTTTCTGGGGGGCATACTAAATTAGTTTTGGTAGAGGAAATAGGAAAATATAAAATTGTTGGAGAAACTTTGGATGATGCAGCTGGTGAGGCATTGGATAAGGCAGCTAAAATGATGGGGTTGGGGTATCCAGGTGGACCAATTATTGAAAGACTAGCTGAAAATGGTGATAAAAATTATTTAAAACTTCCCCGCCCTTTATCGTTTCAGAAAAATTTTGATTATTCTTTTTCTGGATTAAAAACTTCTTTTTATTATCAAATAAAAGATTGGCCAAAAGAAAAAGTTGGTGAAAATTTGGCTAATTTATCGGCAAGTTTTCAAGATGCTGTTTTTGACAGTTTATTATTGAAATTCAAAAAGGCAATTGAATTTTATAATCCAAAAACTTTAATGGCGAGCGGCGGAGTGATGTCTAATTTGGAATTGAGAAAAAGATTGAGAATATTAGCAAAAGAATTTAATACCCCCCTGTTAATGCCGGTTAAAAAACAATTTAATACTGATAATGCCGCGATGATTGGGTTGGTGGCTTATTATAAAGCGTTGAGAGGTGAATTTGTGGAGAATAAGGAAGACTTGGATAGAAATCCGAGATTAGAGCTTTAATTAGTTTTGGTGCCGCGGCGATAGACAGCAGCCCAGGGAACAAAATTGGAAGTAAAAGTTTTTTGGTGAAGAATGGTGCCATCTGATTTGGTTACGATCCAATCAAAAGAAGTTTTTAGGCCAGGAATTTTGTGTTCTGTTTGAATAATTTTGCCGACTGGTAGAGTTGGATCATCTACATAAACATCTGCTGGAGCGGGAGCTGACCCCCATTGTTTGTAATTGGAAATTTCAGTTTTACGGCCATCACTAGTACCATAAATTTGATAGGTAAGTTTTTTATTGTCACCGTCGTAAATATTGCGAATTAAAAGATAATGACCAGTGTCATTTATAAATTTAAGGTCAGGACTGGGAATAAAAACAGTGGCGTCGAATCCTGGTTTAGAATCTTCTTCGTAATAACTAACACGGTAAGCATGTGCCTGTCTTTCGGTAATATTTAAACCAGCATTAAGCATGGCTCTGAAGAGAGTGGTGGAAACTTGGCAAATTCCACCACCAACATCAAGCTCGGTTCTTCCCTCTTTAATGATGTAAGCATTGGCATAGCCATTTTTAAGGCTAACTTCTCCTAAATTTTTAATAAAGGAAAACGTAGTATCTGGGGCAACTAAAATATTATTGACAATTGAAGATCCTTTTTTAACATTAATATTACGGGTGGCACTAGAATGATTAAAAGTGGAAACTCCTTGGCCTAATAATTCATTGATACCTAAATTATTAGTATCAGCATTTTTTATTTTTGGTTCAGCAATAGTGACAGGAATATTAATTTCTTCAGACGAATCTTCTGTACTAATTAATTTATTTAGTGAATCAATTATTAAATTTGTTAATTCATCGGTTTTTATGGTGATGCCGTTTTGAGCGGGAATAAATTCAACAACTTTATTGTTTTCCATTTTAAAAACAGCATCAGTGCCATCTTTTTTAAAAGTGGAATTTAATTTCTCGATAAATTTGTTGATTTTGTCGGTTTGATAATTATTATCAAAGCCAACCCAAGAAATTAAAGTGGCATTATTTATTATGGTTTGATTAGAATCTTGTTTTAAAATTAAAGATTTTTTGATTAATTTTTGGGATCGTGATTTGGCGTTTTCAATTTGTTCATTGGTGGGAATATTACCAATGGTTTGTGTTTCTAATCTAATTTTTTGATTAAAATTTCCAATTAAAAGTAAAGTACTAAGATTATTAATAAAGGTATCTCGATCGAATTCGGTCCCAGTTGAACCAATGGCCACTGATATAGAGCCATTTTTATAATTTAATTCAGTGGGAACAAAAGGTTTATCGATTTGTGATGCAAGTAAATCAGCTTGTTGATTTAATTTATCGCTGTCTAGAGTAATTTCTAGATTAAAATTTTTGGGTTTGAAAAAGTATTTTATGTAGGCAAGTATTCCTTGATTGAGCCGACGATAGAGCATAGTATTGGCAATTTCATTTTTATTTATTTTGGCCGAAATTGTGGCTAATTTAAGACTGGTTTCTTGTTGATTGGGTAAAACTAAAATAAAATGATCGGGAAGAATAAAATCTTGATCAATTTTAGTTAAAATCTGATCACGAGAAAGATAAGAATAATCTTTGTTTACAAGAAGAGTATTGCTGCCAGTTTTATTGTAGTTAGCGATGATGGGGCCAAAAAAAAGGGTTAGAAAAATAAATATAATTATGAGAATTAAATAAGGAATTGATTTTTTATTCATGAATTATGTTTTTCTGTCCATAGCCTCGTTGGCTAATTGATCGGCAAGTTTATTGAAATCTCGACGAACATCTTTAAAAAAAATGGGGGAGGAAATTGAATTAATTAAATCTTTGGCTTTAAGGAAAATCGGAATTAAATTGGGGGCTTTGACTTTATAAAGACCAGTGAGTTGACGAATCATTAATTGAGAATCTGAATTGAAATTAATTTTAGAAATTTTTAATGAATTTTGATTATTATTGATCCAAATTAAGGCACCAATTAGGCCGGCATACTCAGCTTCGTTGTTGGTTTTGATGCCAAGATATTTTGATTCTTGAAATAAAATTTTTTGGTCGTCGTCATAAATAACCAGTCCATAGCCAGAATGTCCAGGATTTCCACGAGAACCGCCGTCGGTGTAGACATTAATAGTCATGTCATTATAATACTTATTTTATTCTAAAAAAACTAGAAGGGACATGAGGGCGACACCAAGAATAATAAAAAATAGTTGAAGTAGAGAATGTTTGGCTCGCGATTGATGGCGGTGGAGTTCAGGAATTAGGTCTGAAGCGGCTAAATAGATAAATCCTCCGGCGGTGACTGGAACCAAAAAAGAATCAATATTAGTGAAATATTGACCGAGTAAGAAAGTAAAAAATACGCCAACAACTGAGGCCAAAGCAGAAATAAAATTATAAATCAGCGATTTGGAAATAGACAAACCATTGTGAATAAAAATTCCAAAATGCCCTATTTCTTGGGGAATTTCATGTAAAACTATGGCTAGACTAGTAATTATACCCAAGGGGGTATTGACCATAAAACTAGCAGCGATAACCATGCCATCGGAAAAATTATGAACAGCATCGCCGACTAAATTAATTAGCGTTAAATGGGAAGAATCTTTGTCGTCTTGATGACAATTTGGGTCGTGGCAATGGCGCCAACGTAAAATTTTTTCAATGGAAAAAAATATGAGAATACCTAAAATAATAAGCAAAGAAGCAGAAAGACTTTCATTTTGAGATTTGAAGGATTCGGGGATAAGATGAATAAAAGCGTCACCCAAAAGACCACCGATGGCAAAACTGACTAAAAACAGGGTAATTTTTTTAAGAACTGAGGTTTTAATAAAAATAAAGAAAATGCCAATTAAAGAAATTAGACTAACCAGAATGGTGGCGATAATTGAAAAAACAAAAGGTAACATAGCCAAATTTTAACAAAAAAAATAGATTATGGTCAGATTGGGTAATTTTAGTTATGATATAGATGTGAGTATTGAAGATATAAAATCACCATTACCAGCCAGAAAAGTGTTCTTTGAGAGTGAAAAAAAAACTGAAGATGTGAATGAACAACCAACGGTGGTGCCACGAATAGAAAATGTTGAACAACCGATAAAAACAGAAGAAATAAAAAAGAAAAATAAAAAACCTTTAATTTTGATAGTAGTATTAGCAGTTTTATTGTTATTGGGCGGAGGTATTTTCTTTTTTTCAAAAAGCAGAAATGTAGATAAAACAGTGACACTTAATTATTGGGGATTATGGGAAGACGAAAGTGTGATGAATGGAATAATTGCCGATTTTGAGGCTAAAAATCCGAATATAAAGATTGTATATAAAAAGAAACAAAAAGATGGTTATAGAGGATTATTAGCAGGAAGATTGTCAAAATCTGGAGATGTTGAAGATGTGCCGGATATTTTTAGAATTCATAATACTTGGATTCCGATGTTTGAGAATAATTTGGCACCGGTCCCTGATGAAACTGCAACAAACATTGGATTGGAGACTGATTTTTTTGATGTTTACAAAAATGATTTAAAAGTAAGTGGGAAATGGGTGTCAGTGCCATTGATGTACGATGGTTTGGTGATGTTTTACAACCAAGAACTTTTGAACAAGGCACAAGTTGAAGTTCCAAAGGATTGGTGGGGATTAAAAAAAGCGGCAGTTAAAATAACTGAAAAAGATGATAAAGAAAAAATAAAGGTGGCAGGGGCAGCAATCGGGTTAGTAGAAAATGTTGATCATTGGAGTGACATTATTGGATTGATGGTGAAACAAAATGGAGTTAATTTTAAAGACATAGGAACAACTGAAAATGCGACTAAATTAAAAGATGTTTTTAGTTTTTATACTTTATTTAAAACAAGTGATAAGGTTTGGGATGAAACACTGCCAAATTCAACTCAATTTTTTGCCAGTGGAAATTTGGGTTTTTATTTTGGCCCTTCTTGGAGAGTTTTTGATATTCAAGCTTTAAATCCAAATTTAAAATTTGGAGTGGCTGGTGTACCGCAATTGCCAACAACTGCATCTGTGTCGACGAGTGAGGTGGGGGCTGGAGCTGAATTGACAAACATTTATTGGGCAAGTTATTGGACTGAGGGGGTTAATAGTAAAAGTAAATATCAAAAGGAGGCCTGGAAATTTTTGGAATATTTGTCGTCGGCTGAAGTTTTAGAAAAAATGTATCAGGCTGATTCTCAAATTAGAAGTTTTGGACAAATTTATCCAAGAAAAAGTATGGTGAATAAGATAAGTAGCAATGAAAAAATTAAACCATTAGTGGAAACAGCCAATAACGCCACAAGTTGGTATTTGGCTTCAAACACCTGGGATGATGGTTTAAATACGCAAATGCAAAAATATTTTAGTGATGCAGTTAATACTATTTTGACTAATAGTTCAAATACTGATGATGCTATAACTACTGTGATTAGTGGAATATTGCAATTACAACAAAAATACGGATTTAAATAAAATATGATTTTGATAAATTTTAAATTATATAAAGAAACGTTTGGAGATGGTGCTTTAAAGTTGGCAGAAATTTGTAAAAAGGTGGGTGAAAAAACCGGAGTCAAAATTATCCCTGTGGTTTCGGCTTTGGATGCAGTTAGAATTAAAGAAAAATTAGGCATTGAGGTTTTTTTGCAGTCAGTGGATGAATTTAGTGAGGGATCTAAAAGTGGGTTCGTGTCCCCTTTTCAGGCTGAATCGTTAAAAATTGACGGGTCGCTTTTAAATCATTCTGAACACAGGATTAAACCAGGGACGATTAAAAAAATATTGACTAATTACCCTAAAAATTTTAAATCGGTGATATGTATAAGTAGTTTAGGGCAAGCGGAAGGATGGGCAAAAAATATTAAACCTGATTTGATTGCCTATGAACCAAAAGAATTTATTGGAAATACAGAAAAATCAGTAGCCAGTGAAAAACCAGAAATAATAAAAAAAATAGTGGAAAAATATCCTAAAATTCCAATATTAGTCGGAGCTGGGATACATTCTAAAGAAGATGTGGTGGTATCTTTGAAATTGGGAGCTAAGGGAATTTTGATTTCAACATTTATCGTAAAAGCAAAAGATCCAGAAAAAAAGTTATTGGAAATAGCTTCGGCATTTTAATGTGGTTAATATCTTGTTATAATCATTTACATTTATGGCATCAATAGATAATTTATTAGTATCACTTTTGGTTGATGAGGTGGTGGGTGGTTTTATAGTGACCGTGCCACCTGGTCATGTGGCTTGTATTTATAGTATTTTTACAGGAGTGATGAAAAATGTTTGGTATCCAGGGATGCATTTTAAGGTGCCATTAATTCATAGAGCTAAACTTTTTAATGCTCAATTGATTGAATATACTATCTCAAAGGATGTTACCTTAAAAGACAATAAGGAAATAATGGGTGACGAACTTATTAACGCAGTGACCTCGGATAATAAGTTTGTGGCAGTAGAAGCAACGGTATTAATAAAGTTAGACACGGAAAGATTACCAGAGATTTGGCAAAATATTGGCGAAAATTTTGTTTCAAAAGTGGTTAGACCAGTGACTCGAAGCCGAATAAGAAAAGTATTAACTAATCATACTTTGATTAAGGCTTTATCGACTGATAGGAGTATTATTGAAGATGAAGTTAAACAAGAATTGACCGAATCATTGGCGCAACATGGGCTTAATGTTGAAAATTTTTATTTAAGCTCTTTGACTCCAATAGAAGGAGGTCAGTTAGCAGAAAGCCCAGCAGAAATTATCCAGCCGATAGAGTCAAATACCAGCACTGATTTGGGGACAAGATTTTAAGGGTTTTTTGAGCGGAAATTAAAGTAGATTGAGTGGTGCAAACATCATCAAAAAGAATAAAATTTTGATTTTTAAATTTATCTGAAATTGGTGATAATGAAAAAATATTGGTAACATTGTTTTTTCTATCTTCAATATTTTTAAATCGGGCTTGAATAGCAGTGTTTTGATGACGAATTAAAATTTGATTGGAAAAATTTAGAAAAAGTTTTGAAGCAATTTTCTGGCTTAAAATATCAGACTGGTTGAAACCTCGCCAGTTTTGACGGGACTGGTGGAGAGGAATGGGAATCAAAATAAAATTATTTTGATGCCAATATTTAATTAAATTGGGAAAATTTAATTTTAATGTTTTTACACAAAGATTGTCTAAATCATTGATATTATCAGAAACAAAATTATATTTTAAATCGGTAATGGCAGATTTTATAAATGAATGATATTTAAAAAGACTGAGACCTCCATCGAAACCATTTTGTGGTGGTTTGGTGTTTAAAATAGAAATATTTTTTTGACATTTGGAACAGAAATACTCCCCTATTTGATCGCAACCATAACATTTTTTAGGAAAGATTAAATCTAAAATTAACGACATTGTTGTATGATATATTATGAATCAAAATTTAACGAAAAGGGAGAATGCGGCAGATTTGGTGTTGATTTTGATGATTTCAGCATTGGTAACTCTTTTGGTGACTAGATTTTTTTTGCAATTATTTGGTTGGCCAACGATTAGTTTTGGAGTGTGGCATATTGCTCATGCTAATTGGGGTGGAATGTTGATGGTGGTCGGCAGCATTTTAACATTGGTTTTCCATGGTGAAAAAATTAGAAAAACATCAGCAATAATCTCGGGGATGGGATGGGGTCTTTTTATTGATGAAGTGGGTAAATATATTACCAAAGATAATGATTATTGGTTTCAACCGGCAATAATTATTATTTATATTAGTTTTATTGTTTTGTATTTGGTTTACAGACATTTGGAAATAAACCAGCCACAAGATACAAAAACTCTTTTGTATGCGGCGATTACTAAGTTGGAAGATGCGGCAGAAAATGAATTAGATGACAACAAAAAACGAGAGGCGATAAAAAATTTGGAAAAAGTTATAAAAAAAGAAAATGATTTAAATATTAAAAATCTAGCGAAAGAATTAAAATTATTTTTTGAAAAACAGGAAACAAAAAAAATAAATCCAAATAGTTGGTGGAGAATATTAATAACTAAGACCGGATATTATTCATATAATAAATTTTTTAAAACAAGAATGGTGACTTATGGTTTGGCTGTTTATGCCAGTGTGTGGGCAATCGATAAAATTCAAGAAACGATTCGGATTTTAATTAATCCACAAAAAATGCAGATACTGCAAAAATTTAGTGATGGTTATGATCTTATTTCTAAATCTGATTTTTATATGATGGCGGGTAAAATATTTTTTGATTTGATTGCAGCTATATTTTTTGTAATGGGAATATTTTTTATGACAACTAAAAAGAAATTTAAGGGATTAAGATTTTTTCAAATGGGATTGATTGTGAGTATATTTTTGTCGTCAGTGTTTAAATTATATTTTGAACAGTTTAGTGAGGTTTGGGTTTTAGCGACAAGTATTATTTTGTTTTTTGTCATTTCGAAGATGAAAAAAGAAATTTCTGCCTGAAATTCAAAACCCACCCGCCCTGCGGGCACCCTCCCTTGACAAGGAGGGCTATTCTTGTAGAGACGCCATATATGGCGTCTCTACATAAAAAATGCTATAATATAGGTCTTCTGGAGATGTATTGCATTGACGGAGTTAGAACTTTAAAAAACTGCAAGCCGACTTTGATTCATGAGTCGTTAAACAGAGTCAAAACAATTATGCCAAAAATACTTTTGGTGTTGATTTAACCAAGGTAACTGCAAAAATCGATGATTTTTTCGGTGCCAAGGCTCCTGTTTTAGCTTTTGCTTAAATAGGTCAACCATTTTTTAGTTTTCTGTTCTGAGGGGAATTAAAAAGTGTTAACTAAATCAGAACGCTATTATTAGAATCTCGATTTTCTAATAATTTAAGAGAGGGGTAATGCCCTCGATAATCGACATTTCAACACTTTTCGTTTACTTTAGTTGTTGGAAGTGTAGGATAAAGTAATTTAAGCTTGTAGAGGTTTTTTACAGTCGACTTTCGGACCTGGGTTCATTACCTGGCATCTCCGCTTAAATTTTTTCTAAATTTGAACGATTTGTTTTTAATGGATTTATTTCTTCTCCGTTTATTTGATTTAATCTGTTAAAGCAGATATCAAACTTTTCTCTATTAAAACTTAATATAAAAAAGTGATATATTTTCCCATTCAATGGATCTTCTGTATTAATAATATGATTAATATCAAAGATATAATGAGGGAAATCTTTTTTGTTGCCTGTTATTAATAATTTATTTTCATAATCAACCATTAGTCTGCCACCAAGAAAAAAGTCCACTATACTTGGGCCTTTTTGTTTTTTATTGTTTGTTTGAGTTTTTTGGTTATTTTGGATTTTATATATTTTACTTAAGATAATAGCGTTTATTTTAATTTTTTCTAAGTTTTCTAAATTATCTTTTGGAAAATTAAATATTTTTTTTGATAAAAAATCTTGTGTTAATTTTATTTGTTTAGTATTGGCAATATCTCTTTTAAATTCAAATTCTGTTAAAAGATCAATATTTAATGAGTTTGGATTGGTAATAAATTTTGAAAAATCTAAAAATAATTGATCGTCCTTAAAAAGTCTACATAAAAAATCATTATCAAGATAAATATCTTTTTGTTGGAATGATTTAGTTAAATTATAGTTAGCAATTAAGGACATTTTCTTGGGACAGCTCTTCTTCCAATTTCATATTTTCTTGAATTATAGAAACCATTTCGCTCACTATCTTTTCTTTCTCTCCTGCAGAAAAAGATTCCTTAACTTCATTTTTTTCTCCGGAAACAAATTGTGGTTTTAATACATCTTCTAATTTCATAATTAATATTACACTAAAATTAGTGTAATATGTTTTTCATTTCCTTGGCTTTGATTTTTTCGCGTTTTTCGTACTTGCGCATTTTGCGGCCGACACCGATTTCAACTTTAAACCACTTCCCTTTTGTAAAAATGGAAATGGGAATCAACATATATTTTTGATTACGAAAACTGATCAGTTTTAATATTTCTTTTTGGGATAATAATAAATTTCTTTCTTGAGTAGTGTCGATGGGTTGGCCTTGAGAATATTTATATAAAGGAATGGTTAAATTAAAAAGAATTGGTTGGCCGTTTTTAATTTCGACCTTAGAATTGGCAAATTGAGGGGTTTGAGTGCGCAACGACTTGGCGTCAGAGCCAGTTAAGGCAATGCCGGCTTCAAATTTGGCGATAAATTCGTAATCTCGTGATTCTTTGTTGAAATGTTTCACTGGTGTATTTTAACAAAAACAAAACCTCTCTGTTTCACTTCGTTCAACATCTCCCCTTAAAAAAGGGAGAATTCTTTAAATTTTTGCAAGAAAAATGGGGCTTTAGTGATTTTGCAATCAAAAAAAGCCCCACAAGGGTTCAGCATAAATAGATTTTATTTTTTGAGTGATTATTTTTTTGATGGTTTATATACTAGACGAACTTTGCGATTACCTGATGTGGCAAAAGCAAATTTTTTGGAACCAACTAAAAAATCGGCTCTATTTTTACCTTTAATAGCACCACCAGTGTCGGCTGCAATGCCAAAACCAAGTCCATCAAAACAAAAAATAGTACCGAACGGCCAAACATCATTGTCAACTGCTACGGTAAAATCTGGAGTTACTAATCTTCCACTGGCGGTAATACTTGGATTAGCATCACATTCACCAACTGTGGCTGTATAGCAACTCACATACCATTCTCCTAAGTCGGGCCATGAATTATAATCATCAACGTCAAAAAGTACTTCAATTTTTTTACTTTCGTATAGACCATTATCTAGATTATCGAACAAAGATTGTTGCTGGGAATGATCAACATTTCCAGTCTGAGTTAAAATAAACCTAGGAGTAATTCCAGATCTACTGGGCCTAACTGCACCTCTGCTTGATTTGTCACGATTTTCTTTTTGTGTGGTATTAAAAGCTTCGATAAGTTTTTGAATTTCTTCTTTTAATTCCTGATTTTCTTTTATTAAATTTTGATTTGCTTCATCCACTTTCTTGAAGTTTTTTTGGATTTTTTTAGTTTCTGTTCGTTGATTATTAACAGTTTCTTTTAGTAATTGATTTTCTTTAAGTAAATAAAAAACAGATCCTGAAGCAACTATAATAAGCCCAATAAAAATTACAAAAAACATTTTAAACTTCTTATTCAAACAACTCATTCCTTTCTTTTTTCTAAAAAAAATCTATATTTATGCTGTAAAAGTACGATTAATTAAATTAATCTAACTTGTGATTATTGTAACATAAAATGGCCTATAATGCAAATATTTGAAGCTAATTAGAAACTTTGGCGATAAATTTTTTGGTCGGTGCCGAGAATATAAAGAAAATTATTTTTCTCATCAAAAGAAATATCGCTGACCTTTAATTGACCAAGGTTATATTTTGAAAGCAACTCCCCTGATTTTTGATAAAGATAAATAGTGTTGTCGTTATCAATAAAAGATAAAAGTTCTTTTTCTTGGGTGACATCTAGATTGTCTGATTTAGTAAATTGAGAGGCTTGACTGGGATTGAAATCTTCTTTAACTCCGCCTGAATACGGAACCACGGTGCCATTTTGATAAAGAACCCAAATCTTGCCATTGATTGAAAGAGAAATGGCATCTGAATCCAATTTAACATCGTTTTTAAGCCAATTTTGAGCTTTAGAAAAACCAGAAGAATTGGGAGTAAATTTCCAGATGGTCTGATTTTCGGAATCGATAACATAAGCAGCTCCATTCCAAAATTTGAAATCAGTGGGATTAACATCGACAAGGCTGATTTTGAAAGTGATGTCGTTTTTATCGACAAGACTAATATTATTTTTGTCCATGATATAAAGATTGGTTTTATCTAGGGCCAAATTTATGGCCGATTTAATTTTTTCAGAAATTAAAACTGATTTGGTTGATTTTGATTTAACATCTAAATAATCAATTCGACCATTAATGGAATCTAGAAGATAAATTTTATTGTCGTTGAAAATTATTTTTTGAAATTGAGGATTACTTATAATGTTGCTGGTGTCATAAAAAAAATCAGGGGTATAACTTTCAGAAGAACCGGTTTGCGAAAGAATATTTTCTAATTGAGAATTAAATTTTTCAATTTCATCTTGATGAACTTTTAAAGCTACCATTTTTTCGATAGTGGTTTGGGCAACAGCAACGGCTTCACGAGCGCTATCAAGACTTAAATTCTTAGTTTGATTAATATTTTCAATTTGGGAAACAATTTCTGTTTTTAACTCTTGATATTGTTTTTCGATTTTTTGGGCTTTATTTTTTTCAATTCCAAAATAAATACTAAGGGAAAGACCTAAAAATAAAATTATGCCTAATAATAGGCTTATTTTTTTTCTTTTGCCGACTTCTTTAGTTTCATGATGAGAAATAAAAACAGATGAATCTTTTTTGTGATCAGTAATGATTTGAGGAATTTTGGGGAAATTAAAATTTGGTTTTTCAATATTAACAATTGGATTAATGGTTAATTCTTGATCGTCTGATTGATCTTGTTCAATTTCGATTAGGGCGGCCGCTAAATCATTTTGATCTTTGAGAGAAAAAATAGTAGACAAAAAGTTTTCCTCAACATTTTCGATTTTTGGATCGGATAAAAATAATTTAATTTTTTGCCAGGTGATTTTTTCAAAAAATGAATTGGTTAGTAAAAAAATTCTGTCTTGATTTTCAATTGGACCACTGATGGTTTCGATTTGATTTTTGGAATTATTTAATAAAATACTGATTTGATTTTGACGTTTTAATATAACTTTACTGTTGCCATGAGTGGCTAAAAAAAGTTGATTATTTAAAATTACAGCAATTGAAAAGTCTATTTGATAGTCTGAATAAAGAGGATTTTTAATGATGGAATCAATTGATTGCTTGAGATTACTGATAACATTTAAATTGTTTTCGGAATTAAAATAATTTTGATTAAATTCAAAATTAATGTCGTGACCAATGGAATTTAACTCTTTTTCTTCTTCTGAATTTATGTTGACTAGGGCAAAAAGATGGCCTTTGACTGATTTTAAAAAGGGGTCATCAGGATCGTTTTCCCAAAAACGGGACCAAGAGTTAACTTCTGAATTACCGCTAAACGAACGACAAATGAAGTGCATCAATTAATGATACTATAATCCGAGCATTATTAGGATTAATAGAACTGAAAAAGCTAGATGGAGGAAAGAAAAAATAACAAGAATTATATTGAACTTATCACTGACACTTCTGGACATTGAGGTAACCTGTTTGACGACAATTAGGGCAAAAATAAAATAAAGAACAGCAAAAAGAACAAAAAAAACTTTGGTGATGCCAAAAAAATAAAATTCTAGATTATTATTGGTTAAAAAATTGTTCATAATTTTTCTTCTGGGTGTTCTTCTAAATCTCTAAGTTCTTTTAAAAGCCTCATTATTTTTTGAGGATTGGCGACATTGTCAAAAATAATTTGATTTTTTTCGGAAGCGGTTTGAATTAGAACAGTGCCAAAATTAAAAAACGTTCCTAAAAGACCCTTGATGGAGAAAGAAACATCTTGGATGACGGAGATGTCGGCTTCGGCAAAATGTTTGTTTAAAAGATTATTAAAATCGATATCGACAACTCTTTCGTTGGTGACTAAAAAAAGATCAAAATACCAGGTTAAAAATTTTTCAAAAGCAAAAATAAAAGTAATTAAATACCAAAAAAGGACAAGGGAAAATCGATATTGAATTGGGAAGATGTTAAGAAAAGTAAAGTATTTAAAAAACAAAGGTACAAAAAGCATGGCAATAGAAATGAGAAACCAAGAAATATTGGTGATCCAATGAGGACGAACGGCAAGATAAATTATTTCATGATCGTCTTGTTCGGTAAATTTGAGAATTTTAGGATGAATCAAAAAAGAGGAAAAAGGATGTTTGGTGTGACCTAAAATTTCATGTATTTTTTGGTTAAAATCATCTATAATGGGTTGTTTTTCGGGAATGGTTTGGGTTTTGATAACTTTCTTTTTTTTAGTAGATTGGACAACTTCATCCACTTTCATAGGAAATTCGGCGGACAAGTCATCTGGAGCAATAGTATCTAAGTCTTTTGAACGAGTCATAAGTTATTTTAACATGGAATTAATTATCGTTTTTCGACGTTGTAAAGAGGACCGACAATGGAAATGTTGGATGGGGCGCGAGAATTAAAGTAACTTTTGAAGGTTGAACCATCGAAACTAACAGAGCCGGCATCACCAGAAAGAGAAACTTGAGTGGTGCGACCGCTGCCTTTATCCCAAGAAACAGAAACAGAATTAATGGTGTTGTAGGGAGTAACCCCTCGACTTTGAAGTTCATTTTTAATCTGATCCATGCTCCACCCACCCTGATCTGGAGGTAAAAGATTATTATTGATAGAGGAATCTTTTTGAGACAAAAGAATGGAATTGACAATGTCGGCAACTTCACTAGGTTTTAACCAAGCTGATTTATTATATTCTTTACGATAACCTTGAGCGGCATAAAAACAAGGAGAGTCTTTGTCGTAGGCTTTATTTATGAGATCTTCAAAAGAATTGACGTCTCCGGAAGTATCACGTGTATTTTTAGTCCAACCGGTTGATTTCCAGCCAACATCAGCAGAAGTATAAGTGTAACCACCAGCGGTAGAGGCAAACCAGGCAGTGACCACTTGACCACCTTGAGTAATAACTTCGCCTTCGGTGGCCTTGACGGCCTGCTCCCATTGACCACCTTTATTTCCACCTTTATAAACTTGGCAGGCTTGGGTGGTACAAATTTCATTGGCGCCATTATTAGAATAGGCTAGAGCATAAGAACGGGCAGCAATAACTTGAGCTTTTAGAGCTTCAATTGGCCAAGACTCAGGGACTTCGTAAATACCTAATAAATATGTTTCAAGCGGCATGGAGCCATAACCTTTAACATTTAGCGTAAAATTAGGCTTTTTTTCAAAAGTAACGTTGTTAAAATAGACATTAATAATGTCTTTATAATTTTGACCAGCTTTGGCCCGACCATAAGCGCCATATTGATTTAATCCCACATGATGAGGGATACCAAAGGTAAAGAAGGCAAAACCAGTGCCAAAACCGGGATCAGTTTTACGATCATCAGTACAAAGCATGTTTCCCCCACTACCAACACTGGTGGGTAAATTTAGACTGGCTAATTTTTTAGCTTCTAATTCTTTTTGTTTGGCTGAAAGTTCGGCTTTGTAAGTT
>Ga0209340_1001616_pt1 | contig 15382 bp, 12 predicted proteins | sample EPASupsiteSAE323_FD_187266 | JGI IMG/M metagenome (GOLD analysis project Ga0209340, IMG submission 187266) | Bioremediated contaminated groundwater from EPA Superfund site, New Mexico - Sample SAE3-23 (SPAdes) (version 2) | ecosystem: Environmental > Aquatic > Deep subsurface > Groundwater >... | reverse complement strand
GATTGGTCAGATTTTTTCCATGCCTGACAGAGTTCTCAACAAGATTATAGATCACCTTTTTGATCATATTATCTGCATAAATCTCAATGCCGTGAAGGTTCAGGGTTAAAGGAATACCGGATAATAATCCCTGAATTGACCGAACCTTAAACAGTTGTTCTACCAAATGCCACGTGGGAATCGTTTCACCCAGATTTTGATATTGTCCGGTAAACTCGATGAGATTCTTAATTTCATCTGATGATTGCCGTATTGCATACAATTTTCGTTGTAAATCAGGGTCTTTTGCATCTTCGAGTAACATATCAGAATAGGCTGAGGTAACCATGATCCGGTTGAGAATATCATGCCTCGTTATGCTGGAAAGGATCTTCAGTTTATGGTTGACTTGTGAGATCGCTTCATGAGCTTTACGAATCTCATCAATGTCATGAATCTGGATAATAAAACATGATTCAGTATTGACCATGATCTGGGAAATTGCTACTTCCGCAATAAAAGGAGCACCTGTCTTTTTTAACAGTTCCATCTCCATATGAGATGCAGGAGAACCATCCTTACTCTCTGTGAGTAGTGATTCAATTACTTCCTGCTGTAATCGGAGATCCAGTTCATTCACATGTTTCCCATGAACCTCATTATGTGAATATTCAAAGTATTGTTCAAACCCGCGATTCACATCAACAACCTGATATGATGAGTTCAGAATGAGGATGGGATCTGGTGTTTTCTCAAATATGGAAATGAATTTTTCCTCATTCTCTTTTAACGCCCGTTCCATCTCTTTCCGATGCGTAATATCATTCATCAGGAGGAGAACAGCAGGATGATTGAGATACTGGATGTGAGCTCCTTTAATGATAACCGATCTCCGGCTGTTATCATGGCAGACAATATCTGCCTCATATACTGGAAAGGTATTCCCCTGGATCCTGAAAGATATGATCTCCTCCCCGGTTTTCCTGAATTCATCATTATATAATGACAGTATGGGCATGGATACCAATTCTTCCAACCGATAACCAATTGCTGCAATCAAAGCTGGATTCACATACAGGATTTTTTTGTCATACCCATATACCGCGATATAATCTGGAAGGTTCTCAATTAGTCCACGGTTGAATGATTCACTTTCTTTCAAGGCTTCTTCGATCTTTTTCCTTTCGGTAATATCCCGAAGAATGCATATTCGAATGGGTTCACCATACCTGTTCCGGATGTATCGGGAAGTCAGCTCAGAAATGATCATCGAACCATCCTTCCGGTACTGCATCAGTTCATCGATGTATTCGTGTTTGTTACCAATACCTTCTAAAAACAGTTTTGCCCTTTCTACCAATTTTGGCTGATGATCTGATAAAGTCTCCGCAGGTATTGAAATTGCTGGTGTCAATCGCATTGCTTCTTCAACCTTATATCCGGATATTTTTTCAATTGAAGGACTCATATACAGTGCTTTTGTGACCGTAATATCCGTAATAAAGAAAACCTCAGAGGAATTGTCAGTAAAAAGCCGGAATATTTCGTTGGTTTCCTGAAGCTCTTTCTCTACCTCTTTTCTGACTGCAATCTCCTTGTTCAGAAGGAGTATCTGATTCTGTATCTCCAAGGTTCGCTGTTCCACTTCATCTTCAAGATGCTGATACAGCTGTGCATTCTCGATAGAAATGGCCACCTGGGATCCCAATATCCTGAGAAGATCAAGCCGCTCCTGTGTAAATGCCCCGGATGAGAACTTATTTTCAAGGTATAAAACGCCGAATAATTCCCCCTTGTTCTCTATTGGCATACAGAGAATGGATTTTGGTTGTTCTCTCCTGATATAGGGATCTTTTTCATAGGTTCCATCATGTTGTGCATTCTCAAGGATTAGAGAGGATTTTGTTCTTTCAGTAAAATTAACGATTGAACGGGGGATATCAGGATATTCATTCAAAGGGATGTCAATCATTGTTGTTATATGATCCCCTTCTACTTCTCCTGCTGCCCGGACGAGAAGGGAACTTCCTGCGAGAGTGAGAAGAACTCCCTTCGTTGCACCGGCGTTCTCCATCACAAACAGGATCATCTTTTCCAGAAGGGCTTCCAAGTGAATCTCTTCTGACATAGCCTGTGAAGTCTTTATGATGGTATTGATATCTAATGCACCGGATTTGGTTGTAAGCGAACCTGAACCGGAAGACTGCATCGAACTATACGAGGTGAATGAGAGTAGTCTCTGTGAGTGGGTGAATACCTTCTGATATTTCTGCTTCATATCCCTGACTTTCTCACTCGCACCCCAGAGATCAAAGCAGTATACAGATTTTTGCAGATACATAACGGCAAAATCCGGTTTGCTTTGGCTTAACCAAAACTTTCCTGCACATTCATGTGCGATTGCTTCATAATGAAGAAAATTATGTTCATTTGCCTGCTGTATTGCCTCATCATAGAGATGCATTGCATCGAATGACTTTCCTTCTAATGCAGCCAGTTCAGCCTCGATAAGACGGACCAGCGAGAGAAAATTGTACGGGGCAGAATTTGCAATTTTCCTTAAAAAAGAGAGATAATCCTGAATAATATCCATGTATCGGTTTTTATGTGCATCATCGACCGTAGGTATTTTTCGGAGGAAGAGGAGGGATATGATGAACCGGTATTCCACCCGCTGGACGGAGATTTCAATAAATGGCAGAAAATTAAGCTCTATCAGAGGGAGGGCTTCATCATCACGTTCCATGATGAAGAGTGAAAAAATGCGATAAAATTTCACGAGAGCATTTGCGAAATCAAACTCCGTATTCTGAATTGCAGTTTCAGTGTCTTCAGGTTTATTGAACTCCGGGTGAGGTATTCTTCCGGTCATGTCAATAATGAACCGAACGGAAGTAGACATCATCACGTCAATCAAGTACTTCCGGTTCAGTTTACTAGCAAGAGTAAGATACGAATCAGCCACCTGAGCACATTCAGATAAGGTAACACCTGCAGAGACGAGGGCCCTATGGCCATTTATAAGACCATACCCCGCATGGGTAAATTCACCACTATCGATACCAAAACGATATGCCTGTTCTCCATAGGGCGGTATTTCAGCAAGGGGGGATTTCACATATCCCATAAAAATAAAGAGATTCATCACCCTCGAAGCGATTTTTTTATCAGGAATGCGTTCTGCAAGGGCTAACCCTGCTTTACCAAATTCATATGATGCGGCATAATCGATAGTGGTAGCTGAGAGCATCATGCCATGACTGATAAATCCATATGCTGAGTTAGGGGTAATTCCGTGTTGTATTGAAAGATTGACTGAAGTATATGTGAGAACCGGGAGATAGGCAGGAATGATAATACCCGCATCGATAAGATTTCCCAATATGTGGGTGAGAAGGGTATACACTACATAGGTACTTTCAGGAAGAGAAATGAGATCAGAGATTGGTTTTTCTTTCCAGTTCTCTAAAAACCATACCGTCTGACCTTGTATATATCCATCAATTGCAACACTATCATCAAGATCCGGAAGAGTAATATCAAACTCTTTGAATGCCTGAATTCCGATTTGAATGCCATCGGCAAATCTCCCTTCCCAGGTTGCCTGATTTATTTGTTGAATAAATATGGAAAGTCGTTCTTCCACTGAATTTGAATGATCAAACGCTTCTTTCAGGAGGCTTTTAGACTCAGCATATCGGAGGAGGATATGTTCGCACTCAGCCCGATGAACTACGAGTTGAAAGGTAAGGTCATGAAACCGTTCCCATGCATCCGGAGGCAATAGTTCCATGCCGATTCTCATAAATTCACAGGCATGTGCATGGGCGGTAGCCTTTTTTGCTTTTAACCCGGTTTTCAGGTTTAATTCAGCGACTCTGATTCTCTCTGATTCATCATGGATTAGAGCCAGCCCATTATTGAACTGACCGGTAATCTGGAATAGAAATGAATCATCCGGTTCATGATACAAAGCCAGGAGGCTTCTTCCTGTTTCAAGATGGAATACGGCCTTCTCTTCCTCCGGGATCAGGGAATATGCTGCCTGTTGTACCCGATCATGCAAAAACGCAAGATCGCTGGTGATATCACCATGTACTTCTCCATGTTCAATAAGGGAGAGATTCTCATCCAGGGGAATAATGAGTCCTTCATGGATGGCACCATACAGAAGAGTGATGATTTCCTTCTGACTTTTGTGTGAGACAGCAGCAAGTATCTGTAATGAGAAACGGATTCCAATACAGGAAGCAAGACATAAGATTTTTTGCTCTTCTGAAGGGAATTTCGAGATCTTCCCAACCATCAGCTCCACTACATTTTCGGTGTACTGTTTCGATGAGATGGCTGGGAGATTGTATTCCCATTTATGGGACATTTCATCAAACACAAGATACTCTTCTGCATAGAGTGATTTGAGAAACTGGTGAACAAAGAAGGCATTTCCTCCCGTTTTTATATATATCAGTTCAGAGAGAGAAGTAACATTTTCTCTTTCGTCATGAAGAGTATCAACGAGAAGTGAAGTTACACTCTCGAGTGGGAGATCTGAAAGCACAATTGTTCTGACCGATACTGATGTTTTCCCCAGTTCTTCCAGCGTAATCATGAGGGGATGCGTATCAGTCACTTCGTTACTCCGATATGCCCCAATCAGAAGAAATGAAGAGATATCTTGATCAGTAAGGAGTGTTTTAATCAGAGATAGAGATGCATGGTCTACCCATTGGAGATCATCAAGAAAGAGAACCAGCGGATGGTCAGGGGTACTGATGACAGAGATAAAATTTCTGCAGACGAGATTGAACCGGTTCAGGGCTTCAAGAGGGCCAAGATCTGCGACTGCCGGTTGCTCACCGAGAATCAGTTCAAGATTCGGAATCAGATCAATGAGGACCTTCCCGTTTCTCTCAATTTTTTGTTCAATCGCAATTTTAAGAGAAGAAATTATTGCATCATCTTCCATCAGAAAGATATTGATGAGACTAGTGAAGGCTTGTATGATAGCTGAATAGGGGAGTGCTTTCTCATATTGATCAAATTTGCCGGAAACAAAGGTACCCCGGTGCCTTGTAATTGGTTTATGGATTTCGTATACCAGTGATGTTTTCCCCACGCCTGAAAATCCGGTTACCATCACGCATTCAGTATATCCGTTTGTGACACGGTTGAACGCATCCATGAGCACGGCTTTCTGAGTATCGATGCCGTAGAGGGTTTGAGGGATCAGGAATCGATCTGAATAATCCTCTCTCCCGAGATCAAATGATTCAATCTGATTGGTACCTTCATACCTCCGGAGACACAGGGAGAGATCACTGCCAAGGCCGAGAGCCGACTGATATCGATCCTCTGCATTCTTCTCCATTAATTTCTGGACAATATCAGATACCATCCTTGGGATTGACGGATTTATCTCATGAACAGGAGTAGGGATGGTGGCAATATGGGCATGGACAAGTGCCATTGGATCATCAGACACAAACGGGAGCCTACCCGTTAGCATTTCATAAAAAGTTACACCAAGAGAATAAAGGTCAGTTCGGTAATCCACTACCCGGTTCATCCTGCCGGTCTGTTCAGGAGAGAGGTACGGGAGCGTTCCCTCCAGAGTTCTGGGATTACCAGGATTCTGAATTCTGACATCAAGTTTTGATGCTATTCCCAGGTCGATGATGTATATCGTGAAATCAGGAGGATGAACCAGAATGTTATTGCTATTAATGTCTTTATGGATGATATGGTGCTTGTGCAAAACGGCAAGAGTCTTGGTTATTGCGATGGCGGTTTTTAAAAACTCATTGAGATCATGTATTTCTGTAAATAGTTCCTTTACTGTGATGCCAGAGATATACTCCATAACCAGGGCATTTCTATTCTGATATTTTGTTTTCTCGTATATCTTTCGTATTCCTGGAATCTGCTCAATGTCCTTGGAAAAATCATATTCGTTATAGAATCTTTTAATCTGATGAAGAGACGGGAACTCTTCATTCATGACTTTTATCACAATTGGTTTTCCGATGGTACTAGTCTCCTGATAATAGAGGGTTGAATTGTTCCCGGTGTAGATTTCCTTTAGATTTTCAGAATGTATTGGTATTTCTAGCATTGATTCTCCCTTCAGAAATCAAAACAAAAGAGTATTAATAAAGAATAATGGCAGGGAGGACAATTATTCTTTGTGATCATAGCAGCCCTTTCTCATTTCCGGGTTTCAGGATCAATTCTTAACCCAAGTCCAAGGATTATTTTTTCCGAAAAATATGTATCATGTACTTTGTTAATCTCAAATAGGCATATCATCTAGCCGATTCTTCCTCATTCCCCGGTATTTATTGAACCATCATATTAAACAAAATAATTGCCGGGGTTGTTAAAGAGGCTGCATCTCTACATTTTTTTAATCTTTCGCAATTAGGGCAATGTACTATCGTGTACACAATGATTTCACTCTTCTTTCATTCCAATTTCATGCTTATTCACGGGCATCCCGATCCGGAATAAAAACAGGCTCTTCGTCGTTTCATGTGGGTAAGTCAAGTTTAAGATTAACTTGACGAAGGAAGATCATCATCATAAAATTATCATCATTTCGATATCCTCTAGAGTTTGCTTTAATTGGTTGAATCATACTATTTAACCCCTCAAGTAAACCGTTGGAATAATCATGGATTTCACAATCTAAATGATTGTAGCCAACAAAATTCATCAAAACGGCGCTATCGAATTTGACAGTTACGATTGATTCGTGGATGAGGAAGACAAAAGTTCATTCACTCCAATTTTGATGCCATAAACACGATGATTTTGTACTATAATTGGGAGATTACATGAACTTTTGAGGGGAAAACCTTCTACTGTCAAATGCAGTATTCCGATGAAATTCTGAATAATTAGATCGCGATAGTGGATGATCTCATTGAGAATCTGAAGTCAAAGTGACAAACTTGGGTTAATAGTGGGTGCACGACCGTGAATTACCGGTCATCACCTCACACACATGGGAGAATGCCAGGATTAGCGGATGATATCGGTTGTTAAACCAGGAATGACAGGCAGACATTGAAGAAATCTTTTTAGTGAGTTACGGTAAAAAATTTTAAGGAACGAAAAATGACAGCAAATAATATTCACATCAGGGAAGAAAAAGAGTCCGATCATGATACAGTAATGCAAGTGGAAAAAGAGGCTTTCGGCAATGAAAAGGAAGCAATTTTAGTTTCCCAGCTATTGGAAGATGAAAGTGCAAAGCCGACACTATCATTACTAGCTTTCCGTGGAGATGAAGCAGTCGGGCATATCCTGTTCACAAAAGCAACAATCAAAGGAAATGATTGCTCGCCTCAAATCTCCCTTCTTGCACCTTTGGCAGTTAAGCCCAAGTACCAGAAGCAGGGAATCGGTGGAATGCTGATCCGCGAGGGCCTGAAAAAGCTGAAGGACCGGGGTGTAGAAATGGTCTTTGTTCTTGGGCATGAGACCTACTATCCAAAATACGGGTTTAAGAATGATGCCGGCAGGATGGGATTTACTGCACCATATCCAATTCCGGAAGAGCATGCCGGTGCATGGATGGTGCAATTTTTAGATACTAAAGATGCCGAGGGGATTACCGGCCGGGTTGTTTGTGCAGATGCGTTGAATAAGCCGGAGCATTGGAGGGAATGATTTTAATATACTAAACGACATGATGATCTCAATTCCCCTGATTTGGAATATATCTGGTTCATGACATGTTGAACAAAGAAAACAAATGTCTTGCATTTTCATGTACAGGTAGTTTTCATAATTCCAATACCCGGCATCTGTCAGTAATTGAAGATATTCAATTGAAATGCCAGTTGCCTCTGCAATTTCTTTTAGTCTTTCATATGGGGGTTGAAGCAATCTGTAATCAACGGGAGAATTACTCAACAATGGGACAAGAATGAACCCATCCTGGTTCACAATTATTTGTCCATTATACCCCTGGATACAACCCGGACCACTTTTCACCAAAGAACTATCCGGATCTGTTGTATTTGCAAGACTCTGTTCATCAGGATTCTTTTGCGGTTTTTTCGGTTTTCTACCGCGTTTTTTCTGCCAGATTGTTTCTCCTCTTCGACCCTTTCCGCTATCTTATCTTCCTTCTTTTGAGACTTTTCCGCTTGTTATGCCTCAAATCGCTCTTTTAACGCTTTAAATCGTTTCATTCGGGTGGAATGTTTTTTTAATTCTTCTGAAACCTCATTCCCTGAATTTTCAGGGCCTTAGAGAAGATCCTCTTCGATGTCTTTTTCCTGAACTTCTTGTATTTTTTCTGAATATCAGCTTCAATCTTTTCATATGGTAGATTTGATCCAAGTGAAGCATTAGCCTTAATTCTGGTTCCATCCAATGCGAGAAGTTTGTTATTGATTAATCCAGATTCATTGAGAAGGGTCAATACCGGGATGAAAAGGTTTCCAATAAATGAACTGTTTTTCTTGAGAAACCGGGATATTGTTGTATGATCGGGGAGAGAATTTCGGGTAACTATTCGATATCCCACATCATATCGGCACTTGTTTTCTATTTGACGGCTTGACCGGGCACCATGAAAATATGAGTAAATAATTAAACCAACCATAATTTCGGGATGATAAAATGCTGCCCCCTGACCGTCTTCACGATGTTCTTTGTATAATGGACAGAGATCGAGTATTGAGACTAAGTAGATGAGAATAAGACTAAAATCATCCTCTGAAATTCAATCCTTGATATTTTCAGGCAGAAGGAAAAGTTGTTCTAAATCTCGACCCAGTGTATCGTACATTGATAATATATTGGCCATACTAAGGTAAAGTACTTTCAATTGACTCCATGAACGTTATATTGGGCTTCGATGGGTTTGTGCAACAGCCTCTTTAGACATAAACATTGAACCGAAGAATACATTAAAACGAAAATCTATGAATAATGTACTCTAAAGTTCAATGTGTGGACACAAATATAAAGGGATGTAAAGTAAATGAAATACAATACTGGTGAATTTCAAGAGCAGCCTGACGGATGCACTTGTTTTATTCCTGCAAATCTCCCTTTGAATCCTCCATTTGAATTAACACCAGAAATACAATCATCTCTTTCTAATGCGGATAGGGCACTATCTTTTCTTGATGCAATCATTGGGATGGTTCCTGACCCTGATCTGTTATCATTTATGTTTGCCCGAAAGGAGGCATTGCTAAGTGCACAGATAGAAGGTACTGAAGCTACATTCAGCGGGCTCCTAAGTTACGAAGCAAATATCGAATCGGATGATAATCCTGAACATATCCGGCAAGTTGTAAATAATTTTAAGGCTATTACCGAAGGTTTTTCAAAGATAAAAAGTGAGCCAGTCTCTATTTCCCTTCTCTGTTCATTACACAAAACTCTCCTTACCGGTGTCAGAGGAAAGAATAAGATGCCGGGCCATATTCGGCCAATCCAAAATTTTGTTGGTGGTGATGATTGCTACTCAGCTAAGTATGATCCACCACCACAAGAGGATGTTATGTTTCGGTTGACGAATCTTATTGATTATATAAATTCTGATGATCATACCCCGCCGTTAATTAAAGCAGCGATTATTTACGCGTATTTTGAAATGATACATCCATTTCTTGATGGAAATGGAAGGGTTGGAAGGTTGCTTATCATAATGTTTCTCTTAAAGGAAAAGGTGATTGAGCACCCAATTCTAACCATCAGTTATTATCTAAAGGAAAAAAGAAAAGAGCACTATTTACAACTCGGAAATATCTCTAAAAATGGGGATGTTGAGGGATGGATTCAGTTCTTTCTCACTGGGGTTGTGGAAGCTTCAAATCTTACAAAAGAGACCTCCCAATCTATAGTACGGATGAAGAAAGATCTCGATGATTGGGTAATCAATAAAGATATTGGTGGAATAAACGGTATAAAATTGAACAATATGTTATTCTCATCTCCGATTTTTTCTATTCCAAATATTCGAGACCACTGTGGTATATCTCATCAGGCGGCTGCACGTCTTGTAAAGAAATATGTTGATGCCGGATATGTAGTTGAGACGAGTGGAAAAACCAGATATAAACGATATAAATTTGTTAAATATATCGAATTGCTTTCTAAAGGGACACAATTACCTCAAGAGGAGTAAACGTTGAACCAGGAATTACATTACACTGGATAAGACTTCTCTAATGCAATATTGTGTTCAATGTTACGAAATTAAAGTGGTGATATATTGAAAGGTATCAGCCAGTGATATATTTAAGTAATAATTAAAAAAATATAAGAATATGGAATAACAGGTGGACCCACAGGAGAATATTGGGAAAGTATACCAGCGTGGGATGCTGCCGTATGGTGGAGCGGTAAACTCTCGTGGTATTATTACATAGGTTGTATCTGAAGAGGATTACCGGCGTGATATGGAAAAATTCAAATCAGTTGTTTGAATCTTTCTCTTTTTCTTGATACTACAGTATTTTTTGATTCTATTGATGATGACAGGCTCAAAACCATTATCGACCATCCAATTAACGCAGGATATTCATTAAGACTTCCATCACTGTAGTTCCTGCACTCGGCATTAATTAGGGAATACACCATAATTAATACCGAGTTCAGGTTACCACGGATATCGTCACCATCCTGGCAGATGTTACCATCAGGAGTGAAATGGGGGGAACTCCATCTCATGACAGCAGCGAAGACAGTTTCAGCAGTACGATGAAGTGCCACTGGTCCAACGGCGAGAATTTCACGATCACGTTCAAACGCGATTCTGTGGTGGTTTCCTTTTACGAGAATGATGCCATTCTGACCGCCGTTGTGACCTGTGTCGACACTGTCGCTTACCCGCTTAAACATCTCTCTTTTTCATCATTCGAGGCTGATTAAGATGCAGAAGATTATAGCGATAGCCGGGCTGGTATGCATGCTTGGCATCTGGGGGATGTCTGCGGATCTGATCTCTTCTTCGATTTTAACCGATGGGACTGCATGAGTCATGTCATGGTACATGAGAAAAATCGTATGTAGCAACCCTTTTTATGAACCACCGATCCGCGATGAACCGGGAACTGATTCTTACCGATGATATGCAGACTCATACCGTGATCCGATCATCCGAACCGGTCGTGGTATATGAGTTCAGCGCCCAGAAGCGAACAGCCAGGGTTAAGGAATCTCTTTGTACATTCGCACAGCGTGTCAATAATAAAACCCGGTATGATGAAATATCCTCTCTCGGGTTATGGTTAAATGGAACATATATATCATCTCGTGCATTACGCGAAAAGCAGACAGTTTCACTGACTGATATAGATGCAACCGGTATGGTATCCCTCAGCAAAGGGACAGACACGAAGAATCAGACCCAGCGGGAACGGTCGTTTGTAGCCGGGCATATGAACATTTCTGAGGCTGTGGAGTATGAGGAGGGAATATGAGCATACCGAGTGTCACACGGTGATATCTCTGGTCGTGGCTTTCTCAAATGGAATAGCCATGATCCTGATGTATCTCCGTTATATCCAGATTGTTAGCGGGGCGTTTGTAACGCTCCGAGATACTGAATCAGGAGAGTGGAGATGATTTACCTCCTCTCTGACAACCTTCTCCCGTTCGTCTGGTAATACACCAATATCCATAATCAGATAGACATTGTATATGCCGATGAGCCGGTGAGGGACTTTCTGTAAGGGGTCTAGTCAAACAGGCCCTATACATTGAGATTGTATGTCTCGATGCAATCTCTGATATCACGACTGGACAAAAGCACACAGTTCCTCTCTTTTTTTTTCATCCCCCACAATCTCGAGGAACATTTCCCTGTTCCTTTCAATTCTGTTTTGTCTGTAAATTACAATGCGGCATCACAAACAGGTTATAAACTGATAACGAAAAATTAAGAATGAGAATCACGCTTTACAATTACGGTTTTATACACCTTTAAAAATGATTTTAAACACACTGTCCGGAAGCCTCAGCAGTGATCCCAGACAAATTGTTCAAATCCTTCGAGCAAAAAAAGGTCAAAATGAAAAGTTCACTTTTCGGACAAATATCACAACAGCAAGGTACTTTTTCAGATCTTTTGTCCCAGGAGGTGCCGCATCATTTTACCCCTGAAAATACGCTATAAGCATATGGGTTTTCATTGATAATAGACATTTTTGTGATGGCACGGCACAACATGATCCTGTCCGGCACACCGATATCCTCCCAGTCATCAGGGGTTGCTTTAAAATTGTGACTCTGTTCTGATCAATCATTCATCTGATGAGGATTCCAGGAAGTGGCGAAAAATATAAATCCCTGACTAAGCAGGGACGGGAATATTTACCCCATTCCTTATGAAAGACATTCGAATAGAGGTTTCTTTATCATATTCTTCAGGGGTAAGTAAAATCAGATCGACGGGAACGTGATATCTTTCAATGATTCTGTATAAGGCTGGTTTAATCCGCTTCCTTCGCTGTAACGAAGTAAGATTTTGAAAAGATGGAGAAATAAGTGCGATATCTACATCGCTCCCATCTGATGCCGTTCCATCTGATTGCGAACCAAAAAGTACCAGCGTAGAGGTATCTATTCCCAGCTTTCTTGTCTCCGTCAAGAGATCATCTATCAGAGATTTGATTCGCGTATCCATGTTAGAAACTCTCCTGTGTCCTCGAAAATTTTCTTCGCAACATCAGCAGTGATCTCATGAAGAAGGAGATCAAGCACCGGGGGATACCTGACTTTTACACTAATATCTTCAAGGAGATCCATCAAGTCTTCGAATCTCTCAGGGATTCCACCGGGAATAGCCTGAATAAGAAAATCCAGGTTATGGGTCCGGGGGGGTTGATTATTGAAATGATGAAGATACAGGGCCTTTAATCCCTTTTCCACTGCCAAGTGGCAACAGAATACCGCTTTAGGATATCTCTCTCCTGGGATGAGATATTCAGCATCTTCATAATCATACTCAGCCTGATGGAGCCATTCCTGAACTTCAGGTTTCATATTGTTATACCAATTACTCTGTCTCAAAGAGGGATTGTTTTTTCCCTCATTAGAATGAAAATCCATATTTGAAAAAATCCATTAAAGATTTGATGATATACCCGGCACAGCACAGCATGATCCAGTCCGGCACACTTTTGGACCAGACCAATTTTCTGATCACAGAGTCGCCCACCAAGATGATCTCAAACAACTTGAGATTTATTGGGACTGATAAATCAGGGAGTTTAACGAAGACAATTCTATCTCAAATGACGGATCAATATTTCCAATATATGGTTTTCCGGGGGCCGACTTCCACTACATACACGATGAGTTTGTTGTTTTGAATAGAGAGGATAGCCCGGTAACCCCCAACATGAAGAGAATGAAATGGAGACTTATCAGATCCTTCTAACTTCTGCACCCGTGACCAGGGATAATTCTTGAGTTCGTGTATAGCTCTGATTATCTCTTGGGCAATTGGCAGGGGTATTTTTTTAAGATTTCTTTTGGCTTTATTCGAGTAGATTATTTGGAATTCAGTCATTCAACCCCGAATTCTTTCATGATCTCTTCTTCAGAATGTACCTTACCAGCTTTGATATCCGCGAGAGCTTCTTCAATACCAGCTATCTCTTCTGAAGTGAGAGGATCGGGATCAATGGCACAAGAGAGAAGGCGCTCAATGACCGCACTATAGGACTCCCGGGGATGGGTTTTCAGGTTCGTTAATTGTTCCTTCAAATCTGATCGAATGTATATTGTAGAAGCCTCTTGCATGATTTACCTATAGGTGTTTACAGGTATTGATAGTAACGGCATGGCACAGATTGATCCGGACCAGCACACTTTGGAACATGCCTATTTCCATATCACAGGATGGTCCACCACTATGATCACAAACAACTTGGAGTTAATATTGATCCAAAATTGGTGAGGTCTATTGAAAATTATTTTGTTTCCTATAACGGATCAATATTTCAAGTATATTGTTTTCCGAGGACCGACTTCTACCACATACACGATGAATTTATTATTTTGAATAGAGAGAATAGCCTGGTAACCACCAACATGAAGAAAATGAAAAGGAGACTTATCAGATCCTTCTATCTTCTGCACATGTGACCAAAGATTTTTTATGATCATATATGGTTCTAATTATCTCCGGTTCCTAAGTGTCGTACATACCTAGTGGTCGGAGACTGTTAAATTTATAGGTTAAAGTTAACCAAAAGTACTTTATAATAGTACGTACTATAAAAATCAATGAATAAGAAATATATTGTTGATTTATCAGATAATGAAAGAGAACCGCTCCTTTCAATAGTAAATAAAGGGAAAGGACCCTCTTATCGTATAAAACATGCATATATTCTTTTAAATTCTGATAAAAATGGAAAAGATTTGAGTGATCAAGAAATCTCAGAATTATTACATTGTCATAGTCAAACTGTTGTAAATGTCCGAAAGCGTTTCGTAGAATTTGGACTTGAATCCGCATTAGAAAGAAAAAAACGAGAAATTCCTCCAATTCCAAAAAAATTAGATGGTGATAAAGAAGCTCGTTTATTTGCAATAGCATGCAGTCAACCTCCAGAGGGAAGGAAAAGGTGGACCCTGCAGTTACTCGCAGATGAACTTGTCACTCTTAATATTGTAGATGATATCTCGGCCAAGACCGTGGGACGTACTTTAAAAAAACTGAAATAAAACCCCATTTAAAGAAGTGTTGGGTGATTCCACCCACCCAAAACGAAGAATTCGTTGCCCATATGGAGGATATATTAGAGTTATACCACCGACCATTTGATCCGGAGTGTCCTCTTATTTGTATGGATGAACAACCGATTCAATTGATTGGAGAAACTCGAATTCCAATCCCAGCAACAATAAACCATCCTGAAATAATTGATTATGAATACAAGAGAAATGGGACTGCAAATATTTTCATGTTTACAGAACCTTTAAATTCTTGGAGAAATGCTACTATACGTATTACTAAAACGAAAAATGACTGGGCGTTAGAAATAAAAGAACTCCTCGATGTCTATTATCCAAATGTCAATAAGGTTATTCTAATATGTGATAACTATTCAACACATACCATAGGAGCTTTTTACGCCACATTTTCTCCTGAAGAGGCTTCAAGATTATTGAAACGTCTGGAAATTCACTATACTCCCAAACATGGGAGTTGGTTAAATATTGCAGAATGCGAACTCAGTGCTTTAACCAGACAATGTTTAGATAGAAGAATGGGTGATCTTGAAACTCTTGAAAGAGAAGTGAATTTTTGGAAAGTTAAAAGAAATGATTTACAGAAAGGAGTTGATTGGCAATTTACAACTGATGATGCTCGGATAAAACTTAAGCGACTTTACCCACAAATTAAAGCGTCTTGAACCACTAG
>Ga0209340_1001611_pt1 | contig 15398 bp, 15 predicted proteins | sample EPASupsiteSAE323_FD_187266 | JGI IMG/M metagenome (GOLD analysis project Ga0209340, IMG submission 187266) | Bioremediated contaminated groundwater from EPA Superfund site, New Mexico - Sample SAE3-23 (SPAdes) (version 2) | ecosystem: Environmental > Aquatic > Deep subsurface > Groundwater >... | reverse complement strand
GGACGAAGGCAACAAAATTCACTTTATTTTTTTTGTCGCAAAAATTTTATACCAATTTCTACATAATTAATCAACGAATATGTAGAAAAAATTGTAACTCCAGATAACACCAAATAATAAGTCTTCATTGGAACCCAGCCAAAAAAAGAACAACCCATATACCATAAAATAAAAATAATTTGGAAAAATGTAGTAAGTTTCCCAAATAAAGTCGGTTTTATTTGAAGGTTACCTTTAACAAAAACTATAATTAAAGAACCACAAATTATAACAAGCTCCCTAAATAAAACAAAAAACAAAAACCAAAATGGCAAAACCATTTTAGGTAATTTAGCAAACATAAATGCAGAAAAAGTTGCAAGTAACAAAATTTTATCTGCTATAGGATCTAAAGCTGCACCAAGAAGAGTACGTTCCTTTAATAAGCGAGCGCAAAATCCATCCAACAAATCTGTAATCGCCGCAATGAAAAATAAAATAAACGCCCAAACCCAATAATGCAAAACAATATTGTAAACTATAAAAGGAGTTAAAAAAACTCTAGAAAGAGTAAGAAAATTAGACAATGTAATTATATTTTTTGAATCAAAACTCATACCAAACTCTTCTAAAAATCATAACAACTTGATTATAAAACTTATTTTATTTATCCTTACAAAAGTATTTTAAATAATACACTTTTATTTTGAAATTAAAAAGATTTACGGCTAAGAATTAATTTAAAAATATGAAATAAAAAACCACCATTGTAATTATCATAAAAAAATAACAATGGTAATTTGGAAAAATAAAAATGAATAGAAAAATAATAACCTTACTTTTAGTCATTGTTTCCTTAAATGTAAATAATAATATTAAAAGTTATATTCCAGAAAAATTTAAATTATTAAAAAGCGGTTATGATAATGCCGAAGAAGCTATTGAACCTCAAAACAAAATAGTTTATCAGGACACAAAAATAACACTAACAACAAAAGATGGTTTATTTAGAAAAGCTATTTTAAGTATCGTAAACAATGCTAAAGGCAACGTTGTGCTTTGTCATCCAGCAGCAAAACACAAAGAATATATGCAATCATACAGAGAACAATTATTCCCTCAATATAACACTATAGCTTTTGATTTTAGGCGCCATGGAGAAGATCAAAAAAAACAATATTCAACTATAGGACGCGATGAAAGATATGAAGTTGAAGCCGCTGCAAAAATATTTAAACAAGACTCTAGAACCAAAAATCTTCCAACATATGGATTCGGAATATCACTTGGAGCTGTAGCTATAATCGAACTTGAAAGTAGACAACATACCTTTGACGGAATCATTATACAATCTGCCTATGAAAGCTTGAAAAAACAAATAATGCGCTTGTACCAATTTTATAGATTACCTCACATGCATCATTTCATATTTAGACAGCCATGCAGAGGTTTTGCATATTATTGTTACCGAATAAAACTAAGAAAAATTTTCCCTTCAACCTCTATTTCAAAAATTACAACACCTATATTCTTAATACATGCTTTAAACGATACATTCATATCTATAAATGCTTATGTCGAATTAAAAAAGAATGCAAAAAGTGTTGTAAAAACATGGAATCCGGAATTTGGAAACCATACAAAAATTTTAAAAACTTACCCTGAATTATATGCTCAACATTGCAACGATTTTTTAGATTCATTACAAAACAAAAGTTATATTACAAAATCAAAATAAGGAGATTTTATGAAAAAACTTTGTAGTACTTTAAGTTTTTTATTAATTTGCACAGTAAATATTTCTTCAGTAGACCTTCCAACAAATAAAAGAGCTATTCACTTTCAAGGCCACTTTCCTAAATATCCAAAAGATTGGACTTCGTCACTTAATATTAGATATAGCGGAGGTGAAACTCGTAAAGGTTATGACGGCAGATCACATTCCACAGGTATTTTAAATATCAATGGACTTGTAAATATAAATTCTCTGGGCTTCAATCTGCAAAATTTATCAGCAACAACAAAACCTACAACATATACATATTTACGAGCACCAAATACTACGACTGGTGATCTTGGTGGAATTATACCCCAATATAATTTTACAGGTAACAACGGAAAACTAGAATTAAATGGAAAATTTACAACCCAAGAATTTGAAATAGATCTTCAACAATTTTTATTCTGGGGCTTTTTCGCAAGAATATATACCCCTATAAGAAAAGTTAAAATTAATCAAATAAATTATAAAAATTTAACAGACTCAAGCAATTCAAATGCTGCAGGCTTTCAATCTTTCTTAACAAATAATCTTGATACAGTTTTAAGTGAAAATGGCCTACTTCCGCTTACAACTTCATTTAATAAAACTACTTGTGGTGATCTAAATGTCTCCGCAGGATGGCAAGGTTATGGTGAAAATATTTTTAAATACATAAACGCACTATCTGGTTTTGGTGAATTTGGAGTAGTCTTCCCAGTAACACCTCGTAAAAAATTAAACTTAGCTTCAGCCATACCTGTATGTTATGATGGCATATGGGGAATAAACGCAAGAGGACTTGCTGAAGCGCATGTAAACTCTTGGATGAACATTGGTATATATGGCAATGCGATTATCTTTTTAAATCAAGATCGTAATTTAAGAATGATCACTGATACAACACAAAGCGGCCCAATAGTTTTAGAAAAAGGATATACCCATGTTGATCCAGGAACTCTATGGAACGTAAGTGTTTATACAAAACTTACACCAATATTTAAAAGTTTTTTAATTACAGCAGGTTATTCATTTTCAAGACAAGAAGATACTAAATTAAACGTTAAAGATTCAAATTTTTTATCTACATATATCGCACAACAACAAGCAAATGCAAACGTAATTTACAAGCCAACACAAAACGAAATCGTTAATTACGATGATCGTCTAAAAGAATGGAATCAACACACTGTACATTTACAAATCGGATATGATGCCTCTTTAAATAAAGATTCCAAATATGCTCCTACAGCATTTCTCTTTTATGATCTTCCTTTTTATGGTAGAAGATCTTTTAAAACAAATATGCTTGGTGGCGATCTTGGATTAACCGTTAAATGGGATATTTAATTAAAAATGTTTTTTCTAAAAACTAATTTAAAGAAAAAAGCTTGCTTAAGTCTTTTCTTAGTTTTACTTGCTAAATCACAATTATTATCTCCTACCAATGATAAAAAAAATCAAGCCCTAATAAGATACAACGCTAACAAAAAAGAACAAGCGCAAAAAAAAGAATTATTTGACTGTTTTATCGCTGGCAATACACTAAGCCAAAAATTAATTAGACGAATAGAAGAATTAAATTTTTCAGACCTAATAGATCTTTCTATAATGTATTCTCCTGAAGATTTTCTTAGAATGGTTCCAGGCAATACTTATGATCTACTTCCAGGAGAAATTCCCTCTCTATCGATTACCGATTTAGTCAAATTAAAATATAATGAAAATTTTGCTCGAGCTATATTAAACAAAAAAGAAGGACTCAGTAATCCGCTACATTTTGCTACAAAACAAAACTCACTAAGACAAGTTTTATCAATTATAGACTGTGCTGCAAAATTCAATATAAATATATCACCACTACTAATACAAAAAAATATAGATGGAGAAACCCCTTTTAGTATCGCACGACAAAATAAATCTTTTAAAATTTTAGCAGTATTAAAAGCAGAAGCCTCTGGTGAAGAAATTTTCATAAATTATTTAAAAAAACATTCATTTAAAGATTTAATTGATTGGCCAGACGGATCCTATCTTTTAAGCTATATTTTAAGAAAAAATTTCACAAAGACTCAAGCATACTTGCTAAACATTACAAAACAATTTGGCAACACTATATTACACCATACTGCTCTAACAAAAAACATGTCAGCTTTCATGTTAATTTTAGAAATAATTAAATCATTAAATTTAAATCTAAGAGATTATATTTTTCTTGAAAATGATTATTACCAAACACCTTATGATATTTTAAAAGAAAAATTCTCTAATGAAAATATCAAAAAAATACTCGGCGAAAATTATGAAATCCTAGAAAAAATTAATAATGATATGCTTATAACAGTTGAAGGACCTACTCTAATAGATTTACCATCTTTAGAAATTTTTTAAAAGAACATCTTCTGAATCACTGTGTTCACAGGCACAACAGATTAGAAGAATGACAAGCAACAAAAAAAGGCTTAGTAAAAAATACTAAGCCTTTTTTATTTTATCTTTTAAATTATTACGAACCACCCTTTAAGCTACTTACAGGAAGACTTGGGAGTAAGTATTTAATATCCTTATCACCAAATCTTAAACCAGCTCCAATAAATGGATTTGCATTATGTTTACTTATAACATCATCAACACCAAATACTGTATAAAGATTCTTCATAAAGAAGAATTTATTAAGCCATTTTACATGTGGTCTTGTATCATCAAATCTATTTATACCTTTGAAATCAAAAGCTTCAACCGTTGTTATCCAATTTAATTTATCAGAATAAAGAGGAACGTAATAATCAACTCCAGCACCAAATGTATTTTCAAACAAACCTAGTCTAAAAATCAAACGATCAAATCGTTTACCAAACTGGAATCCAAACAAAATATCATTTTTCTTTTGAATAGTTTTTTCTAAAACATTCGGACGCTTATATAAATCACTTGCTGTAGGGGCCTTTAATTCATTACCCATATTATCATAACGCTTCCTATTGGTTACATATCTTGTATAACTTCCACGCTCACTTCCAATTAATTGAAGATTATAGAAATAATCTTCACTTGGACGAAGTTTTAATTCAAAATAAGCTTTATCCTTCCAATCCTTAGCCATAGTTTCTGAATGCATATCAACAAGAATATCTAATGAGTGAAGCTTTGATGTATAATCTTTTAACCCTTTTAAAGTTTTCTTGAAATCTGTATATGTCTCATCTTCATTAACAATTTTCCCAACTAAACCTTTTCCTGTATTAATTTTTTCAGCCACTTGTCCAAATTCTTTGAAACTATCTCTTGCTTGAACCGCTGTATCTTCAACACTTTCAAAGGCATTACCAACTTTTATTGATGCGTCACGAAGACTATCAACACCTGCTATAGCACCTGGTAAAAATTTATCTCTAACCATAGATGCAGAATCTTTCAAATCCGAAGTAATACTTGGGACATCTTGTCGTAAATTTTGAGCAAATATTTTGAAATCACTAAGCATTGAATTCATGTTTTCTTCATTCTTTGTCAAAACACGATCCAACACGCCTGAAAAATTAGAAATGGTTTCAGAAGCTTTCGAAAAACCTTTTAATATATCTTTTAAATTTTGCTCACCCTCTCTTGAAGCAAATGCTTCTTGAAATGATGTAGCTACACTTTTAAGACTTGAAGCAATATCATTAAATTTATTCAAAAGATCACTAACACTTGCCGGAGCTTGCGATGGTAAACTCAATGCACTACCTGGAATCAAATATCCTGTAGAAGAATCACCTGGATCAATTTCTAAAAATTTATTACCAAGCAAACTTTCTTGTCGAACCATCGCCACAGCATTTTTAGCAAGTTTATTTTTTTTGTTAACCAAAAATATTATTAAAGCTTTGCCTTCTTCTTGTAACTTTATATCAACAACCTTACCAACATCAACACCAGCAATTTTAACTGGATCTTTTATTTCAAGTCCTGCTGTATCTGAAAAATAAGCTTTATATGAATGGAAATTATCCAAATCAACTCTAAAAGAACCTATGGTCAAACTTAGGTAAAAAAATATTATTATAGCACCTAAGACAAATAGCCCTACAATCGTTTCCTGTTTCACAGAAGGCTCCACATATTAATTAAAATTACAACCAAAATACTTTTACAACTTTAAAATATTCCGCTGGATTTAGCTTACGCTTCTTTTGATTACTACTATCTTTATTTCCGTCATCAACATCTTGTTTTACCAAAACTGCCAATAATTTTCGCTTCACATTTCCAACTTTCCCACATGATATCACAGTATACACTGAAGGTGCAAATTGTTGTGATAATAATTTTTTCAAAACTTCAAAAGATGCCGATCGCTTCTCATAAATCGGTAAAAAAATTTCCCAATTAATTCCCCAATTCGAACCTAAATCAATTTTAAATTTATCTACAACCTTTTGAAATTTTTCTTTCATATTTTTTGCATCATTAAATTTTGGAAGCCGCGCATCAAACAAAACACACAATGATGATGAAAATAGCCATGGCTCAACTTTTTCAGAATTAGACCAAACTGTGAAAAAATCTTGTAAACATATTGAACGATTTTCATCTGAGCTATTTTTTAAATCTTTACTTATATTTTCTTCAGATGGCTCATAGCTAAAATTAACACCTTCTAATGATTTAATATTTAAAAGCTCAGATAAATCATCTATCGGCCCATTTTTCTTTTTGAAAAAATCAGTTAACTCTTTTAAAATTTTATCACCTTCAATTTTAGTCGTACCAGAAGACACTTTCATACTTGTAATAACCTGTTCTACATCTGGTTTAAATTTATTAGCTTTAAAATCAAAAGATTTATTTAAATTAATTTTACCATCTTCACAAACAAGACAAATTCGAATTTCACCTTCAATACCATCAATATTTTCATCCAACTTAAAAATCTGCCAACGATTTATAACTGGCAAAATTTTATTCAACAACTTTTTATATTTTTTTTGTTCTGCTGACTCTACTGATTTTTCTTCATTTTTTTCTTCAGGCAAATATGACATTCCTAATTGAACTCTAGCTAGATTGATACCGCTCAAGGCAAGCAATTTTGCTCTCTCTTCCTCCAACATAGTTTTTGAAAAAAGCCTATAAACATTCGTCTTAGAAATAAATATTGTCACTGTAAATGTTAAAAATGAAATAACTAATAAAACAAAAATAAAAATATACGAATTTTGTTTTTTATTTTTAAAATTAAACTTCACGATGTATCATCTCCGGCAATGGTTTAAAATTTGGCTGACCAATAATTTTCGTAAAAACATTAAGCGCACTCAATGGCATTTTTACAGGAGGTTGTCCCTTAATACCTATGGCAATATATTCTTCTCCTTTAGCAAGTTGCCCTAATCCACTAAAAAATTGTTGTAGATTATTCATAGCTAAGGCTGGATTCGAATTTTGTGCAGAAGAACCCGCTTGAACTGGAGGGGAAGATGGTGCTGAAACCGTAGGAGTTGTTGTATTATCCGCTTTTAAAATAAGCTTCTCATTAAAAAACTTTATGGAACCATTAAAAACAAATTCTTTATTTTTTTCATCATTAAAAAAAACAATATGATACTTTACAAAAAAAGGTATGGTTCCTTTTGTTTTATCATCATCACTACCCCATTCAAATGATTTATAAATTTGTTTTTCTTTACTTCCAATCGATGTTTGATTTTTTTTAGGATCTTCCTCTTTTTTAAAAAATTGCAAAGAAAATTCTTTAATATTTTTTGCAATCACACAAGTAAAGACATTTTCTTTATTAGTTTTACGCGAATCCGACTCGAAGTCATCTTGAAATTTTAAATTTTCTAAATTTTTGGTCTCTTTTCTCATCAAAGTATAACCATTTTTACCGTCTTTATTTGATTGCTTATCTCGCTTTAATTCATATAAAACTCGAACTAAATTATATTTATTTTTTTCACCAACAACAAGAGAACTCGATGTTATAAAATTCAAACTTTGAAAAAGTTTTTGTTTATTTTTATTTAACTCTACCAAGCCATCATCATCCTGAATTTTTGCATCAAAAATTTTTAGTTTTAAATTTTTATCACCATCTTTAGAATCTTTAGAGTCTTTAGAATCCAAAGATTTATTAATAGGATTTTTAGTATCCAATGTTGATGTATCAAAAGAAAAAATATAAGCAGAAGAAAAATCTTTTTCAAGTTGATTTAAAACAAGAAAAGCTTGCTCATTAACATTAATTTTATTAACACCCATTGCATTAAATTTAAAAGAATTTTTCATCGAAACAATTATAAAAACAGATACAGTAACAGCAAGCGCCATTGCAATAACAATCTCAATCAAAGAAAAACCAAAATCTTTTTTCATTTAAATTTACTCTTTTTGCGCAGCTAGACCAAACATCATAAGTGTTAAATTTGCAACATTTTTTTCACGATCATTATAAAAAGCATCCTTCCACTCGCCCCTACAAAACATTCTATTTAAATATTTCGAATATTCTCCAAATGACGATTTTTTAGAAATAGATTCTTGATAAAAATTTATCTCCATTTCAGGAAACTCTATTTTTTTTTTAAAACTTTCTTTTTTAAAAAAGCTACCTTCAGAATCACTTCCATCTTTTAATTCAAAATTCTTTTTATATAAAATCTCTTTTATCAAAAAAATTCTAGGAGACTCCTCATCCTGCTTTAAAATAAATTTTAAAGACTTTGATTGGTTTGAAAATATTGCAAAAGCTACAGCCACAAAAACAGTCATTGCCATTACAACTTCGACCAAAGTAAAAGCTTCTCTTTTTAATTTCATTAACTTCACTCCTTAATCCAACCACTTTCCAATTCAAAATAACCCAAAAATGGCTGTGAGCGTAATGTATATTTTTCTGAAGCACCATTTCTATCTTCAATAGAAAATTGAACAAAAAGAAAAGGTAATATACCATTTCTTGAAATATCTATATAAAAAAAACCACTTTTATCATCCTCAACTCTTTTTCCATTCGAATAAATAGCAAATAAATCAAAATTCGGAGGAAACTTAAATTTTGCTTTTGAAAACGATGACACAAAATCTTCAAAACTAACTTTTGAACCAACCATTTCTTTTTCGACTTGAACTTTAAGTTCATTTTTAGAAAAAACTAAACGATGTAATTTGTTTGAAACAATAACATTTTGCTTGGTTAAAAAAACAACATTATTAATGCTACTAACAATATTTACTATCTTAGCTTCAGGATTCCCAAAGGAAACAAAACGGGTTGCCATTCCCATCAATACTACCATGATAGAAATGGCAACAACGATTTCAATTAATGTAAATGCAGATTTATTTACATTATTCACCAAATTTACTCTCCAATAGATATTGAGATTCCACCCTTCCTATCTCCCGGTGAATATAATTCATAATATTTATATTCTTTATTTTCAATTTCATTACCTGTTCTATATTCAATAGGATTAGTCCAAGAATCATTTAATTCTTTTTCAGATAAATAAGGCCCAGCCCAACCGCCTCTTGGTTGAGGTGGAACAATTAAAGCTTGAAGCCCTTCCCGTGATGTTGGATATCTATTCATATTTAGCTTATAAAGAACTAATTGTTGCTGAATATTTAACATTGTTTGTCTTGTTGTACTAATAGCTGCATTTTTCATGTACTTTTGAATCATGGTTGTAGCCACAGCAAGTATTGATATACCTAAAGTTAAAGCTATAACTATTTCAATAAGCGTAAATGCATCTCGCTTTCTTGCGATATTCATAATAATACCTTTATTTTAAAATTTACCCATCTTATCAAATGCTTCTCCTATATTTTGCATAGGAAGAAACATCGCCATTACAATAAAAAAAATTAATCCCCCAACAACTAACATCATGATAGGATTAATTTTAGCAATAAGACCATCAATCAATTCAGAAAGATCTGTTTCATAATCCTTCCCAATCGACGTTAACATCTCTGCTAATTTTCCAGACTGCTCTCCAGTACTTATCATATAACTTGCAATCGGAGGAAATATTCCTGTCTCTTGTAAATATTTTGCAATCTTACCTTCTTTAATTATTTTATCTCGAGCGCTTTTTAAAGTTCTAGTAAGGACGGTATTATCAACAATATTACAAACAATATCAAGAGCTTCTGCAAGATTAACTCCACTTTCAAGCAACATCCCAAAAGTTTTAGTAAAATCTACAACCACTTTTGCTTTTGTAAAATATGAAAAAATTGGCATCTTTAAACTAAGTTTATCCAATCCTAATTTACCACCTGGTGTAGCCTTCCAATACTTGAAACTAAAAAAACTTACAATAAATGTTCCTAAAATAATTAAATAATGAGCACCAAAAAAATCTGATACACCCAAAACAAATCGTGTTGGCCAAGGAAGAACCATCCCACTTTCTATAAAAACAGAAACAATTTTTGGAACAGCAAATGTTATTAAAAGGGCTACAACTATAACAGAAATTGTAATCATCATTATTGGATAACTCATCGCTTTTTTTACTTTTTTATTTATCTCACTCATTCTTTCAAGATAAACAGCTAAATTATTTAAAATTGCCTCTAAATTTCCACTTGCTTCGCCAGCCCTAACTAATTGAATATAAACATTAGAAAATATTTTTGGATAACGCTCTAAAGAAGAAGCAAAAGATTTTCCTGACTTTATATCATCCTTAACTTCAATTAATATTCTTCGTAGCTTACCTTCAAATTGATTTACAAGTAGTTCTACTGATTGCAAAAGAGGAACACCTGACTTTAACAAAACAGCAAGCTGCTTAGTGAACAAAATTATACTTTTTAAATCGATCTGTTGTTCAAATAAATCTTTCCAAGAAAAACCAGTACCACCAGAAACAGAAGCTGATTCATTAATTTTTATAGGCATTAAACCTTGACCTTTAAGAAGTTCTTTAGCTGTTTGGATAGTAGAAGCCTCTATAGTCCCACTAACATTTTTCCCTAATTTATTAAAGGCATTATATTTAAAAAGTGGCACAACAATACTCCTTTTTAAAATTTATTAGAATCAAACTTGAAAAATTTTTCAATAACATGATATTATCCAAACACTAGATTTTTTTTAGTTTTTAAAATTATTAACAAAAAGTTTTTACAACATCAATAATTTAATAATATTTAGAACTGTAACAAAAAGGATTGAGGAATGAAAATAAAAAAATTAGTTTTACTAACCCTTACCTTAATTGCATGTTTAAACAAAAATATTTCAACAGCAAACAACTACTTAAATAATTACAACAACATAAAATATGAAAATTTTTTAAATAATGACGAATACAAAAAACAACAATTTAATGATTCTTTAGAAACATATATAAAAAAAGAATATAACAGCCTCGATTATGCTGAATATATATCACAAAACGGAACACATTTTATAGAACTTTTAAAAGTAGTTGATTCTTTACAACTTAAAAATGAAGCTATAATTTACTTTTATACAGTATTTAAACTTTTTAACGATAAAATAAAGGCAATTGACTTAATAGATCATTCAGTACTACATCAAATTCTAGAAGAGTTCCCCGCAATATTACATCCTTACTTTAAATCACAAGGCAAAAATTTCTCAACGAACTTATCCAGACTTGTCGATATTGCAATCAAATCTAAACTCGAATCACCGATAAAAGCAGTCAAACCTCAAAGCTCAGTTAAAAGCTTTAAATCCGATATTTTAAACATTTTCTCCTCCGCTCACAACAATGAAAAAGATTTTATAGAAAATAGTTTCAAACTCAGAGGAATCATTGTTAGATTTTTAGAAAATGCACTTGGGAAGACAATCTGGAGCAAAAGCCATTATGAAACCAACTGGAATTCATTTATAATCTTGGCAGCTTTTATAAACAAACTCTTTGAACTAAATATTATAGATGATGAAGATGATATTGATAGTTTAAAATGGTCCTTAACTCACGCATTTTGCAGATTTACAGACATCTTAGGACACCATCTACCTTTAGGCTTTTATGAAAACATCGAAGATGACCTTGCTGCGAAAATTATTCCATTTTTAGAAGAAGAAGAACAAGATGCCTTCATTACTAGCAAGAAAATAACTTTGGCCCGAGCTTTATTCAAAGGTAAAAATAAAGCTAAAGCTCTAAAAGATGCGGGTATTTTTTCATAAATTTCGCATATTTAAACAAATAAATTTAAAAAAATAAAAGAGTGCTGTAAAATCCTACAGCACTCTTTTATTTTAAATCTAACTTTTTCGGAGAATAAATTTAATTATGGTTCAAAATAAAACCTTCAACCGTTATTTTAGATACTTTGACTGGATAAGTTTTGCCATTACAATGGCACTATTATCAATTGGGCTATTATTCGTACTTAGCGCAACATATACTCCAGAAAAACCAATATCAATATTATTTAAAAGGCAATTTTATGGCGCTCTTGTTGGAATTGCTTTTTATCTATTCTTTTGTTTCAAAGATGTGCGCAAATTAATAGATCTAGGTTATGTAACCTTTTTTATAATAATTTTACTTTTAATCTATACACATGTAGCTGGCCACGTAGCTATGGGAGGGAAAAGATGGGTAAATTTATATTTTATAAAATTCCAACCATCTGAACTTGCCAAGCTTTTCTTGCCAACCTTTATTGCTTACTATTTTTCTAATTCTGTGGAAAAAAGCTCTTCTCTTAAATATATAAATATCTCTTTCAAAAAAGCCCTTTTCCCTCTAACCACACTCGGTTTAACCTTTATACTTATTTTAAAACAGCCTGACCTTGGTACCGCACTCATAATTTTATTCTCAGGGATGCTTTTACTTTATATAGCCGGGCTTGATAAGAAAATTTTCATAATCTTTGGATTTTTATCAATTTTAGGAGCTCCAGTCCTTTGGAAAGTTTTAAAACCTTACCAACAACAAAGGATTTCAGTTTTACTTGGATATGGGGACATAAAAAAAGAGCGATACCAAATTGAGCAAGCCAAAATAGCTGTTGGCTCAGGAGGTATAATAGGGAAAGGTCTACTTAAAGGCACACAAAATAAACTATCATTTATCCCTGAAGATCATACTGATTTTATATTTTCAGTTTTATGCGAAGAGACAGGTTTTTTAGGAGCTCTTCTAGTTCTTTTATTATTTATACTTTTATTTATTAGAACATTATTAATAACTCTTACTATACCAGACCCATTAATTCAGATAGTTTCCATAGGACTGCTTTCACATCTAATGCTTGCTGTATGTATAAACATAGGAATGGTACTTGGCATATTACCCACGGTTGGTATCGCCCTACCATTATTTAGCTATGGTGTAAGCAACCTCTGGGTAACTCTTGCAAGTCTTGGCTGGCTTAATAATTTATCATCTAGACGTTTTTATTACTAAACAATTAGGAATCAACAATGTTTGTCATGACATTAATTTTCTTTTTATACCAAATCATTCAATTAATATCCTTCCCTTTTTTTCTTATTTATCTTTTAATCAGAAAATTAAAAGGAAAAATAATCGTTGGTAATTTTAAACAACGACTAGGTTTTGTCCCCAAAACTAACACAAATCCCAATCAAAAAGTTATTTGGTTTCATGCTGTTTCCGTTGGTGAAATATTATCTATTCAAAATCTTATTAAAAAAATAAAACAAACAAACCCTAATTTTTTAATTTACGTAACAACAGGAACTAAAACAGGGAAATTAATGGCCAAACAACATCTTGATGCAGATTTTATAAGCTTTCTTCCATTTGATTTTTTATTTTCAATTTTTCTACTATATAAAAGAATCCAACCAAAGTGTTTAATAATAGTTGAAGCTGAATTTTGGCCAAACTTACTTTTCATGTCAATAATAAAAAAAATACCCTGCTATTTAATAAATGCTCGAATAACAAAACGCTCTGAAAAAAAATATTTAAAATTCAAAATATATTTTAAACCATTAATAAATATTTTTTCCCAAATATATGCACAAAGCAATCTTGACGCTGACCGTTTTGAAAAAATTGGAATATCAAAAAACAAACTAATAATTTTGGGTGACATAAAATCTTATAATGTTTTTGAAAAACAAAAAAATTTAATATCATCACCAGACAAAAGACTTTTTACAAATAATTTTCAATCTAAAATTACACTTCTTGCTGGCTGTATACATCCGCAAGAAGATATTATTTATCTAAATCTTTTCAAAAAATTAAAGAAAAATTTTAAAAATATAACACTAATTCTCGCTCCAAGACATTTTACTTGGCAAGAAACGCTTATCTCAAATGTAAAGGCCTCTGGATTAAGTTATAAGACATGGTCGCTATCAGATGAAATTAATAATGAAACAATTTCAGAATCAGAAAGTTATGATGTAATAATCATTTTAAAATTAGGTATACTATTTCAACTATACCCACTAACAAAAATATTTTTCCTAGGCGGAACTTTTATACCTGTCGGCGGGCACAATTTATTAGAAGCTGCTGCCTGGGGAATTCCATCTTTTGTTGGACCATACCACCAAAATTGCATTGAAACATTTAAACAACTACACAAAGTAAAAGGTTCTGATCTTGTCCAAAATGAAATTGAACTATTTAATAAAACAAACTTATTACTTGCAGATCCACAAAAAATATTAGAAATGGGTAATAACGCAAAAAATTGGTTAAGCAGTGAGGCCGCTCACGTTGAATTCGGAGTTAACTCTTTAATAAAAAAACTTAATAAATTATAAACAAATTCCCCAAATATTGCTTTCCTTATAAAAAATTAATTAATATAAAAATACAGGGGAAATAATGGACAATCATTTAAGAATGTCTTTATTCGTATTAATTTTAATCATAAACTCAACATATATCTTACCAAACAGACCACCATTTAACCCTCAATGCGAAATATGTAAAAACGATTGTAAATGCGATTATTGCGCTTCACCTAACAAAAATCCTAATCTTAAAAAGCAACATCTAAACGAAGCACATGGAACAAAGTGCCCTTTTTGCGAGGAAAAATTTTATTACAGTTCAACGATGGTTGACCACAGATCCAAAAAACATCCACGACCCGCTTATGAGCCATAATAATAATAATAATAAAAGGCCTTAAGGTTAATTAAAAACAATCAACCTTAAGGCCTTTTTATTTATCTAAAATTTATTATTTCTTTTTAGATTTCTTTGAATTTTTAGTCTTCTTAGGCTTAGACTTTTTATCTTTTTCTTCAGAATACGGCTTTTTAATAAATGCATTTGCAACTACAAAATCCATATTTTCTGCATAAACAATTTCTAAATCTTTGTCTAAATTCAACTCTTTTTCAAATTCTTTAATTTCATCAAAGTTTTCTTTTGGAACTATGACTTTTTTAATTCCAACTCTAACTGCAGCAAGTAATTTTTCTTTCAACCCACCAACAGGTAAAACTCTACCTCGAAGTGTAACTTCTCCCGTCATAGCAATATCTTTTTGAATAGGAGTTTTTGTTAATGCTGAAATTAAAGCTGCGGTAATTGTAATACCAGCAGAAGGTCCGTCTTTAGGAATAGCCCCTTCTGGAACGTGAATATGTATATCTAAAGTAGAATAAAAATCAGACTTAAGTCCAAAATCTTTTGCACGTGACCTAACATAAGTCAAACCAGCTTGAGCA
>Ga0209340_1001610_pt1 | contig 15417 bp, 17 predicted proteins | sample EPASupsiteSAE323_FD_187266 | JGI IMG/M metagenome (GOLD analysis project Ga0209340, IMG submission 187266) | Bioremediated contaminated groundwater from EPA Superfund site, New Mexico - Sample SAE3-23 (SPAdes) (version 2) | ecosystem: Environmental > Aquatic > Deep subsurface > Groundwater >... | reverse complement strand
AATGATTATAGGAGCGATTATCATTTTGTTGGAAGAACATTCACATACGCATCTTCATGAATTTATTGAACATAATCATCGTCACAGGCATGATGACCTTCATCATGGGCACAATCACATTGATGGTATAGAATCTATTGGACATTCGCATTTGCATACACATACGACAACTGAACATTCACATAAACATACGCCAGATACTCATCATAGGCACGAACATTGATTTGAGGAGCGGGTCATCCGTTATCGCACCGATACCAAGTAGTAAGGAGTTATATACATGAGTTATTTAAAAGAAGTTAAGTTTAATTGGAACTCAATTCCAGATACAAGAAATAATGAATATCCCTATAATATTCCTTCATTGAGAGGGCTAGATAATATTAAACTTGAAAGTAATGTTACGTTTTTCGTCGGTGAGAATGGAAGTGGTAAATCCACTCTTTTGGAAGCTATTGCACGCAAATGTGATTTTAACATTATTGGTGGGAAAGATAGCTTGATAGAAAATCCTGTTAATGAGGATACATTATCTTCTATTTTAATGTTATCGTGGTTTCCAAAAATTAAGAATGGTTTCTTTTTTCGTTCAGAAACGTTATTTGATTTTGCTAATTATATTGATGAGTTGGCGAATGATCCCATGATTGGAAGGGGACAGGCTTACAAATCTTACGGGGGTAAGTCATTACATGAACAATCTCATGGAGAATCATTTATTTCATTATTTACAAATAGGTTTGGAAAGGAAGGAATGTATATACTTGATGAGCCTGAAGCAGCATTATCACCACAAAATCAATTGGCTTTTTTAAGGATAATATGGCAGTTGGAGAAAGAAAGCAAAGCACAGTTTATTATAGCAACACATTCACCTATACTACTTGGATATCCTGATGCGATGATATTAACATTTGATCAAAATCCAATTAAAAAGATAGATTATGAATCAACATACCATTATCAAGTAACTAAAGATTTTCTAAATAACAGAGGCAAGTTTTTTAAATACTTATTTGAATAGGTATAAAATGATTACGTTGCTTAACAATGAACTCCCGATCTAGCGGAATTTAAATCTAAAGTTATACTTTTAAAGTGATAATAAAGTATAATAGTAAAAATGAAATAGATTGGAGAAACAATAATGTTCTGGGTTGTACTTATTGCAGCTTTAGGTGGTGCCGTACCTACGTTTTCAAAAATGTCTTTAACAGTATTTCCACCATTTACTTTTGTATTTTTAAGGTTTATAACTGCGGCTTTAATACTCATACCTTTGATGATTAAGGCAAAGGATGCTATTAAAAAAAGAGATATTGTACCGATGGCTTTAATCTCTCTTTTTGGTACTGGAAATGTTGTGTTTTTTGCATTTGGAGTAAGACAGACAACAGCGACTGTATCACAGATACTCTATGCTGCTGTTCCAATCATAGCTACTATATTATCGTTAGTGATATTAAAAACGTCAATATCTAAACTCAAAGCCTTTGGAGTATTAATAGGTTTTATCGGTGTTATTACAATTATTCTGGGACCCAGTGGTGGAAAAAGCAATACTGCTTTTGGGACTATAACTGGTAATTTATTAGTTCTTCTTGCAGTCATTTCTTATGCAATGTATACTGTGCTTTCAAAGAAGTTACAACAAAAATCCTCGCCTTTAAGCATAACCACCATGATGGTAATAACGACTATTGTTGTTCAGTCCTTTTTAATTCCAATTGATATATCAAAATATCAAGAGGTTGTTGCAAAAATATCTATTTCAAGTGTGTTAGGGATAGTTTATGTTGGGGCTGTGGGAACAGCAATTTATTTTCTTCTTTATCAGAAAGTCATTCAAAAGGTAAATCCGTTATATGCCTCAATGATATTCTACTTGCAGCCAATATTTACATTTATCTGGTCATATATTTTGTTGGGAGAGAGACTAACAATAAATATTATTATTGGAAGTATCATTGCTTTAATTGGAGCTGGTTTGGTTATGAAGAAAGAACCACGTATTATTTCGAGCGAAGATGTACTTAATGAGAAAAAATGAACTAATATGATGAAATACAAGGCAAGTTTTTAGTGAAGCCAAATATGGGGGTAAAGATTTTGCAAGAAAAGCTTAGTAATATTTCAGTAGTAATTTTCGATATGGATGGTCTGATGTTTGATACCGAGAGAGAGGTTATAAAAGCATGGGTAAAAGTAGGTAAGGATTTTAATATAGATATTTCTGAACATATTGTAATAGAAACAATGGGATTAGATGTTTATGGAACAGAAAAGGTGTTTAAGAAATATCTAGGAAATGAATTCCCATTTTATGAAATTAGGGAAATAAGAGTTAAACATGTTATGGATATGCTTGAAAAAGATGGTGTGCCTGTTAAGCCTGGTTTATATGAACTATTAGATTTATTAGACGAAATGAGAATATTAAAAGCGGTCGCAACATCTACTGAAAAAGAAAAAGCATACAAATTACTAGTTTCTACTGGTGTGGAAGGAAGGTTTGATTTAATTGTATGTGGAAATGAAATAAAAAATGGCAAGCCCAATCCTGACATATTTTTAAAGGTGGCCGAACATCTTGGAGTTAGTCCTGAAAAATGTATGGTTTTAGAGGATTCGGAAAATGGTATAAAGGCAGCATATAAAGCTGGTATGTATCCAATCATGATTCCAGATATTAAGCAGCCATCAGATGAAATTAATAAACTGGTTTATAAAAAATTTAATTCATTAACAGAGTTTAAAGAATATTTCCAAAGTTTAAGGCGTTAGATGCAATATGCGTTATGGCGAAGTAAGAGACAATATGGAGGGAAAACATGGAACTTGAAAGTATGATAAATAGGCTAGAAAAAGAGATAAAGCATATGTTTAGTTCAGATAGTAGCGGACATGACATTTATCATTTGAAGAGAACACTTAATATAGCCATGCATATTCAAGAAAAAGAAGGAGGAGATAAAGTTGTTATTGCAATTTCTTCCTTTTTACACGATGTACATAGAATAATACAAAACGAAATAATGAAATATTGCCCTCCTGAAAATTCTCTTACGAAAGTAGAAGAGATAATAAGTAAGGCAGGAATCAATTTATCACAAGAGCAACTAAAAATGGTTCTTCATTGCATTGAATATCATGAAGAATATAGTTTTACTGAAATAGGGAAAACAGTAAAAGATATAGAAACTTTAATATTACAAGATGCTGACAATTTAGATGCAATAGGGGCTATCGGAATTGCAAGAACGTTTACTTATGGTGGAGCAAATAAAATGCTTATGTGGAATAATGAATTACTAAAGGAAAAAGAGAAATATGAAGACCAGTTATCTGATGTTTCTACGATTCATCATTTTTGTGGTAAGCTGTTAAAGTTGAAGGATAATATGAATACAGAAACAGCAATGGAGATGGCTATACACAGACATAAAATAATGGAATCATTTCTTGATGAATTTTTTTTAGAGTGGGAAGGCAAAGTTTAGATTATTATTTGAATAGGTTAATTTTATTGAGGAGAATTGAAATATGAAAAGAGTTGCAATCTATTGTGGTTCAAGCTCAGGAACTGAAGGAATATTTTATAGCTCATGCAAGGAACTTGCCAAAGAGCTTATTAAGAAGGATATTGGAGTGGTATATGGTGGTACAAGTATTGGTCTTATGGGAATAATTGCGGATGAAATGATTAAAGGAGGAGCGGAAGTTATAGGTGTTATACCTCAGATGTTAGTTGATAGAGAAATTTCTCATAGAGGACTTAAAGATTTGAGAGTAGTAAATTCTATGCATGAAAGAAAAGCACTAATGGCTGAGCTTGCAGATGCATTTATTGCTTTACCAGGAGGAATAGGAACGTTAGAAGAACTTCTTGAAGTATTAACGTGGACTAAACTTGGAATACATAAAAAACCGTGTGGTATTCTTAATATAAATGGATTTTATGATTTATTAAATGATTTATTACAGAACCTTGTTAGTTATGGTTTTCTAAAAGAAGAACATAAAAAGTTACTAGTATTTGAAGAAGACCCGAAAAAGTTGATTGAAGGATTATATAGTTCGGAACTAAATCTTATAAATTACAAGTTTTAATAGGGGGGTTGCCATCCTTGACAACCGCTGAATAAAAAGGAGAAATCTCAATCGCTCTTACTCATTATTCTAAGAATTAATATTTTAAAACATATTTTAAGGAGGAATATTTATGAAATTAGCAAAATATTTGATGTTATTTGTGGTAGTATTTGTGACCTTATTTACAACAGGGTGTACTAGTAAAGAGAAGGTTGCTCCAATTAAAGAAACAGATAAATCTAATGCAGATAAAGTTATTTCAACTAATGCTTCAAATGAATACAGTACGATACAAAAAAATAATTTTGATTTTTCTTTACTTACAAGCATACAATCAAAAAAATCAGATGAAAACATCTGTATTTCTCCTATTAGCTTTAAAATGGCATTATTACTAGCATGTAACGGTGCTGATGGAGAAACAAAAAAAGAAATTTTACAAAGCTTAAATCTTAAAGATGAACCAATTGAAAACATAAACACTAATTTTCAAAATACTTTAAATAATCTGAATTATTCAAACGAAGGTGTAACATTAAATGTTATAAACGCAATATGGGCAAATGAAAGCATAAAAGATGACAATATTTTTAATGAGTATTCTAGTACTATAAAAAAGTTTAATTTATCAGATATAAATTTTCTAAAGTTTAACGAAAAAGATAAATCAGCGCAAATAATCAATAAATGGGTGTCTGACAATACGAAACGGAAAATAAGTGGGATAATATCGCCGGATGAAATAAAAGATGATTTAGTTACAATAATAACGAATGCAGTATATTTTAATGGTAAATGGAACGAAGCATTTGAAAAAGAAAATACTAAAGAAAAAGACTTTAATATTGATAATCAAACCGTTAAATGCCAAATGATGAGTAAGTATTTTGAAACAAATTATTTTGAAAATGATAAATATCAATCTATAAAAATACCATATAAAAATTCTACAAGCATGTATGTATTTCTTCCAAGCAAAGAAATGGGGATTCTTGATTTTATTAAGGATTTACACATGAGTGACATTGATAAAAAAATAGCAGAAATGTCCATGAGAGAAGGTAGCTTAGAACTGCCGAAATTTAAATCAGAATTCAAAATTGATATTCCTTTTTCAGGGAAAAATAGTTTTAATAAAATTGCTTCAATAAAAAATGGAAAAATCGCAATTGATAAAATTGTGCAAAAGACCTTTATTGACTTGAACGAAGAAGGTACTGAAGCTGCAGCTATAACTGCAATAACTATGCAAACAACAGCAGCAATGCCTTTCGATCCTCCAAAGCCATTTAGTATGATAGTTGATAGACCATTTTTCTATTTCATAATGGATGATACAAATAAAGAAATAATTTTTATGGGAATTGTTAACAATCCAAATAAGTAGCTGAACACCTTATAAATGTATAATATAAGGTGATGATTATAGTTAATGAAACTTATTTCTTTCTTAATTAAAAAGGAAGGTGTTATTTAATGTATACAATTGAAGAAAGAGAGTTGTTTTATAATCAAACAATAGATTTTTTTCGTTCATCAGCACTTTTTGAAGGCGTTGTTCACCTTGGTTCTGGTACTGTTGGATACAAGGACGAATATTCTGATATTGATCTGATGGCAGCATATTATAATAAAGATGACATTATAATTTCAAAAGCGGCCTTAATAAATTTTTTTAAAGATTTAGGTGCGAGTTACATAAATGAACTAGTCTGGACTAAAACAGTTCTAGGTGTTTCAGTTTATTTTCCAAATGGATTAGGAGTAGATGTGTCTTTTGGTCCAACAAATGATCTGGTAGTCCAATCTCCACAATGGAAAATAGTTTTAGATAAAACGGGTAAGCTTACTGAGCACATAAAAGAAAAAAATAAAAAATTCGAAAGGCACGGAAGTAATTACGGAATTAATGATAGTATAAACTACAGATTTATTAATGCATTGAGAAGGTATGTTATTGCTATTAAACGTTGCAATTACATCTATGCATCAAATATGCTTAATGAAGCAAGGCAATGCGTTCTTGATATTCAGGCGCTTAACGAAGGTAAGAAAGTCCATCAATTCAAAGAATACAATGCCCTAAATAGAGATTTCTTGATTAAAATTGCTGATACATTTCCTTCAGGAATATCAGAGAGATCATTGAATGATGCAAAAAATCATCTTTATAGATTGTTTTTTGAAGCTATAGACAATAACAATACTATTAAATTTGATGATAGTGTTCTAGTGTTGTTAGCAGGATTAGAATAAATCTTAGTGTACAACGTCCTGTAGCACTCTCTGGCTATATGAAACACGACATCATATAATTAAGTGAGATAAAATATACGAATAACGATTCTATTGAAGGAAAGTGCAAATGGAAACAATATTTTTCGATTTAGACGGAACTTTGCTTGACCATGTTAAAGCTGAATGCCTTGGCATTAAAGGATTTTACCAAGAGTATAAAGCTGATTTTCTATTTAGTGAAGATATTTTCTACAAGCAATGGTGCATTATAGGAGATAAACATTTTGGAAGATTTCTGAAAGGTGAACTTTCATACTCACAACAACGCATTGAGAGAACTAAGGAAATATTTTCTCTCATTGGACAAAGAATATCAGATAAAGAAGCAGAAAAAAGATTTCAAACGTATCTTCGAATATATGAGGAATCATGGGAACCGTTTGACGATGTTATACCATGCCTAAAGGAACTAAAAAAATATAAATTAGGCATTATTAGCAATGGTGACCAAGAACATCAGATTATGAAGCTTAAAAGTATGAAAATTCTTAATAATTTTGATATCATAGTAACAGCAGGCGAAACTGGTTTTGCAAAGCCTGACTTAAAAATATTTCAAATTGCATGTGAAAGAGCAAAGGTTTCCCCAAGTGATTGTTGTTATATAGGTGATGATTATAAAAATGACATATTGCCATGCAGAAAAATTGGGATAAAGGGGATTTGGCTAAATCGCGACGCCGAGAAGTATGAGCAAAAAGAAATAAATATTATTTTCAGCCTAAAAGAGTTAAAGGATATGTTACATATGCAATAAATTCGCACCACCTTGCCAAGTCAAAGTGGGCCCGACGGCACCGAGAGAGTGATGACAACGAACCGTTCCTGGCTCAGAAATTTTTAAAGATAGAAAAAAGGGGATAAATCAATGAGTGAATCCGTACTAGATTTTTACAATAACTTTTCTGAAGAGTATCATCTTATTTTTAAAGACTGGGATAACTCCTTAAAATGGCATTCAAAAACAATTGATAAAGAAATTGTAAAGTATATGAATGTTCCTAGGGAAGAAATCAGTTTGTTTGATTGCTCTTGTGGAATAGGAACTCAAGCAATCGGCTTGGCTTTGCTAGGGTATAAAGTACACGCGACAGATTTAAGCCCTAAAGCAGTTCAACGTGCACGGAAAGAAGCAGAAAGATTGGGAGCAACCCTAACGTTTGGTGTTGCTGATTTCCTTACAATGAACGAACAAGTAAGTGGATTGTTTGATATAGTTATTACATTTGATAATGCTTTGCCACATCTATTAAATGAAGATGATTTATTAAAAACGTTTCAAAATGTGTGGGCGAAATTAAAGGATAATGGTTTGTTTCTTGCAAGCATTAGAGATTACAATCAACTAATAATAGATAGACCGCAAATAATGAGTCCAAGCATTATGGACACTGAGGAAGAAAGACGAATAACATTTCAGATTTGGGATTGGGAGAAAGATTGCAATAAGTACACAGTTAACCAATTTATTACTAGAGGTGATAACGTGAATTGGAGTACAACAAGTCGTTCAACTTTGTACAGAGCAATTACTAAACAAGAACTTAAAATGTTATTGGAGAAAATCGGTTTTTCAAAAATAACTTGGCATATGCCGGAAGAGACTGGTTATTATCAGCCAATAGTTTCGGCATATAAGATTTGATTGTATGATGTCCGTAATTTTTGAACAAGAAGACGTTGCTATACACCATAAAAGAGAAGGTTATAATTGCGAAATATTAGGGGGACAAGTTTTGCTTGATAGTAAAGGCTTTGACGTTTGGTCGGAGGACTATGAAAAATACGTAGAACGAAGTTCGAAAGGTTACCCATTCGAAGGATATTATCATGTACTGAATTACATATACAGTTTGATTGAGAAAAAGGATGGCTCCAGAATTCTAGATATCGGCATAGGAACAGGAATATTGCCAACACAAATATATAAAGAAGGAGCCATGATTTATGGTGTGGATTTTTCAGCTAAGATGATTGACATTGCCCAAGAAAAGATGCCGAAAGCAAAGTTTTATCAGTGTGACTTCAATAATGGCCTGCCAAGTGAATTGATCAGCGAGAGGTTTGACTACATTATTTCATCTTACGCAATCCATCATCTAAACGATAATAAAAAAATTGAGTTTTTTAAGCAGCTACTCAACCTTCTTAACAATGGCGGAAAGATAATAATTGGTGATGTTGCTTTTGAAAGTGAAGAGAAATTACAAAAATGTAGAGAAAAAACAGGGAAAAGTTGGGATAATGACGAAATATACATTGTTGTTGATACAATGTCAGATAGATTGATGGAGGCAGGAATAGGTTTCAGATATAAACAAATTTCGGTATGTGCCGGAGTGATGGAAATAACTAAGAGCTAATATATTTAGGAGGCAAGAGTGAAATACATAATTATTACTGGTGCTTCTCGTGGTTTAGGCGAATCAATAACCCGTAAGTTGATTTCCCCAGGTAATTGCCTGTTCTGTATTTCTAGAAAAAAGAATAATCAATTATTATCAATTGCTAAAAATAATGGTGTTAATTTAGTATACTTTGGATATGACTTAAATTGTTTAGAAGGTATTGAAGCATTAGTAGATGATATTTTTAGTAAAGTTGATAAATCTAACATTGAGTCAATATGTTTAATTAATAACGCTGGTGTTATATCACCTATTAAGAGAATTGAAAAATGCAAAAGTAATGAGATAATCAATAACTTTAAAATTAATTTGATATCACCAATATTGCTAACCTCTTTATTTGCGAGATATACAAACGACTTTAATATCAAAAAAAGAGTTATTAATATTTCTTCAGGGGCAGCAAAAAAACCATATTATGGGTGGAGTTGCTATTGTAGTGCCAAATCCGGATTAGATTTATTTACAAAATGTGTTAGGACAGAACAAGAGAATAAAGAATATCCCATAAAAATAGTTTCTTTCATTCCAGGAGTTATGGATACTAATATGCAGGAAGAGATCCGGGCCTGCCAAAGTGAAGATTTTATTCAAATAGAACGATTTAAATCATTCAAGGAAGAAGGAAAATTATTATCACCAGATTTTGTTTCTGAAAAAGTAGTTGAGTTATTAAATAGTGAAGACTTTGGGCAAAGCGAGATATTTGATATTAAAGATTATCTATAAATCATGACCTAAACATCATATAAAAATCCACTCTCCCAAGGACGCAGCGAGTGGATAAGGTTCGCCCTACAGCTCTGTGGCATCGTAAGAGTGCGGAACTTTAAGTAAAAAATGCCGACACGGTCTAGGGTTAGTTAATTTGAAGAAATAAATTGTGAGGAGTGATAGTATGCCTAAATTAACAGGAAAGAGAATAGTCCTTAGGGAATACAGGAAAGATGACTTAATACATATGAGAAAATGGGTAACAAACCCCAACATTTCTGATAACTTATCGGATATCTTCCTATATCCAAATACAATGAATCAAACTGAAAGCTTTCTAAACTCAATGTTAGAAGGCAGCGCAAATATAAAAGGATTTATCATTGCAGATAAAGAATCCGAGGAATACATAGGACAAATTGATTTAGTTAATATTGATTGGAAAAACAGAGTAGCTGAATTAGGCATAGTAATTGGAGATGAAGAGAAGCTTGGAAAGGGTTTTGGTTCTGAGGCTCTAATGTTATTAGAGGAATTTGTTTTTAATAGACTAAATTTAAATAAGCTCCAATTAACAGTTCATGATTATAATAAAGGAGCTTATAAATGTTATTCAAAGTGTGGATTTAAAGAAGAAGGTCGAATTAGAGAAAACTTTTTCATAAATGGAAGATACACAGACATTATTCATATGGGTATTCTCAAAAGGGAATATGAAAAGATACGGTTGCAAAATAGCAAAGTAGAATAGAAAATAATTTATTATAGCTTAAAGAGGTTGAGAGAATATGAAAGCGGTTTGTATTAATGGTGACTATGAAAGGGGAGCAACATATTGAGTAGATATTGGAATAAAATTACCTCATCCTTAGTTCCTTATATTCCTGGAGAACAACCTAAGGATAAGAAATACATCAAATTAAACACAAACGAAAATCCTTATCCACCATCACCAAAAGTACTTGCGGCCATTAAAGAAATTACAAATGATGATTTAAGATTATACCCTGATCCTACTTGCGAAAACTTTAGAAATGTAGTTGCAGAATACCATGGACTTTCAAGAAATCAAATTTTCGTAGGGAATGGGTCTGATGAAATTTTAGCATTTTCATTTAATGCATTTTTCGATACATCTAAACCGATACTTTTTCCAGATATAACCTATAGTTTTTATAAAGTCTATGCTCATTTATATGGACTACAATATGAATTGATTCCTCTCGATGATCAATTTAATGTTCCATTAGATAAATTTAATTCCGTAAATGGCGGGATTATTATTCCGAATCCTAATGCACCAACAGCAAAGTATATACCTGCTGATTTCTTTAAGACTACCTTAAGAAATAATATGAATCAAGTTGTTATTATAGATGAAGCATACATAGACTTCGGCGGAGAATCAGCAATAAAACTGATAGATGAGTTTCCAAACTTACTTGTTGTTCAAACTTTATCCAAGTCAAGATCATTGGCAGGTCTACGAGTTGGCGTTGCAATGGGAAACGAAGAGTTAATTGAGGGTTTAAACAGAATTAAAAATTCATTCAATTCATATACACTTGATAGATTGGGCTTGGCAGGTGCAATAGCTGCATATCAAGATAAAGAATATTTTAAACAAACAACACAGAAAGTAATAATGACGAGGGAAAATACCATAGAAAAGTTGAAAAAATTAAATTTCAATGTGGTAGAATCTAAAGCAAATTTCGTTTTTATTTCTCACCGAAAAGTACCAGCAAAAATTATATTTCAAGATTTAAGAGAGAAGGGTATATTAGTTAGATACTTCGAACAGCCTAGAATTGATAACTACTTGAGAGTAAGTATAGGTACAGATGACGAAATGAATTCCTTTATACGTGTCCTTAGCCAAATAGTCGATTAAATGTGATAGAATACTTTATATCTTATTTTAAATCTCCACAGGGGAAAATTTTAACCGCAGAGGCTACAGAACTATCTTCTCATAAAAATCTTTGTGGGTATAATGTTGATTTTTTGATGAAAACAATGATATGATAGCAAGATTTTCTGCTACTGGATATATAAAAAGATGATATTTATTAATTAGACACTTTAAGTTGGAGGAATAAATTATGAGTTACGCAAATTATCATACACATTGTCGGTTCTGCGATGGAGAAGGTGAACCTGAACAATTCGTAAAGCAAGCAATTGATTTTGGCTTTAAATCAATTGGTTTTTCAAGTCATGCGCCTATACCAATTTATGAAAATTGGGTTATGAAAGAAGAGGTCTTAGAGGAATATTGTTCAACAATAAATTCGCTTAAAGAAAAATACAAAGGCAGAATCGATATCAATCTTGGCATGGAAATTGATTATAATCCAGAAGCAATCGGAAATAATTACGAAAGATTTTTGTCGTTGAATCTGGATTATGTTATTGGCGCAGTACATATTATGACTGATAAGAATTCTAAAAAGCATACGTGTGTGGATGGAACTAAAGAAGACTTTGAAATGATATTAAATGAATTTTGCAGTGGTGATATAAAGCAGTTAATAAGTAAGTATTACTCGCTTCTTAGAGGCATGGTTAACGAAATCAAGCCCAGCATTATAGCTCATTTCGATTTAGTAAAAAAACACAATAAGAATAATAATTATTATTCTGAGGATGAAGCATGGTATAAAGATGAAGTATCAGAGACTTTGAAAGTAATAAAAGAAAACAAAACAATTGTTGAAGTCAATACAGGAGCTATTGCAAGAGAGTATTTAACCTCAATGTATCCTAGTGATCAGATATTGGCGGAGTGCAAAAAAATGAACATTCCAATAATTCTAAGTTCAGACGCACACAAGCCAAAGCATTTGAAATTCTATTTTGACGAAGCAGTAAAAACCCTTAAAAATATTGGTTATTCCGAGCAGACAATATTGTATAAAGGTAATTGGATTACTGTTGATTTAAAATGCTAGGAAAGTTTGATTTATTCCTTAGAAAAATCTTTCCGGTAAAGCATTTCATAAACAGGATTCTTAGCTTTAGATGGAGCGACTTTTCTCCGGATGAAGGTTAGAAGCTGTTATCCTTTAGGGCAAAAAATTACAGAAAGGCTTTAGACTGTTAGAAACTACGCTAGCTTTCAATCTGGAGAAGCCACTTTCTTATAATCTAGGAAAATTTACTCTGAAAACAGGAGATACTCATGCGAAATACTGAAAAAGTTTTTTTTGAATCAGGAAATACACCTTGCCTAGAAAAATCAAATACGCTAAATGGCATTGCAGGATTTCTTGATGTAGAAACAACTGGATTGAATCCACACTGTGATGAAATCATAGAATTATCTATGTATTTATTTGAATTTAGATGGGATAATGGTGAAATTATAAGAATAATTGAAAGATACGTAGGCTTAAGAGAGCCAACAGTTCCAATATCTCCAGGTGCTCAAAGGGTAAATAAAATTAACCCAAAGGAGCTTAAAGGAAAATGCTTAGATATTGCACTTATTGAAAAACTAATAGAGAAAGCTGAATTTCTTGTAGCACATAATGCCTCATTTGATAAAGGTTTTTTAGGACGATTAATACAGCAGAGTACTACAAAGACATGGCTATGCTCTCTAAGAAATATAGACTGGAAGGGTAAAGGTTTTAAGTCAGGTGCACTGCAAAATCTTCTAGAAGTACATGGAATAAATACTGCTCGTTCTCATAGGGCTGAAGATGATGTTCGAGCAGCAATTGAGCTTCTATCTAAAAAAATGGAAAACGGGAAAACATATTTCTATGAATTGATTCAAAATAATACATAAATAATTATACTGACAATGACTATTTATAATGAAAGGCTTGATAACCAAAATGATTGATGAGCTAAATGAAAGACCGACAATTGGAATAACAATAGGGGACCCGTCAGGAATTGGTCCAGAAATAGTATTAAAAGCGTTACTAAATGAAAAAATATATAATATATGCCGGCCTTTGGTTATTGGCAGCGCAAATATTCTTACAGAAACATTGGTAACGTTAAAACGAAAAACAATACTTAACGTTATAACGGATATACGAGGGAGTATATTTAAATACGGTAGTATTGACGTATTATCTATTGATAATATTGAAACGAAAAATTTAAGATATGGACAAGTTCAAGCTGAAGCTGGAAGAGCTGCGTTTGATTACATAAAAAAATCAGTTGAATTAGCAAATAAAAGGCATATAGATGCAATAGTTACAGCTCCGATTAATAAAGAAGCAATAAAAGCCGCTAATATTGATTTTATCGGGCATACCGAAATGCTAGCAAAACTAACAAATACTAAAAATCCTTTAACAATGTTTCAGGTTCATAATTTAAGGATATTTTTCTTTTCAAGGCATGTTTCTTTAAAAGATGCATGTAATATGGTTAAAAAGGATGTACTTGTAGATTATATAATTAAATGCGAGGGGGCTTTAAAAAAGTTAGGAATAAAGAGGCCTACTATTGCAGTTGCGGGGCTAAATCCACATAATGGTGAAAATGGTTTATTTGGTAATGAAGAGATTAATGAAGTATTACCTGCGGTTAATGAAGCAAGGTTAGTAGGTATTAATGTAGTTGGTCCTATATCTGCTGATTCAGTATTTTATCAGGCATTACAAGGTAAGTATAATGCAGTAGTTTCTTTATACCACGACCAGGGACATATTGCAGCTAAGACGGTTGATTTTGAAAAGACAATATCCCTTACTATCGGATTACCCTTTATCCGGACTTCCGTTGATCATGGAACAGCTTTTGATATTGCCGGCAAAGATTTGGCAAGCAGTATTAGTATGGAGGAAGCAATTAGAGTAGCAGTTGAATACACAAAAAAGAGGGAATAAAAAATGTATTTAGTAAGTGCATGTCTTGCTGGGATCAATTGTAGATATGACGGCAAAAACGGTTATAACGAAAAAATTGCCGATTTGGTAAATAGCGGGAAAGCTTTAGCTGTATGCCCTGAGGTTCTTGCGGGGTTAGGTATACCTCGAGAGAGAACCGAGATAACCAATACTCCATCTGATGGCAAATGCGTTTTTTCTATTAGCGGTAAAAATCTAACTAAGGCTTTTAATGAAGGTGCTGAAAAAACGCTTGCATTAGCAAAAATAAACGGAATAAAAACTGCCATAATGAAATCAAAAAGTCCGTCGTGCGGATTCAGCAAGATATATGATGGTACATTTTCTGGTAAATTGATTAAGGGGAATGGGATTACTTCTGAATTACTCAGCAATAACGGTATAACCATATACACTGAGGACGAGATTTAATTTTGAGAATTTAATAATTACGGAGGAATGTATGAACAAATTTGATGACTTAATAAAAGAAGTAAAACAAAATTATTTTACTGCTCGTAAGAGTCATGATTGGGATCATACTGAGCGTGTTTATAATCTTTCCATGCATATAGGGAAAATAGAAAATGCTGACTTGGAAGTTTTAAAGATAGCTGCATTTCTTCATGATATTGGGAGGGAAATGCAAGACAAGAGTGAAGGTAAACATTGTCATGCAGAGGTAGGCTCAGTTTTTGCCCGAGATATACTTGAGAAGTTCCAATACCCATTAGAATTCATTGATAGAGTTATACATTGTATTGAAACTCATAGATTTAGAGGGAAAAAAGTTCCGCATTCATTAGAAGCAAAAATATTATTTGACGCGGATAAGCTGGATGCAATCGGGGCTATCGGCATTGGAAGGGCTTTTGTGTTTGCAGGAGAAGTTGGGGCAAAGGTTCACAATAAAAACGTCGATATTGAAAATACCAAACCGTATACAGAAGAAGATACTGCCTACAGAGAGTTTCTTGTTAAGTTAATAAAAGTGAAAGATAGAATGCTTACAGATGAAGGTAAAAGAATAGCTTTGGATAGACATAATT